>VFQS010002078.1_pt1 | contig 17093 bp, 11 predicted proteins | sample 3512361 | NCBI WGS metagenome assembly VFQS01 (sample SAMN10412375, study PRJNA504923) | tailings metagenome | isolation source: Relicate 1 Philex TSF3 active mining | place: Philippines
GTTATGCCTTCAATAAATCGCACTCTACTTGTTATGCTTGGATTGCTTATCAAACAGCGTATTTGAAAGCACATTATCCTGCGGAGTATATGGCTGCGGTACTTTCGAATAACATGAACGATATCAAACAAGTTTCGTTCTTTATGGAAGAATGTAAGCGCATGGGATTGGCCGTTTTGGGTCCAGATGTGAATGAATCGTACTATAAATTTACGGTAAATGAAGATTATGCGGTTCGTTTCGGAATGGGAGCAATTAAAGGTGTTGGAGCAGGAGCGGTTCAAACTATTGTTGAGAATAGAAAAGATGGGAATTATAAATCCATCTTCGATTTAGCGAAACGAATCGATTTGCGTGCTGCCAACAAAAAAGCATTTGAAAACTTAGCATTAGCTGGTGGTTTTGATGGTTTTTCCGAAACACATCGTGCGCAATATTTTCATCATGATGGCGACGGAATTACGTTTTTAGAAAAAGCGATTCGTTATGGTGCGAAGTTTCAAGAAAACGAAAATTCGGCTCAAGTAAGTTTGTTTGGAGATGCTTCTGAAGTACAAATTGCCGAACCACAAGTGCCACCATGTGAAGAGTGGAGCACTATGGAAAAGTTGGCCAAAGAAAAAGAAGTAGTAGGAATTTACATTTCCGGTCATCCTTTAGATGATTATAAATTTGAAATGAAATATTTCTGTAATACCAATTTAGAAGGCTTGAAAAACCTAGAACAGAATGTTGGGAAAAACCTATCTTTTGGCGGAATTGTAACGAATGTGCAACATCGAACAGCTAAAAACGGTAAAGGTTGGGCGACTTTTGTAGTGGAAGGTTATGATGAAAGTTTCGAATTTCGAATTTTTGATGAAGAGTATTTGAAATTTAGACATTTCTTATTGCAAAATCAATTTGCCTTTTTCAAAATTACAGTGAAAGAAGGTTGGGTAAATCGTGAAACAGGTAAAAAATCGGATCCAAGAATTCAGTTTTTGGATGTGAAAATGTTAGCTGACGTGTTGCCAACATTCGCCAAAAAATTAATTCTTCAATTAGCAATTAACGAAGTGAAAGAAGGGGTGATTACGGAATTAAATCAAATTTTTACCCAACATAAAGGCGATCATAATGTAACTTTTGAAGTGATGGAATTGGAGAAAATCAAGCGAATGGTGGAAGAAAAACCAGTTGCCATGATTCCGACCGATAGAGAAGATGAAATGGAAGAGAATTTTGATGAAATGGAAGAAATGAATATCACTGTTCCAACAGAAAAAGAGGAAATTATTGTAAAGACTAAGTTGGTGATGCCAAGTAGAAAGTTGAAAGTTAAAATTTCATCGGAATTGTTGCAAGAGTTAGAACGCATGCAATTGAGTTTTAGGTTGAATTAGTATCAATTCTGAAAATGTAACTATAACAAAAACTAATTTTTAAAAGCGAATTCATTTCAATTAAATTTTTAAATTTGCATATCGATTAATTAAAAATATAAAGAAAAACAATATGGCATTAGCAATTACAGATGCTACTTTTGAAGAAGTAGTATTAAAATCAGATAAACCAGTAGTAGTAGATTTTTGGGCAGCTTGGTGTGGTCCTTGTAGAATGGTTGGTCCAGTTATCGACGAAATTTCTTCAGAATACGAAGGAAAAGCAGTTGTAGGAAAAGTAGATGTTGACGCAAACCAAGAATTTGCTGCAAAATATGGAGTTCGTAACATTCCAACAGTTTTAGTTTTCCAAAACGGAGAAGTGGTTGGAAGACAAGTGGGTGTTGCTCCAAAGAAAACGTATACAGATGCAATTGATGCATTATTATAATCTTTGAAAAAGAAATTCAAGGCTCAACGAAAGTTGGGCCTTTTTTATAGTTTCAAAGTAAATGTAGTTCCAGAACTAATATTAGAATCAACTGAAATTTCACAATCAATGGCTTTTGCTAAATCACGAATTAAATGTAAACCTAAACCAGTTTGTATTCCAATTACTTCTTTGTCATTATAAAGAGCTTTGAATTGTTCTAAACTAGCTCCTGGTCCATTATCAGTTATTGATAAAAAAGAATTTCCATTTTCCTGCCATGCTTTCCATGTAATTGTAGGATTTGAAGTAGATTTAAAAACATTGATAGCATTACTTGTCAAATTTCTAATTATGGTTTTTAGATAGTTTTCATCGGTAAAAATTTCAATATTTTCTGGATTGAGATATTCAAATTTTATATTTTGGTAACCAGAAAAAACTTTTTTAGTGTCATCAAATAATTGATTCACATAGATTTTTTTTGGTTGTGGTTTAAAGTTTTCCATTTGACCTTTGCTCCACAACAATAAATCTTCCATTGATGTAAGAAGATTTTCAGCGCCTTCCATAGTTTTTTCTTCAAATCGTTTTTTTGTTATCTCATCTAATAATTCAGGATTCTCTTTTTGGATTTGTAGAAAATGAATAAGATTAGCAACCGGACTTCTTAAGTCATGGTTTAAGATGCTAAAAAAACGAGTTTTAACTTTATTGGCTTGATCTAATTCGTGATTTAATGCCAATAATTTTTGATTTGTTTTTTTCTGTTTTGTTTTTTGGTAATAAAGTAAACCTCCTATTAAACTCATAAAAACAGAAACAATAATTAAAATAATTAGTTTTTTATTAGAATCTTTTAATTCTAATTGGTTGATTTCTATTGTCTTGTTTTTAATTTCAAGTTTGTACTTGTTTTCTAAATCTTTTACGGTTTGCTTGTTATCGTTGTTAAAAATAACTTGATACTTATCATAAGCAAGTTTATTATACTCTAAAGCTTTTTGACTATTTCCTTTTATTTCATAAAGTTCAGAAAGATTTTCATATAATGTAATTTCTTCCAGAGTAAAATTTTTATTTTTAAAATAATTTATACAGTTTAAATAATGCTTTTCAGCTTGATGTAAATAAAATATTTGTTTTGTTTTTTTAAATAGTTTTTTCTTTGCATTTCCTAATAATAGATGTGATAACGAAATTTCATATTGATTGTTTAATTTTTTTTCTAATTCTAGAGCTTTGTTTAATAATTCTATTCCTTTTTCTAAATTGTTTTTTTCTGTTTGAATTTTTCCTTCTGCCATTAAGGCTGAAGCAAGTTCAGTTAGGTTATTTTTTTTGGTTGCTTCAACAATTTTTGATTCATAAAAAGCGTCTTCTTTGTGAGTAGTGCCTATTTTAGTGATTGTTTCTTTTTTTGCTTTTATAAATGGTCCAATTGTTATGGGTGTTTTTATATTTTCAATTTTCATTAAACTATCTAATGAAACAGCCCTGTTTTTATATTCATAATATTTATCAGTATTGCCCATTTGTAAATTTAAATTAGCAATATTGTATAATGAAATAAATTGTAATTGTAAATCTTTAATTTCTTCGAAAAGACTTAATGACTTATAAGAATAGTCTAAAGCTTTTATGAATTCAGATTTATTAGTATAAACTCGACTAATGCTACCGTATAGTTGACCAATTATTTTTTTGTTTTTTGTAAGCGTTAAGGCTTTGGTGTAAATATTTAAGGCTTCTTCAAGCCTATTTTCATTCGTTAATACAACCCCTTGATTTCTTAAGGCAATCGCTTCCCCATCTTTATATTGTATTTCATTGGCGATTTTTTCAGATAAAAGAGCAAGTTCTTTTGAAATGGTATAGTTTTTTGTTTTATAACTAATTGATAATTCATTTAGTTTGTCTACTTTTTTTTGTTGTGATATTTCTTTGTTTGAAATAGCAACCAAAGAATCAATACTTTGTGCATTAATCTGAAAAGAAATAAGTAATATCAAAAATGAAATGGTGTATTTTAAATATATATTTTTCATTTTATGAAATTAGATTTTTATAATTTCTTCCAATAGGTAAACTTATTCCATTATTTAAAAATACTTCTTGTGAAGATATTTTTTCGATTTTGTCTTTGCAAACAGCATAGCTTCTATGTATTCTAATGAAGTTTTTAAAATGCTTTTCTTTTAAAATTTCACCAAACCCTTTTAATGCATAATGTTTTTTTGTTTCAGTAGTAATAATGGTATAGTTTTTTAATGCTTCAAGATATATCACTTCATGAATTTTAATTTTTACTTTTTCATGTCCTTCTTTTATATAAAAAGAATCTCCTCCTATTGATTCTTCGTAAAGTGTTACCTTGGTATTAATTTCTAGATATTCTTTAATTCTTAAAACACATTTTTCAAATCGATTAAATTTTACAGGTTTTACTATAAAATCAAGGGTTTGGATTTCAAAGGTTTCGGCTGCATTTTCAAAATGAGAACTTATAAAAACACAGATTGGTATTTGTAGTGCTTTTTTTCTTAAATCAATACCAGAAGTCCCTGGCATTTCAATGTCTAGAAAGATAATATTTACTTGATTGTTTTCTAAATATTCTAATGCAGATTCTGCATCATTAAACACGGCTTCTAATTCAAATAAATCATAACGCTTTACAAATGATTGTATTAACAATCTATCTAATTCGTCATCATCTACAATTATACATTTTTGTCTAAACATATGTGAATTTGAAACTTTAGATAAAATTATGTTATTAGTATATAAAAAATGTCGTTTGTCCTTTTTTGATTTTCTTAACATTTCAAAAGTAGCAATTTTGTCAAAAAAATAATTCATTATGAGGAGAATAATTTTAATTACATTTTTTTCTCTAATTTTTCATTTGTCAAATGGTCAGGATTTAGAACAACTTGATACCATAAAACCTTTTGAAATTTCGGGTTCGGTTACTTTATTTGGGTCACACTATAACGCAAATGGAATAGATCCGAGAAGAGAAGACTTTTCTTGGTTTATAACTGGAACTCCAATATTAAAAATTTATGGTGTAGAAATGCCTTTCTCTTTTATTGTAAGTGAACAAGAACGAGATTTTAGACAACCATTTAATCAATTTGGGATTGCTCCAAAATATAAGTGGATACAGGGATACTTGGGATATTCTAATATTCAATGGTCGCCATTTACATGGGGAGGTCAAACTATATTAGGAGCAGGAATCGAATTAAATCCAAATAAAATGCGATTTGGTTTTTTGTACGGTCGATTAAATAGGGCAGTTGAAGAATCGAGTAATCCTATGGAAGTTCAAACTCCTGCATTTAAAAGGATGGGTTTTTCAACTAAAATAGGGTATGGAACGCAAACAAGTTTTGTAGATGTAATTTTTTTAAAAGCTAATGATGATGTGAATTCATTATCTCAAGTTCCACAAAATTTTGAGGTTTTGCCAGGAGAAAATATTGTTTTAGGTATAACATCAAAATTAAAACTATCTAATAGATTTTTTTGGGATTTTGATGTTGCTTCTAGTATTTTCACTAGAGATGTTAGAAGTTCATATGAAGATTCAGAAGATTTGATTTTTTTAGACAAGTTTAAATCAATAATTACAGTAAATTCCTCTACCCAACTTTTTAATTCATTTCAAACAGAATTTAGATTAGACTTTGATAAATATAAAATAAAGGCTAGATATAGAAGAATTGAGCCTGATTATCAAAGTATGGGCACTTATTTTTTTCAAACCGATGTTGAAAATATAACGCTTGAACCAACTTTTATCTTGTTGAAAAATAGACTTAAAATTTCTTCAAGTTTTGGACATCAACGAGATAACTTACTTAATAAAAGATCGTACACGACAAATAGATGGATTGGAAGTGCGGCAATAGATTGGAATTTTAATCAAATATTTGGAGTTCAAGGTAATTATTCTAACTATTCGACAGATCAAGTAAAAGGGTTAAAAATTCCAAATCAAGCAACACAACAAACGTTTGTTAATCAAAATATGATGATTATGCCAAGGTTGATTTTTGCAAAAGAAAAAATAACACATATCCATATCTTCATGTATAATAAACAATGGTTAATTGATAAAAATCCAAATACCTCTCAATATACCGAATATGATGTGAATAATTACAATTACAACACAAATTTAATTTTTAATAAATCGGGTCTTAGTGTAGGAGCGACTGTTATGCTGTCTGACTTTAAAAATGACTTAAATCAAAATGAATTATTGAGTTTAGGATTTACTACTTCAAAGGCTTTCTGGAAAAATAAAATTACGAGTACATTGTCGGTTAATGGGACTAATCAAAAGCTTAACAACGAGGATTTTGCAAAAATACTTAATTTCAGTTTTCAAAATATTTTCAGATTTGATGAACATAACGGAATTACAATAAACGGATTTTATTTGAATAGTAATTCAGATCATCCAACAGGGATTAAATTTAATGAATACAATATAGACTTAGGTTATACTTATACTTTTTAAATCTTAAGCAATGAAAAAAATAATATTACTTTATGCTGCTTTATTATTTATATTACAAATTGGATTTGCACAAACAAGTCCAAATGTTAATGTGACTTCTCAGGTTTTACCGCCTTATTCTACTTATTTACCTGACTATTTAAATAGTCCAAATAGAGTGCTTGTAACATTACTTTCATTTAGTAATGTGAATGTTAAGCTTAAAATTACTTTAACTGGTGATAATGGTATTTCTGTTGCTACATCAGATGGTTATAGACCGGTTTCTCCAATTACATTACAAGCATATCAACAGAGAATGTTAACTGGTATAGACTTGAAAAATTACTTAGATGCTAATTCAATTGTTGTATCAGGAATTAATAAGAATGATTTATTTCGTGGTTCAGGAATTCCAGAAGGCAATTATACTCTTTGTGTTCAGGTATTAGATTATAATACAGGTTCTATTCTTAGTCAGTCATCCCCTATTGGTTGTAGTAATACATTTCAAATACTTCAAGTTTTACCACCTCAGTTAGTAGCTCCAAGATGTGATGATATTATAACACAATCAAACGTTCAAAATGTTGTATTTACATGGTTACCATCGCCAGGTGCTAGACCAAATGCACAATACAAGTTAAAAATAGTTGAAATAATTCCTAGCAGTCGAAATCCAAACGAAGCTATGAATAGTGCAACAACACCAATATTCTTTGAAACAATAACAAATGTGCCGTCTTTTGTTTATGGTCCAGCTCAGCCAAAATTAAGAACAGATAGAAAATATGCTTGGAGAGTTACACTTTTAGCATCGGAAATTAGAGGAGGCGTTGCTTCAAATGATGTTCAAAATATTCAAAACAAAGGAAATAGCGAAGTTTGTGTGTTTCAAGTAAATAACACCACCACAAGTAATTTTCCTGTTTTAATTGCGAATAATCCAACAAGTCAGGCATCTTCTAAAATGAAGTTAATTTCACCTATAAACGGTGAAAAAATTAATGCCGGACAATTTGTTTCTTTCAAATGGACTAATTCTCCTGTTCGTAATGTACATGAATATCGTATCCAATCAACTGAAATTACAAAAAAATCAGATATGCAAAAGGTGAATTTGTTTTCTGATGATTTGAATGGCAGTATTTCTTGTGCTAATAATGAATTTAGTTTTCAAAATAATGTACAAACAAAAGATGGCTTGCTTGCTTGGCGAGTAGTTGCAATTGATAAACAAGGAAAGATTTTAGATAAAAGTAATATCGATTATTATGAAACTGTAGCTGATAAATCAGAATTAGTAAACCTAAAAACTTTAAAAATTAATGATTATCTGATTCAAATTAACAATATAACATCTGCAGATAAAGATAATTTTTCTGGTAGTGGTACAATTTTATTATGGGAAAAAGGACAATCAATCACGGTTAATTTTAAAAACTTAAAACTTTCTCCTATTTTTTACAATGCAAAAGCCAAAGTTTATAATTGGGTTGTTACTAATGGTGTTGTAGAAAATAAAACATTGAGTAATAAGGTTTGGCTAGAAACACATACATTCTCAGAAGGAGAATTTATAGCTACTTTGTCCGAATTTAAAGCTACAGCAAATTTAAAAGGTGAATATAATAAACAACTTAATGTTTTTGTTACCCAACAAGATGATGGAATATCCATTTGTAAATTAAAATTAAAATGGGATACTCCTTTTTTAGATAAAAATTCAACTGGAAAGTATTATTCTTTTGATACAAAAGAGCCTCAAGAAGTAAAAGTTTCTTTTAAAAACAAGTTAGAGGGTGATGTGTTTTTGAAAGGTGGAAAAATGATGAATGTGAGAAGAAATGGAGTTGATGTGCTTTTTGATGATATGAATGGAATAAAAGTTACAATAAATAAATTATTAGCAAAAAATAGTTTAAAAGGCGAAGTGAAGTTTCCTAATGCTACTCCAGTAGTATCAATAGGAAGTGTTATGCCTAAAATGACTAACTTAATCATCCCATTTGAAAATCAAAATAATTTAAATTTTGAAAAAACATTTTCAAGTCCAATTAAGTTTAAAATTAATCAAGATGCTTCTGCAAATGCTTTTATTTCAAAAGTATATGTAAATCTTTCTTTTAGCGGTTATCGAGATGAAAAGTATAAAAGTTATCCCTCAGGTTTAAATATGAATCAATTTGGTGTAGAAGTTACGTTTGATAAATTAAATACAAACCAAAAGCCTGTTTTTTTTACTTTTGATAAAGTAATACATGATGGTATTTGTTATAAGAATTATTCTAAATCAGAAACTAAATCTGAAAGCGAAGTTAATATTGGTGGTTTTAAAACGAAGTTAGATAATTCGGTATTTTTTCTAAATAATAATCAACTTGGTTTGTTGTTAGTTAAAGGTAATCTTTTCATTCCGTTTATTAATGATTGGGCAAAATTATATGTTGAGGTAAACAAGAATAAGCTTGAAAGAATGGATCTTGCGTTTTCTTCTGATAAAAAATATTTCTTGCAAAATAATGGTGGAAACTATGCATATATTACTCTTCATGGAGGGAAATTGGAGGGGACATCGGTAGTTTTATATCCTAATTTAACTTTAAAAAATGCACAATCAAAAGGTGTTGAAAGTGATGGATTGGAGCTTTGTAATTTATATGTTGCTTCAGATGGAGCCATTTCATTTAATCAAAACTTTGAACCAAACTCTGAGTCTTCTTGCGAAGGAACAAAAAAAGCTGCAACCTATTATAATTTCTCATTTCAAGTTGACAAAATGAAAATAAAAAGAGAAGCTAACAAATACAACGCTAATTTTTCTTTTACAGGAGATGTAATTCTTGGGCAACAATTTGCAACAACCTCTAAAAAGGAAGCTGGGTTTAAGTATTTAGGAAAGAAATTTGATCCTTCTCAAAGTATTTCCAATCAAGTACCTAATTTGGGTAATGAACCTGTTAAGCCAACTATTGGTAATATTAAAGGAGGTCCTTCTGATAATCAAAATTATTATACCACAGTAGAAAATAATATCGAGATTAGTGATGATGGCAAAGAATTTCAAGCTTCATATGAAGACGGTGCTCAAAAACTTGGTGGTGGTTTCAAAATTAAAACAAACGATCCAGTATGGGGAAATTATTTTGAATTAGGAGGAGAATATATTGTAAAACAGCCCGATGCAAAAGAATTGTCTGCAAAAATGATAGTTGGAAAAACAGGTGTAAATAGCGGAAAATTTACTTATTGGTTTGTAGAGTTTAAACAAAAAGGTCACATTACAGTTCCTGTTGTTCCTGGAATATTAGAGATTCACGGTTTTGGAGGAAAATCATACTATCATATGAAACCTACTTATGATAATCTTGGTAAAATTACTAACCTTGCTCCAGATAAGTCTATTTCTTTAGGTATTGTTGCAGAGGCATACGCAAGAACAGCCTATGATCAAGGAAGAACATTACACGGTAGTGCAATTGTTGTATTAGAATTTAAGAATTGGGGAATAAAGGGTATTGATTATTATGTTAAAGGAGATATGATTGCTGAAAATTCTGAATCTGCTGGACTAATTCAAGCTAGATTGAGAGGAAGTTTAAACTGGGTCGATAAGTACCTTAGTGGTAAAGGTCAAGTTTGGGGTAAAGTTGCTGATATTGTATGTATTAATGAAGGCTTAGTTAATGATGATTCTATACTATTCAATTTTGGAGCTAATGATTTCTATATGTATGTAGGAACAAAGGAAAATCCAATAGTTGCCGAAGTAATGTGTGGTAGCGGTTTAAAAATGGGAGTTTATTTTGGATTTGATAAAAAAAGAGTGGCTGTTGGTATGGCTGAATATTATGATTCTGGCTGGAAAGGAATTGATATTGGAGTTGCATCTGCTAAAGCAAAGCTGGCAACAACATTTACTGCGGATCTATTAGTTAATTACAGCCCTTTTCAAGCAACAGGAACTGCATCAATGAATGGTTCAGCTAGTGCAGAAGGTTGCGTAAAATATATTGGTTGTGTTGGAGGTTCTGTTTCTGCAGGCGCAAATCTTATTGCAACAATGCCTAATCCAGTTGAATTTAAAGGTAGTGTTTATGTTAAAGTGAGTAGATGGTTGCCAAAGTTCAACTTAAATGCGAGTTGGTCAAGTAATAACGGATTTAATATTGGATTGTAAAATTTTAATTTCTCTTTATAATGAAAAAAATTATCACATTTTTTAGTATTATTTTTTTGTCCACTATAGGATGGTCGCAAGAATACAAACTGTTCTCTATTTATGAAAACGGTAAAATGAAATTAAAATGGATTACAGAAAATGTAAATCAAGAAAAAAAAGTTGATGTTTTTAAAAAAACTAATGGCGAATGGGAAAAGTTAAATACTCAAGTTATTCAAGCTTCACCAGTTATAACGATTGAAGAATTAAAAACAGAAAAAAATCAATTTAAGAATGATAAATCTTATCAGGATTACATCGAATTTAATAATAAGAAGGAAAAAGACGTAAATAAGCAAGCTTATACCGATTATTTATTTGGATTAGGCTCTGTGCTTGATAATCAATTGGCATTTCACAGGGGAATGTATTTTGAAGATTCTAAAGTTGAGAAAAATCAAAAATATGAATATAAAATAGTAGATGTAAATTCACAAAAAACATTGGCAGAATTATCAGTAATTGCTGCTGAACCAAAAGTTAATATTGGTAAAATTTCTTTTAGTCAAAAAAATCAGAATGCAAATCTTTCTTGGAAAGTTGATGAAGATTTTATTGGGTATAATTTGTATAGAAATGGTGAAAAAATAAATGAAAACTTAATTTTTCCAAATTTTCAAAACAACCAATTTGAAGTTTCTTTCATCGATAATAATTTAAAATCAGGTCAATATAAATACCAAATTAAAGGTGTAACGTTTTTTGGTACCGAATCTGAATTTTCAAATGAATATTCTATAACTATTAATGATCTTTCACTTCCTTCTTTGGTTAAAAATTTTGAAGGAAATTATGTAGATGGTAAAATTAATTTTAAATGGAATAATGATTCAAAAAATACGCAAGGTTATAATTTATATAAAAGTGAAGACAGAGGGAAAACATATCAGAAAATAAATCAAAATAATATTCCGTTTGACACAAAAACATTTAATATTGAAACTAACCCTAATCAAGTTAGCACCTTGTTTTTTCAATTAGAAGTTATAGGTGAGAATGGAAATACAAATAAAAGTATGCCTATTTCTGTATTTGTTCCAGATTTGATTGCGCCTTCAAAACCAATAGATTTTATTGGAAGAGCTGAAAAGGGGAAGGTTACGTTATCTTGGAAATCAAATGCTGAAAATGATATTTTGGGTTATAGAATATATAGAGGATTAAAAAATGACGATAAAAATGAAATGCTCTTATTGAATGAAAATCCTTTGAAATCAACATCTTATATCGATATTTTTCCAGAAAAAGCAGGGACAAAGTTTATATATAAAATAGCAGCAATTGATCAATCATTTAATATTAGTGAAACGGCAGAGGCTTGGATTCAGTTGCCAGATGTTATCGCACCTAATGCGCCTGTTTTACTTGATGCAATTGTTGAAAATAAGATGCTAAAATTGGAGTGGACTCCTATAACAAACGATTCGATTTTAGGCTATGATGTTTTTAAAATTGATAATGAGCGAATAACTAAATTAACAGAAAAGCCAGTTGTAACAACTATTTTTAATGTTAATGCAGAATGGTCAAATGATTCTCAATTTTATGTGGTAGCTATAGATGCAGCTAATTTAGTTTCTGAGCCATCTAATAAAATTAGCGCAGCTAAAGAGCAATTAGTTGCAGATATTAAGTTGGAAATTTATATTGATAGTAATTCTAATTTTATTAGTTTGAAATTATTAGGAATTCAGTCAAATGAAATTGATGAATTAATAATTTTTCGTAAACAAGCTGGAAGAGGCTTCATGCCAATTGCAATTGATAAAGTAAATGACAATTACTTAGATAAAACAGCTATTCAAGGAGAAATTTACGAGTATTTTATTCAAATACTTACTAAAAATGGAGAACAATTAACAACAGAAATTGTGTCTATAAATTATGTAAATTAAATGAGTTAGAAGAATATATAAACTGTTTTAGGCTCAACGAAAGTTGGGCCTTTTTTGTTTTTAATAAAACATAGGTTTACTTTTGAATTTTTTAACTGTTTCACTTTGCAGAGTTCACAAAAGAAAGCCATTTTTATCTGCGTTTCGCCTTGGCGAATCCGTTTCATCTGCGTTCCATTTTAAAAATCTTTTTCTATCTTTACGATATGAATTTAGAACAGCAAATAGAAAAAATTTCCAGTTTTGAGCATTTAGAACTTTTGGCTAACCAAATTGTCGAAGGTTTTATTTCGGGTATGCACAAATCGCCTTTTCATGGATTTTCGGCAGAGTTTGCTGAGCATAAAATCTATAATCCCGGCGAAAGTACCAAACATATCGATTGGAAATTATATGCTAAAACAGACAGATTATATACCAAACGTTACGAAGAAGAAACTAATTTGCGTTGTCATTTGATTTTAGACAATTCGTCTTCGATGCATTATCCGAAATTAAAGGAGAATCAGCCATTTTATGAAAGTAAAATCGGATTTTCGGTATTGGCTTCTGCGGTTTTGATGAATTTGCTTAAAAAGCAACGCGATGCGGTTGGATTGAGTGTTTATTCGGATACGTATGAATATTATTCGCCAGAAAAAGGAAGTGAGCGTCATCATCGCATGATTTTAAACAAGCTGGAAGAAGTATTGTCCCAAAACAAAACTACTCGAAAAACGGATACGGTAACTTTTTTACATCAAATTGCAGAAAACATTCATCGTCGTTCTATGGTAATTTTGTTTACCGATATGTTTTATTCCGAAGGTTCGGAAGAAGACAACGACAAAATTTTCAAAGCGCTTCAACATTTAAAACACAACAAACATAAAGTGGTCGTTTTTCATGTGTATGATGAAAAAACCGAGTTGAATTTCAATTTTGATAATTCGCCTCGTAAATTTATTGATGTAGAAACGGGAGAAGAAATCAATTTATTTGCTGAAAATACACAAGAATCGTATCAAAAAGTGGTGCAAGAATATTTCAAAACGATAGAAGCAACGTGTATGCAGTATCAAATTCGTTATGTACCCGTTTCTGTAAGGGAAAATTTTGAAAAAATTTTACTTACGTATTTGGTTGAAAAACAAAAGTTTGGCTGAAAACACTGAAAAAAGTTTAATTTTTTTTGCAAAAATATTTGCAGGAATAAAAAACCGTAGTATATTTGCACTCGCAATCAAGCACTGGTTTGGTAGTTCAGTTGGTTAGAATACATGCCTGTCACGCATGGGGTCGCGGGTTCGAGTCCCGTCCAGACCGCCAGTAAAAGAGGAAGCCTTTCGAAAAGAAAGGCTTTTTTGCCCTCTTACAATATTTAAAATAGTTGTGTTGTTTAGGTACGAAAGTACCAAAAGGTTTAGTAGTTAGACCAATGGAAAGCTTTGCATTTTATGCAGGGCTTTTTTGATTTATGTACTTTTTTAAAATATGTTTAAGCTCTCATGTCGAGAGTTTTTTTATGTTCAAAATAACGAGAAACAATAATATTAATTATATTTTCGTTTTTAAATAGAACTAATTTTATTTGAGTGGAAGTAATTTAATACGTAAATGATTAAAAGGATAATAAAATATTTACCAATACTGATTTTTAGTTTCTTTAATTTCAGTTGCATTAATAAAGAAGAACCAGAATTCATTAATAATCATTTCGAAAGAAATGCTTCGAAAGTTAATAAAAATGAATATTTAAGTGTTTATTTTATACAAAAAGGAACTACTTTTCCTATTAGAATGGACTGTAATTTTACTCAAGATAATGGTAAATATGGTGATGCAATGCATTACAAAAAAATATCAGATAGTATTTTTCTAAATATTTTCTTTAGTGAATATAATAAGTTGAAGATTTCTAAAGAGTCATCAAATATCGATATTAGATTAAAAATATATATTCATTTTAATAACAAAAAGGTTGATACTTTATGTCTTGGCGAAAATTATGGAATCATAAAAAATGGGATTGAAATGAATGATTCTAAAGTTTTTTTGAATTTAATAAAAAATAAAATAGAATATGATTCTGTTTTCAATGACCCAATGAAAGAATATAGGAATGTAATGGAAAAGGAGTCAAAAGTTAATGTTAAGTAGTTACCATAATCGCAACCTGAAAAGCTTAGATATAAACTGATTTCGAAAATCAAAATTTGTATTCTGTGCACACAAAAAGAGACGTAATTTGTATTTCGTGTAAATTCTCAAAACCAAACTCCTCTATTCTGCCAAACCACAACAAAGAACAATCCTAAGAAAAGTAAACTCACTAAAAACTTTATAAACGTTCCAGCTAAGAAACCTAAGAAAGAACCTGTAGCAGCTTTAAAGGCGCGTTTTCCTTCGCTTGAGTTGTAAATAAGTTCGCCTATCAAGGCGCCTAAAAAAGGGCCAATCAAAAATCCGAAAGGAGGAAAGAACAAACCAATAACTAAACCTATATTCGTTCCCCAAATTCCGTATTTACTGCCGCCAAAGTATTTTGTGCCTTGTGCTGGAATTACATAATCTAAAATCCCAATTACAACCGCAATTACTAAAGTAATGCCTAATAGCCAAAAATTGGTTTCCATTCCGGGACAAAAATAAAGCAATAAAATTCCAACCCAACTAATAGGCGGGCCTGGTAAAGCAGGAAGTAAGCTACCTATAATTCCTACTATCATTAATAGTAAGCCTAGAATCAGTAAAAAGTATTCCATAAGATTTTAGTTATTGTCTAACAAATTTATAACTTTGTTTTATACTTTTTTAATTCATTGGATTTATGCGTATCTTTTTTTTATTTATTGTAGCTGTTTTAACAACTAATATTTCAATTGCTCAAGACAAAAAATTGTCCACACAAGATCGATTGAAAGAATTGGCAAGGATTAAAAAAGAAATCGAAGAACAAAAAAAGAAAGAATGGGATGCCTATTTGGTCCGTGTTCAGGAAAGTAAAATTGCAAAACAGCAAAAAAAGCAAGCTGATTCTATAGAAAAATCAAAAATTACTGCTACTGTTGTAAAAGACGATGATTTAGGTTTTACAAAATGTACTTCTCAAGAAATGCCTTTCTATAAAGTAAAGAATTTAAAAACAGGACTGGAAGAACAAGTATCATTTGATAATTACATAAGAAAACATATCTACAACAAGTTTAGATATCCTGAATTTGCAATGGATCATGAATTACAAGGAAGAGTTCTAGTGCAATTCTTTATTGATAAAGAAGGAAATCCGCAAATAAAAGAAGCGAATGGACCAGAAAACGGATTAATTTTAGAGGAAGAAGCTATTAGAATTATTAAGTCACTACCAACTGCTATTCCAGCCAATTGTGATGGTAAACCAATAAATGTTATGTTTGCAATTCCTATAACATTTCAGATGCAAGACTAATATGAAAAAATCAATTCAACTATTTTTTTTACTTTTAGTATTTAATTCTTGCCAGTACTTTGAAAAACAAGTACCTGATGAAAAGGAATTATTAGAGCAAGAATTGAAAAAAATCAATTGGGACGAAGTGGATGAATTTCCATCGGTTTTGCAATGTGATACGATTAAAGACGCAGAAATAAAAAAGCAATGTTTCTTCGATTATATGGCGCAAACCATTCAAGAAAGAATAGGAATTGATACATTACGTATTGAATATCCAGAAATCGATACTATCAACGTGAAAATTACCGTAAATCCCGATTCGAGTTTACAATTTGAAACGCAATATCTAAACGACAGCATCGCTTTAGCAGATAAAACCAAAATCGATAGTATTTTAACTTCCAGATTATCTGATTTCCCAAAAGTAGAACCTGCCATCAAAAGAGGTGTGAAAGTAAAAACGCAATTTGTGCTTCCAGTCATTATTAAAATGGAGAAGTAAGCAAGGATAAATTCAAGGGCAAAATCAAGTACAAGTTCAATTTCAAATTAGGAACACAGATTTGAGAAATTTAAATAATTTTTAAAAAACTTACATGACTTATATGTTAAAAAGATTTCGTGTTAATTCGTGAAATTCGTGTTTAAATTATTTCTTAAAATTTCTTCCTTTCCAATTATAGTTACCAAACAACGAATATACCGCCACCGAAACACTAAAAAACGGATACAACAAACTACTCGCCAATACATATTGTAATTTCGATTCGAAGAAATTTGCTGTTTTGAATAGTAAGATAAAATCGATTAGGAATTTCAAAGCTACAAAAAGCATGAAAATGTTTTGGTCTAATAAACCGATTAACCAAAGTAAAAAACTCATTATCCAAGCTAAATTTCCTCCAAAAACCACAAGCGCTAACAACTTACCGTAAACCGAAGAATATCCTGTGCTTTTCGAAGCCCAGCGAACCCGTTGTTGAAACAATTCAGTCCAATTCTCTACTGGTTTTGTAGCGACAATACTTTCTTTAGCCAATATAAACCCAACTTTTTTCGGAGTAGATAATACCGCTTTTTGAAGCAGAAAAACATCATCTCCACTAGCAATAGTTTCATTGCCTTGAAATCCATTCAATTCTTTGAAAAACGCTTTGGAATACGCAAAATTAGCACCGTTACACATAAATGGTTTTTCAATACCAAAACTTCCAATCGTAGCGCCTTGTAAACTCAAGAAATCTAAATTCTGAAAAG
>VFQS010002079.1_pt1 | contig 17089 bp, 25 predicted proteins | sample 3512361 | NCBI WGS metagenome assembly VFQS01 (sample SAMN10412375, study PRJNA504923) | tailings metagenome | isolation source: Relicate 1 Philex TSF3 active mining | place: Philippines
CAGCCAAGCGGATGGGCATTCCCCAGTCGGTTGGCCAGGAGTTCATGAAGGCCGATAAAGGCCGCAAGTTCGGTTCTGGAAGTCGAGCAGACGTTCAGTCCATCAACAAGCCGAAGACCGAACACGGTAAGTCGGCAATCCTTGCAAGAGGTGGCAGCGTGAAAGAAGAGTCCAAGGCAATGGTGAAGAAGGAGATCGGCTTCATGAAGAAGGCCGGTGCTCCCCGTTCAATGATCAAGCATGAGGAGTCCGAAATGAAGGGCATGAAGATGAAGAAGATGGCATCCGGTGGCATCACGACCGCCAAGATGGGCAAGGTTGCTACGGCTGCTCCCAGCCGTGACGGCATGGCCACCAAGGGCAAGACCAAGGGCACGATGGTCAAGATGGCTGCTTCTAAGCCCGTGGGCATGAAGCGCGGCGGCAAGTGCTGATACGGCCATGATGCCCAGCCGTGGGATGGGGGCTATTGCCCCCTCCAAGATGCCCAAGAAGAAGGTCATCCAACGCAAGGATGACCCGAACGACGTGGACGTCTATGCCAAAGGCGGTGAGGTGAAGTCCAAGGTCAACGAGGCCGGGAACTACACCAAGCCGGGGATGCGCAAGTCGCTCTTTGAGAAGATCAAGGGGCAGGCTACGCAGGGCACGGCGGCAGGGCAGTGGAGCGCGCGCAAGGCGCAGCTACTGGCTAAACAGTACAAGGCTAAAGGCGGAGGCTACCGTGGCTAAGTTTCCCGATTTGACCGGCGACGGCAAGGTTACCCAGGCTGACATCCTCAAGGGTCGCGGTGTTGAAACCGCGAAGAAGGGTGGCATGGCCAAGGGCGGCAAGTTCATCCAAGAAGCCATCAAGAAGCCCGGTGCGCTGCGTGCGTCTCTTGGCATCAAGGAAGGCAAGACAATACCGGCCAAGACGCTCGCCAAGGCCGCCAAGGCTCCGGGCAAGCTGGGTCAGCGCGCGCGGTTCGCTCAAACCCTCAAGGGGCTGAAGAAGTGAAGTCGCCGCAGCAGTCCCTCAAGGACTGGACTGCCCAGAAGTGGAGGACGAAAAGTGGTAAGCCGTCTAGTAAAACTGGTGAGCGATACCTTCCAGAGGCTGCGATCAAAAGTCTTTCCCCCCAAGAGTACGCCGCCACAACCCGAGCAAAACGAGCAGGCAAAGCCTCCGGCAAGCAGTTCGTGAAACAGCCCAAGACCATCGCCAAGAAAACCGCGAGGTTCCGTTAAATGACCACATCCGGCGTATCCAGCTTCAACCTCGACCTCAATGAGCTTGTCGAGGAAGCGTTTGAGCGCGCGGGCGGTGAGATGCGTACGGGCTACGACCTGCGCACGGCGCGGCGTTCCCTGAACCTGCTGTTCGCGGACTGGGGCAATCGCGGGGTGAACATGTGGACGTTCGAGCAGAACGTCATCACCCTGGCTACCGGTCAGCCGACCTACGCGCTGCCGGACGACACGGTGGATCTGCTGGATCATGTGATCCGTACCAACGCCAACGTCCCGAACAATCAGGCCGACCTGACCATCACCCGGATCAGTGTTTCTACGTACGCCACGATCCCGAACAAGTTGATCCAAGGGCGTCCGATCCAGGTCTGGATTCAGAAGCTGACCGCGCAGGAGTCCTTGCTGCCGATTACGGTTGCGGCTGCTGCGCCCGCCACGGGGATTGATTCCACCACCACATCTATCTCGGTGTCTGGTGTGAGCGGCCTGCCCAACGCAGGGTTTGTTCGGATCGGTACTGAACTGATTGCGTACAACGAGTTTCAGCCCGCCTCTGGCGGCACTCCGGCGCAGTTGCTTAACTGCTGCCGTGGCCAGGACGGTACAACGGCGGCAAGCCACGCCAACGGCACCGCGATCTACCTGTCCCAGAAGAACTCCATCACGGTGTGGCCCACGCCCAATCCGGGCACGACCTACCAGTTCGTCTACTGGCGCATGCGCCGCATCCAGGACGCCGGTGGTGGCGTCAAGACGATGGACGTGCCGTTCCGCTTCTTGCCCTGCCTTGTGGCAGGCTTGGCCTACTACATCGCTTTGAAGATTCCTGACGGCATCAACCGTTTGGACATCCTGAAGGCGCAGTACGACGAGGCTTGGGCCAACGCTGCTGGTGAAGACCAGGAGAAGGCGGCTGTACGCTTCGTGCCCCGGCAGATGTACATCGGGAGCGGCACCTAAATGGGAAACCGGTTTGCTTCCGGCAAGAATGCGATTGCGCAGTGTGACCGCTGCGACTTTCGCTTCAAGCTCAAGCAACTGCGCCGGGAAATCATCAAGACCAAGAACTACGACTTGCTGGTTTGCCCTACCTGCTGGGATCCCGACCATCCGCAGTTGCAGTTGGGCATGTACCCGGTTGACGATCCGCAAGGCTTGCGCAACCCCCGCCCCGACCGTAGCTACACGCAGTCGGGCAACACGGGTTTGCAGGTGGTGGACACGACCGCTACGACGCAAGACGCTGTTGGGTTCCCGAGCGAAGGCAGCCGGGACTACCAGTGGGGCTGGAACCCTGTTGGCGGTTCCCGTGGAATTGATGCTGGCCTCACGCCAAATTACTTGGTGCTGAGCATTCAAATTGGTACAGTCACGGTTGTGACGGCATAGGAGCGAAAAATGGACGCAAAGAAGGCAGCAAAGGCCGCAGTGCACAAGCATGAAGCAGCGATGCACCCCGGCAAGCCGATGACCAAACTGCGCGCTGGTGGCAAGACCAACAGCGACATGCTCAAGATGGGCCGCAATCTGGCCAAGGTTGCGAACCAGATGAATCCTGGCCGCAAGCAAAAGGGGGTCTAAGATGGCTACCTATAAGACTCCGAAGCCGGTGGCTTCACCGGTTGTTGGCGCTGACGACATCAAGCAGACGCTCAAGGACATCAACATGTCCGTGGCCAACATGCACTCCAACGAGTACAAGGGCACCAAGACTGACGGTATCAAGATCCGTGGGACTGGTGCTGCGACCAAGGGCAAGATGGCCCGGGGGCCGATGGCGTGAACTACACGCAACTCAGCAACGCCATCCAGGCGTACACCGAAAACATAAGCAGCGATTTCGTTGCTCAGATACCCGTTTTCGTCGAACAAGCTGAGCAGCGTATCTACAACTCGGTTCAGTTCCCTTCGCTTCGCAAGAACATGAAGGGGGTCGTCTCGACCAACAACAAGTATTTGTCCGCGCCTGACGATTTCCTGTCTGTGTTTTCTCTGGCAGTGGTGACCGATGTGACGGGGAACAACCTCGACACGGGTACGTACGAGTACTTACTGAACAAGGATGTCAACTTCATCCGGCAGGCATACCCGACCCCGCAGGACACAGGTGTGCCACGCTACTACGCGTTGTTTGGCCCGACGGTGAACGGTGGCAACATCACCAACGAACTCACGTTTATCCTGGGCCCCACGCCCGACGCCAACTACAACGTCGAGCTTCACTATTACTACTACCCGGAGTCCATCGTGACTGCGGGTACGTCTTGGTTGGGCGACAACTTCGACACCGTTCTGTTCTACGGCTCGTTGGTTGAGGCGTACACCTACATGAAGGGTGAGCAGGACATGATGGCCATGTACAACCAAAAGTACATGGAGGCGCTGCAACTCGCCAAGCGTCTGGGTGATGGTCTGGAGCGCAGCGATGCGTACCGCAGCGGACAGTTCCGCATGCCGCCCCTGCCCCAGAGTAAAGGTGTCGCGTAATGCCCATCGAGCAAGGCGCAACGAACCAGTTCAAGGTCGGTCTGGCTTCGGGCCAGTTCGACTTCAGCACTGACACGTTCAAGATGGCGCTCTACACGGGCGGAGCCACGATAGGCCCGACAACGGCTGCGTACACGTCGGCAAGCGAAGTGCCTGCTGGCGGTGGCTACACCACGGGTGGCGAAATTGTGACGGTATCTACGGCTCCCACGACGGGGCCTGATCCCAACAACACTATTGCGTACTTGTCGTTCAACAACGTGACCTGGAACCCGGCATCATTTACATGCCGTGGTGCGCTTATCTACAAAGTAGGCGGCGGAAACCCCACAGTTTGCGTGCTGGACTTTGGTGGCGACAAGACAGCAACTACAAGTTTCCAGGTTCAGTTCCCCGTCGCCAACAGTACCAACGCAATCATAAGGATCACATAATGGCTACGATTTTCACCACTAAGGGTGATATGGAAGAATCCCTGCTTGAAAAAAAGACGGGATATGTGGACAATGAGAACGAATACACGACTTGGGTCGAGTATTGGCACGAAGGTGAGCTTGTTCATCGCTCGGTGCACGTTCAGTTGAAGAAGGCCCCTGCTTTTATTGGTGCCGAAGCGGCATCGTTCGGTTGATGAAAGGAACCTGAAATGGCAAATACTCAATCAATGTGCACCTCGTTCATGCAGGAAGTCCTGACGGCGACGCACAACTTTGGCACCGCTCCCACCCGTGGCACTGGCGTTGCTGACACCTTCAAGGCCGCGCTGTATCTGGCTTCTGCCACGGTCAACGCCAGCACGACTGCCTACAGCAGCACGGGTGAAGTGACTGGCACCAACTACACCGCTGGTGGTGTGACGGTGACCAACGCACCTGCGCCGTTGTCCACCAACACTTCGGCTACTGCTGGCACCGCCTACTGGACGCCTTCTGCTTCGATCACGTACACCAACGTCACGCTGGCAACGGCTTTTGACGCGGTGTTGATCTACAACTCGACTCAGAGCAACAAGGCTGTCAGCGTGCACACCTTCGGTTCGCAGACTGTGACCGCTGGCACGTTCACTCTGACGATGCCGTCGAACACGACTTCGACCGCACTGCTGCGTCTGGCGACGACCTAATCCGGCTCTCTTAAAGGAGCCGGGTTGTGGCTACCGCATGGGGTAGCGGCACCTGGAGCAGCAGCACCTGGGGTGGACTTGGTGAAACCCTAACGGGTGTTGCTGCCAGTGGAGCCGTTGGTTCGGTAGGGCGCTCGGTAACGGTCGCCCTAACGGGCGTTGCTGCCTCCGGTAATACTGGCAACGAGGTTCCTTCTACTACCGTCGCATTGACGGGAGTCTCTGCTGCGGGAGCAGTAGGGACGATGACGGTTGCTGAGCGCAGCTTTGCGCTTACTGGCGTTTTTGCTTCTGGCGGTGTTGGTGATGTAACCGAAACAAACAGTCCAACCGAAGACAGCGTTACGGCTGTTGGCTCGGTTGGCTCTGTTGATTCCTCTCGCACCGTTGCCATTACAGGCGTGTCTGCCGCCGGTGCGGTCGGTGACGTAGCGGTTGGTGAGCGCAGTCTTGCACTTACTGGCGTGGCTGCTTCTGGATTTGTTGGCGACGTCGCTACTACCGCAGCAATTGAACTCACGCACGTCGAAGCCTACGGCGACGTTGAAGCTCCTGATCCCTACCCCACCCCGCAGCTTCTAGAGAACCACGCGGACGCTTATGCGGGCGATGCCACGGCTGAGCTTTCTGTTGCCCTGTCTGGTGTTAGTGCAGACGGTGCTGTTGGCGACATGGAGCCCATTGTCAGCCAGAGCGCAGACGTTACGGGCGTCCAAGCAGATGCTGCGGTCGGCGATGTTGGAATGGGTGAGCGTTTTGTGGCGCTCACAGGCGTAGCAGCGGACGCCGCTGTTGGTGACGTCGAAGAAACCATCAACCCGGAAGAAGACGGCGTCATTGCGTTTGGCTCCGTAGGCACGGTTGGTGTCGGGCCGCATGAGTTTGCTTTGTCTGGCGTTGAGGCGCAAGGTGAAGTAGGTACAACCGGAGTTGATCTGGTTGTTGCGCTGTCGGGTGTTGAAGCCGCCGGTGTCGCTGGCGACATGGCTGTTGGGGAGCGTAGCTTTGACATCACCGGGGTTGAAGCGCAAGGCATTACTGATAACGTCACTCCGTCGCACACAGTTGATGGTGTTGGTGTAGAGGCGCAAGGCGCAGTTGGTACGGTTGTTCCCTCTGGTGGCAAAGACGAAGATGGCGTCATTGCTTATGGTGATGTTGGCGCAGTCGGGCTTGAGCGGACTTCCGATGTCAGCGGTGTGGAGGCAACGGGCTCAGTCGGAACTGTTACGGTTGCAGAACGCGAACTTCCGATTACGGGTGTTGCTGCTGACGGCGCTGTTGGCACAGTCACGGTGGCCGAGCGGTTTATTGCACTTACCGGAGTTTCTGCCACGGGTCAGATGGGCGATGAAGCGCCGTCTACAACGGTGGCCCTGACTGGGGTTTCCGCTGCCGCTGCGGTCGGAACCGTTACACCGACTGACAGCCCGTCCGAAGATAGCGTGATTGCTTACGGGCAGGTCGGCACCCCCGGAGTAAATGTCACCGTGGCCTTGACAGGCGTGGCTGCTTCTGGTGCAGTTGGGTCTGTCATCTTCAACAAGATTGCTGCTCTTTCCGGCGTAGCGGCAACAGGTGCTGTAGGCACCATGACGATGGGTGAACGGCTTGTTGCCATCACCGGCTGTCAGGCAATGGGCCAAATAGGTAGCCCAGGCGTTCTGTACTGGTCACTGATTGATGACTACCAGGACGCCGACTGGCAGAATATAAACACGGTCTAGTAGACCAACTGTCTTACGCAGGAGTCTTAAATGCCCACCTCATATACCTCCCTTCTGGGTCTTGCCCTGCCGGTTACTGGCGAACTCTCGGGCACTTGGGGCGACACGGTCAACAACTACATCACGCAGTATGTTGACGCCGCTGTTGCTGGCGCACAGACCATCAGTGGGAGCCAGACGGCCGTAACGCTGTCTACGACCACCAACGCTTCGCTTTCTCAAGCAGGTGCGGGGGCTACAGGCTCTGCTCAATACCAGATCATTAACTGCACGGGTAACCCTGCAAGTGCTCTGACGGTCACGGTGCCGTCGGCCAGCAAGGTGTATCTGGTTTTAAACAACACCTCGACCAGCCAAACGGTGACGGTCAAGGGCGCTGCCACCACAGGTGTGACGGTTGCCGCAGCCCGCTGCGCACTGATTGCCTGGAACGGTACGGACTTTGAACTGGTCGCCACGGACGATGCGTCCAAGATGAATGGCGTCCTGGCCGCTGTAAACGGTGGCACGGGCCAGTCTTCTTATGCGGTTGGTGACATTCTCTACGCATCCACCACAACTGCCTTGAGCAAGTTGGCAGATGTGGCAACCGGCAATGCGTTGATCTCCGGCGGTGTGGGGGTCGCTCCGTCCTACGGCAAGATCGGTCTGACAACCCATGTCAGCGGTACGCTGCCAATTGCCAACGGCGGAACAAACGCCACGGCTACGCCTACGGCTGGCGCAATTGCTTACGGCACGGGTTCAGCCTACGCCTTCAACACGGCAGGCACTTCTGGACAGCCACTTCTCAGTGGTGGCTCTGGCGCTCCGACCTTTGGCACCTTGAGCGTGGGCGCGGGTGGTACAGGCCAGACCTCTTACACGGATGGCCAACTGCTGATTGGTAACACAACCGGAAACACGCTCACTAAGTCCACTCTGACCGCAGGCTCTGGCGTTACGATCACCAACGGCAACGGCAGCATTACCATCTCGGCAACTGGCTCGGGTGGTACGGTGACTTCCGTGGGCGCTACCTCTCCGGTGGCTTCCAGCGGCGGCAACACCCCAACCATCAGCCTGAGCGCGGCTTACGGCGATACGCTCAACCCGTACGCATCGAAGACGGCAAACTTCTTCCTGGCGGCCCCCAACGGCATCGCCGGAGTTCCGTCGTTCCGCGCCATCGTGGCTGCGGACGTGCCGACGCTGAACCAGAACACGACGGGTACAGCGGCCAACATTACGGCTTCTAGCAACACATCGTTGACATCGTTGTCGAGTTTGGCAACGGTTGGAACAATTACTTCTGGTACTTGGTCTGCATCGTTTGGCGCTGTGTCTGGTGCCAACTTGACCAACCTGACAGCCGGAAACCTGAGCGGCACGATCCCGTCCGGGGTGCTGGGCAACTCGTCGCTGTTTGTCGGAACGACTTCGGTTGCATTGAACCGTGCGTCTGCCAACCAAGCGTTGACTGGCATCACCAGCGTTACCTTCCCCGGCTCCACTTCTGGCTCTGTCCAGTTAATCCCTGCGGCCACGGCTGGAACGGGTACGGTTTTGACCATGCCCGCTACCACTGGCACGGTCATCACATCCGGCGACACGGGTACGGTGACCAACACCATGCTGGCTGGGTCGATTGCAAACGCAAAACTTGCAAACTCGACCATCTCGGGCGTGGCTCTGGGTTCAAATCTGGCAACCCTGACGCTTAACACATCTGGAACTGGCCTGTCGGGCTCAACAACCTACAACGGTTCTGGTGCAGCAACATTCACGGTTGCTTCAAATGCAACTAACGCCAACACGGCCAGCACAATCGTTGCACGGGATGCGTCAGGTAACTTCAGTGCGGGCACGATTACAGCCACTCTGAGCGGCAACGCAACCAATGTCACCGGCACAGTGGCTGTGGCCAACGGCGGCACAGGCGCAACCTCACTGACCGCCAACAACTTCCTGCTTGGCAACGGCACCAGCGCGGTAACCGCTTCGTCTTTGCTTCAGGTTTCTGGAAGTTATGTTCGTCCTGTGGCTTACGCCGACACGGTGGTGGCAGCAGGCAACACAGGCACAGCCCTGACGCTGACCTGCACTCAAGGCAATGTGTTTACAGCCACCCTGACTGGCAACGCCACTATTACCCTTTCCTCCCCAATTGCTACAGGCTCAACTTCCATCACGCTCATCTTGACGAATGATGCAACTGCCGGTAGAACTGTGGCCTGGGCAGGCGGTTCATTTGTTTTCCCTGGCGGGGCAGCAAGTCTGTCTCGCACCACCACGGCGAACGCCACTGATGTGTGGGTGTTTTTCACCACCAACGGTGGCACGACTTGGTACGGCAATATTGCCATGAAGGACATGAAGGCTTAACTCAAGGAGTGAAAAATGGCCCTGACCCCCGAACAACAAGCGGAAGTTGAAAAGCAGGCGGCAATTGCGGCTGCACAGATCAACGCAAATGCAACTGAAGCGGCGAAGGCTCGTAAGTTGCAGTGCTTGAACATCGCCCATAACACTTTGCTTGAGAACAAGCGCAATCTGCCGGTTGAGCAGCGCCAAATTACGGCGGCTGAGATCACTGCATTTGCCGCTGCGCTTGAAGCCCACATCAACGCCTGATGGAAGGCTTTGCCTACTTCCCGGCTATCGTCTACCGAGATGAGCGGCCCGACTTGGCTGAAAAGGTTTTGCCAACATGCATCCAATACTTGGATCAGGTTCGCAAGCCCGAGTGGCCGATGCATCAGTCCGCCCATCTCGCGCACGATCCTGCTTTCAGGGAAGTGGCAGACTACATCCTTCTGTCAACCGTAGACCTTCTACGGGGACAAGGCTACGCGGTAGAGAAGTACGACTTCTACCTCTCCGGCCTGTGGGCGCAGGAGATCAACCGGGGGGGCGGCACAAATGTGCATGTCCACAAGAACAGCCAGATGTGCGGCTGGTTTTTTCTGGAAACGCCTCAAGGCGGGGCGTACCCGATCTACCACGACACCCGCATGAACAAGTCCATGATCGAACTGGACTTCGTGCAGGGCGAAGAGGTCAGCAACGCCACCAACATCATCCACTTCAACAACATGGTGCCGGGTTCGGTCATGTTTGCGAACTCGTGGATGCAGCATCAACTTACCGGCAGCAACGCCGACACCCCGACACGGTGCATTCATTTCATCGTGTCACACAAGGAGCGCCCGTGCAGCATGTGCTGACGCCTTACGCTATGCCTGTAGAGCCGTTTGTCTGGTGGGATAACGGCTTCACGGAGCAGGAACTTGACTGGCTCCAAGAGCAGGCCCGTAAGGCTGATCAGCGGGCGCAGGCCGGAGGCATGAAGAGCGAAGAAGAACTGAAGCAGGTTCGCCGTTCTCAAATTTCTTGGTTGGAAAAAAATCAAGAAACTGCATGGGTATTTAACAAGTTGGGGCACATTGCTTCATCTCTTAATGCTCAGTATTATCGGTTTGATTTGACTGGATTTGGTGAGGCCCTCCAGTTGACTAACTACGATCAATCAGAACATGGGATGTACGGATGGCATGTGGACTATGGGGGCAAGATAAGCCCAAGCCGGAAACTCAGTCTGGTACTCCAACTGACCGACCCGAGTCAGTACGAGGGGGGAAACCTCCAAGTTCTTACTTCTGGTCAGCCGCAAACCGTTCGCAAGCAGCGGGGTCTGGTGGCAGCATTTCCTTCGTATGTACTCCACCAAGTAACCCCCGTGACAAGCGGTAGTCGTCAATCTTTGGTTGCCTGGGTTTCAGGGCCCGCATTCAAATGAACGCTGAATACAAAGACTTCATTGCGCTATACCGTGGCGTGTACCCGGATGGGTACTGCCAACACCTGATTGATGAGTTTGAGCGTTTAGTTAATTCTGGCGCCGGTAATAACCGACAGCGCAGCGAAGGCGCCTATAAGCATAATAAAAACGATATGCAGTTGGCGTTAAATTTTGGCGTTCATACGGCTGCCTCGTTTAATGGGCAGTCGGCAACAGATGTTTTCTTCAAGGGTCTTCAGCACTGTTATGACGCTTACACAGAAGAGTTTTCTGTTTTAAAAAACGGGAAGATTACTGGCACAGCCATGAAAATGCAACGCACCGACCCTGGTGGCGGATATCATTTGTGGCATTGCGAGCAGGGTAATGGCGAGCATGCTGAGCGGGTTTTGGTATATATGCTATACCTAAATACCTTGACGCAGGAAGAAGCCGGTGAAACCGAGTTTTTATATCAGCAACGCCGTCTAAAACCGGAAGAAAATACGATGGTTTTATGGCCCTCTGCATTTACTCATGCGCATCGAGGCAATACTGTTTTTGGTGAACGCAGCAAGTACATCGTAACTGGTTGGTTCTATTACGAGTGAGGAACAAATGCCTGCAGGAACTCCTAAAGTAACCATGTTCGGGGGTAAAACGCTTACCCCTGGCGGTTCCCAAACATTTAATTCACCGACCACATGGACTGCTCCAGTTGGTGTGTCTAAAGCAAACCTGACGATGCGCGGTGGCGCAGGGGCCAGTGGTAATCCGGGAAATGCTGGTACTCCCGGCGGAGGTGGGTATGGTGGGTATGGCGGTTCGGTATATGCGCAGATTTGGAATTGTGTTAATGGCTCTTATGTGTGTGACTATGCTTTTGGCGGCTCTATTGGTTCTGGCTCCGGCCAAGCCTGCGGAAATCCTGGGAATCCGGGATCGCCCGGTAACCCGTCTACCGCTTTAGGGTACACCGCTACTGGCGGAAACGGAGGAAATGGTGGGGTTCAAGGTAACGCCGGGCCCGTAGGTTTTAACGGCGGCCCGGGCGAAAATAGATCATACACATCTGGTGGGCCCAACTCTGGTAGTTGCTCGGGAGGATGGGGTGGCGGCCCAGGTGGCGCGCCTGCATCGGGCTATTCTTGGTATGGCGGAAACGGAGCGAACTATTATGGCGGTGGTGGAGGCGGAGCCGGAAACAACGGTCGAGGGTCCGATTCCAACGGTTATGGGGGCGGTGCTGGCGGCGCTGGCGGGGGCGGCCCGGGCGGGAACAACGGTATAAATTCAAACCCGCCAAATCCTTTTTCTGGAAGACCTGGGAACCCCGGTTCTCCGGGAACTGCTGGCAATGCTGGCGGCGGTGGTGGCGGCAGTGGATTCTTTTTCTGTTTGCCACCATCTGGAACTCAGAATGGGGGTGGTGGTGGCGGTGGCGGTCAAGGGTCTGGTATCGCAGGAAATCCTGGCAACCCTGGTAATGTCGGAAATAATGGCCCGCTTCTGACGCAAAACTGCATCCCGGTTTCCGGTGGGTCTTCTTATCCAGTGACTGTTGGTACTGGTGGAAGTGGTACGGTTACTATTGCTTGGAATCCGCAATGACACGCGTAATGTCAAAAAAAGAGCAGGCTGCGTTTGATCGCCAGCATCATAGACGCGCCATGCAGGAAAATTTTGAGGCTAACAGAACTCGCGCACGCGCTTTAACTGTTGGAACCGCGTTTGGCGGAACGACAGACATCATGATGCGCAGAAATGACGGCGAGATTATTTGGACGCATCTTCAGCCCGTTGAGGTCGTTGAACTTATTCATCAACTTGCCGCTGGTATTGGTTGCCACATTCACATTCAGCCCCGCAAAGATTTTGCAAGTTGGCGTGGCTGGCAGTATTCGGAAGAAGAACTAACACATTTCCGAGGCGTAAATGCTCCTATGGGGAATGGGCATCCACCGCATGCGAAAGAGGACGGTGACCCTGAGCAATATAAGACATCGTTGCCGTCTCCTGAACAACAACCCGGACTTCAACCCGCCATGATGGCAAGGAGTGAATCAAATGAGCAAACTGTGGCAACTCAAAAAACTGTCGGACGGAAGCGCGCTAAACGAGCCGCAACCCCTGCCTGAAAACTGGGGGCCGATCTTCGGCATGGCCGGTGTCGTTGACCGGCTTGGCGATCTGTCGTGGTTGGGTGAAGCCTATAACGATATGGGCTGGGTTGCGGTGGGTGATGCGCCTACTGGCCCTGCTACATCGTCTGCGGCAGAACTTGCCTGGGATCGCGCCAAGAAACTGTTGGCGGAATCAGATTGGTCGATGCTGCCTGATGTGCCGCTGATGGATTTTCAAAAGACTGCATGGATTGAGTATCGTCGTGCCCTACGGGATATTCGTCTTCAGTCTGGGTTCCCTGACGCAATTCAGTGGCCTGCCCGTCCTGAGTGAACAAGTACACGATCCGGTTTAACAAGTCACGAGGACAGCCGGGTCGTGGCTCCATGCTCCATGTCTGGCGCGTGTTTGAGAACGGGCGGGAGATCCTTGCCAAGAATGTTCGGATTGAAACCCGGTCTTGGACTGAACTGGATGCCAACGGTCAGGACTACAACATCGCTTGCCGGGGCCGGATGATGTTCTTTGAGGACACCGATACGGTGGTGATTGTGGAGGCATGATGGACGAAACCAAACCCGCTGAGACAGCCAAAGAAGTTGCCGGTAAGTCCATCGGCAGGTTTGGCCTCTTCTACATCACCCTGATCGTGCTGATCGGGGTGGGTTCCTCCTACTTCCTGTCCGACTCGGCCATCACTGCGGTGATGACGATGGTTGGCGGCGCTCTGGTGGCGCTCATCAACATGATGAACGGTATTGCCGGAACTGCCGAGAAGCAGGAAAAGCCCGAGTTCAAGGTCATCCAAACACTCATCGAGAAACTTGACCGGCTCGACAAGCCTGAGCAGCCCATGCGCGTAACAGTGCAAGGGGACAAAGTCACGGTGTCCAAGGGTGACGATGTGGTCACGGCGGCGAGGGAGTAACGGGGTGTATGGAGCCGATCTCTGCGATCCTGGCCGCTGCTTCGGCGGCCAATACTGCTTTCACGGTCATCAAGAAGATGGTGGCTACGGGCAAGGAGATCGAACAGGTCGCCGGGCAGATCGGCAAGTGGTACTCAGCATTTGGGACATTCAACAGCCTAGCGGCTGAGAAGGCCAACAAGAAACCGCCGTTATTCAAGCGCCTTTTAAATGAAGGATCTGTAGAGCAAGAAGCCTTGCAGATCACCATGCACAAGCAAGCCTTGCATAAGCAGGAGTACGAACTGAAGATTCTGATCGTGGCGCACTACGGTGAGCGGGTGTACAACGAGATGATCATGGAGCGCGTCCGGGTCAAGAAGGAGCGCGACAAGCGGGCGCGGGAGCAGAAACTCCGGCAGCAGGAGTTCTTCTTGACGGTGAAGTACGGTGCGGCGATTGCTTTCCTGGCGGTCGCCGTTATCGCTTTGTTCTATTACCTCAAAGACTTGGTGAGGCAGTAATGCTTTCTTTGCTTTCTACCCTTGGCGGGCTGCTCATCTCCGGGCTGCCCAAACTCCTAGAGTTCTTCCAGAACAAGGCCGACCAAGCCCACGAGTTGCGACTTGCCCAGTTGCAGAATGAGCGTGATCTGGCGATGGCGGCTCAGGGCTTTGCAGCCCAGCAGCGGATTGAAGAGATCCGCACCGAGCAAGTCTCGCTGGAGACAGACGCCCGGATGACCGAGGCGGCCTTGGCGCATGACGAGAAGGTACTGGAGAAGGCTTCCAAGTGGGTTGCCTCCTATGTCGGTACCGTGCGGCCCACAGTGACTTACATCTTTGTTTTGGAGTTGGTTGCAATCAACGCCTTCATGGCCCTATACCTCTGGAACCACCCGCACCTGATTCAGAACATTGACGATGTGCTCAAGTATTCCGACCTGATTTTCAGCGAAAGCGAACTCAGTATGCTGGGGTCGATCATTGGCTTCTGGTTTGGAAGCCGCCAGTGGGCCAAGAAGTGAAACTGAGCAAGGCGGGGGAAGACCTGATGCACAGGTTTGAGGGGTTTAGGAGTAAACCCTACCTCTGCCCCGCCCACATCTGGACGATTGGCTACGGCCATGTGCTGTACCAAGAGCAGATCAAACTGCCGTCCGTGCGCAAAGAAGGCTACACCGGGATGCTCAGGAGTGAGTTCCCGTTGAAACCGGAGGACAACCGTGTTTGGACTAAGACGGAGATCGACGAACTATTCCACGCTGACGTCGTCACTTTTGAACGTGGTGTTCTTCGACTTGTTCCCCCTGTACTTGGGCGTCAAGGCAGCTTTGACGCTCTGGTCAGCTTTGCCTTCAATGCAGGGCTAGGCCGACTGCAAAGCAGCCAGATCAGGATGAAGGCCAACCGGGAAGACTGGTTGGCTGCCGCCGCAGGGTTCAGGAACTTCATCACTGGGGGTGGCAAAGTGTTGCCGGGTCTGGTAAAACGCCGTGAGGCGGAGATTGCCCTTTTCTTGTCTTGACACGAGAATACGCCCATGCCGCTCCAGAAAATACTCTTCAAGCCCGGGGTCAACCGCGAGAACACGCGGTACACGACCGAAGGCGGTTGGTACGAGTGCGACAAAGTTCGCTTCCGTCAAGGCAACCCCGAAGTCATCGGCGGTTGGACGCCAATTACAACTGCCACTTTCTTGGGCACTTGTCGGTCGCTGTGGAACTGGGTGACGCTGGGCAACCTGAATCTTGTCAGCGTAGGCACCAACCTCAAGTTTTACATCGAGCGCGGCGGCGCGTACTTTGACATCACGCCGATCCGCACGACCACCACGCTCCCGCTCGACCCCTTCACTGGCAACGGCACAACTACAGTAACGGTAAATGCGCCGACTAATGGTGCCTTGAGTGGTGACTTCGTCACCTTCAGCGGAGTGACCGGCGCTTACGCTTCGCTGCTCAATGGCGAGTTTCAGATCAGCAGCGCGTCTACCAACTCGTACAACATCACCGTTGCCTCTGCTATTCCCGCAGGCACTACCGGCGGCGCAGCCGTATCGGCTGCGTACCAACTCAATACCGGCCCTGAATTCGCCATTCCATTCAATGGCTGGGGCGCGGGCACTTGGAGTTCTGGCACTTGGGGTGTGGGTGGCACGACCACCACGACGCTTCGTGTCTGGAGCCAAGGCAACTGGGGGCAGGATCTGATCTTTGGCCCGCGCAACGGGGGCATCTATTACTGGGACGCCAACACAGGCGTGAGCACGCGTGGCTTTAATCTAGCCACAGCGGTCGGCGCATCGGACGTACCTACGGTGCAGAACTACATCTTCATCTCGGACATCAACCGCTTTGTGTTTGCGATGGGTTGCAACGACTACGGCAGCAGCACACAAGATCCGATGTTGATTCGTTGGTCAGATCAGGAAGACGCGCTCAACTGGACGCCTGCAGCCACCAACCAAGCAGGCAGTCTGCGGTTGTCGCACGGTTCAGAGATCGTCACGGCTGTGCAGGCCCGTCAGGAAATCGTGGTGTTCACGGATTCCTCGCTGTACTCGCTCCAGTACCTGGACGCGCCAATTTTCTGGGGCGCTCAACTGCTGGGCGACAACATCTCTATCGTGGGGCAGAACGCTGCGGTGATCGCCTCTGGCGTGGTGTACTGGATGGGGGTAGACAAGTTCTACGCCTACGATGGCCGCGTGCAGACGCTTCCTTGCGACTTGCGTCGGTACGTGTTCCAAGATTTCAACATGGCGCAGTCGCAGCAGGTTTTTGCTGGCACCAACGAAGGCTTCAATGAAGTCTGGTGGTTCTACTGCTCAGCCAACTCCACGGTCATCGACAAGTACGTGGTGTACAACTATCTGGAGCGCGTCTGGTACTACGGCACGATGAACCGTACGGCTTGGCTGGATTCCGGCCTGCGCGAGTACCCGATGGCTGCAACCTACAGCCACACGCTTGTCTACCATGAGTCTGGGCTGAACGACAACGTGGCCGGGACAGAATCGGCCATCAACGCCTACATCGCGTCGTCTGAGTTTGACATTGGCGATGGCCACAACTTTGGGTTCGTGTGGCGCGTGCTGCCCGACCTGACGTTCCAAAACTCTACGAGCGCACCGGATGGCACCACGCCACGCGTAACAATGTCGTTGGCTGGGCTGTACAACTCGGGCTCCGGCAGGATCGACACCGCCAGCGCGTTGGTGTCTAAGAGTAGTCAGTACTTACTCACTGAAGAGTTCACCGGTCAGATTTATACCCGCGTGCGGGGACGGCAGATGGTGTTTGAGATCGAGTCCAACCAACTCAACACGTCTTGGCAGTTGGGCGCACCCCGGATCGATATCCGTCCTGACGGCAGGCGCTAGACATGACCGTCTTCATCGAGAATGTCACCGTCCCTGCTCCGCCTAACCTGCCCCTGGCTCCCAGGGACTACGAGTCGCGGTATCACGAGCAGTTCAACAACGTCCTGCGCCTGTACTTCAACCGGCTTGACGCATTACTGAGGGCTATCGTGGCTACAAACATGCCCATCCCGGTTACCTTTGAAGGCGGCAACGTCGATGCGTTTGGGCGTCTGCGCGTCAGCAACCCACTGACCATCTTTGACAGTCAGAACCGCTACCAGAAGGACAACCAGTTTGACGAGTCCACCTCGACTGGGGGCACCGTCACATACACGCTCAACGAGTCCACGGTAAATCTTAAC
>VFQS010002080.1_pt1 | contig 17086 bp, 19 predicted proteins | sample 3512361 | NCBI WGS metagenome assembly VFQS01 (sample SAMN10412375, study PRJNA504923) | tailings metagenome | isolation source: Relicate 1 Philex TSF3 active mining | place: Philippines
ATAAAATTGCCTTCTATCCCTTGTAAAGACTTATTTCCATTCCCGAACTGGGGTTTATAGATTCTTTCTGCGCTTCTCCATTTAAGCAAAAGATACAGAACTCGACGATCATCCTCTCTGGTATCAAAACTTGCAGAGCCATCTTTCATTAAATCAGCAATTACTTGATCATATTGTGGGCGCGCAAGATAGAAATTCTGCGTAATCTCTTTAAATTTACCAAACTCTCTATACAACAGATCTGCAGCTGCTTGTTGTGACATTCCCACCCTTTGCGTTACATAAGAAACCACAGGCGCAGCAGCAACTCGCACATGCTGGACTGGCTCTACCACAGGAAGTGAGATTGTGTTTAATACTTTTACTTTAGTTCTTCCGCGAAAAAAGCCGTACATGCCTCCTCTTCTCCATGTAATTGTTGCCGTCTTTGTTTCTTTGCTAAAGAATATATCCGTTGGCATACCATATTTGGTTGCTACGCTTGTAATATCACGATATGTTCCCGGGAAAAATTCGTAATCACCATGTTTGCTAAGCAGGTTATTAAACCCCGCTATTGTCACGTTATTAATTTTCCCTCTGTCCGCAAAAGGAGCGCGCGCATTATAATCAGGAATTTGACTGCAAGTTACCGCACGTAATAAAGAACCATCTAGACCTGAAACAGCCTCAACAAGTGCTGAGCTACTTTGCTCAGCTGAATATATTTTTTGAGTGGCAGCAAGAAAGAAAAAAATGAATGAAAAATAAGTAAAAACAGCCATATGATCTCAAAATAGATTACGCAACGCTGCAATTATATTACAATAATCAAGTTAATTATAACTTAATTTTTCATTATCTAGGAGTTCATTAATCTTTTGATAATCGGCTCATCTGCCGAAGGAACCAAGTAGTCTTTTAAATTTTCTGGTAACACCCAAGCATACTGAGGTTGCCCCTCTTTAAGAACAATTTCCCCAACCCAGTGCTTGCATAAAAAAACAAACATATTCAAGTGAAAATGATCATAAGTGTGGGAAACAAATGTGAATGGTTCAATATTTTCAAGCGAAACTACTACACCCAATTCTTCAAATAATTCACGAATTATAGTTTCTTGAGGGCGCTCAAACTCTTCAACTTTACCACCGGGAAATTCCCACATACCACCCATTGACTTATGCAAGGGACGTTGCACTAAAAGAACAGTATTATCCCCTTTGTGCAAAACAGCAGCACAACACAAAACCGAAGGCACGTTTAACATATATGCTCTAATTAACCCAATATCAAAGAAGGTAATGCTTTAGAAACCTTAACGCAAGTTTTCATCTTCATACAATGATTCAAAAAATAGTATTGAGCTGTCTAATCCAATTTCAATCCATTTAATCATTGCTTTTTGACGCATTAATATCTCTGCTTCAATACACTCTTGTGCTTTTTTTAAAAATAGATGCTTGCAGTCACTAAATTTTTTCACGCGAATTTGGTTATTTTCATCATTACTAGCACAATGATATTTTTGGCGATCGCGGTGCGCATACAACAGATCCAACCCTATTTCAGTACTTACGCGAATGCCTGCACACCAACAATTGGTATAAAATGGCAGAAATCCTATAGCGGTATGCTGATTGTCCATTTCAGAAAACATCCTGGTTTCAGTTGGCCCTATCAAAATAGTTTTTATTGGTGTTTCTAAATATTTACACGTTTTAAGAACCGGCAATATAACATCTTTTATCGGGTCAATTGATTGAATCTGAGCATAAAAATAATTGCAGCAACTAACAAAGGGATGCTCTAAAATTGGCGCCTCGTCTAAACTATCAACTGGCCTTGCTGCATTTAAAATCGAATGCATCATAAAAATAGAAAGCGCAAATACTAATTTTTTGCAACGCATAAGCAAATCGAACAAAACGAAGAACAACTATTGTACGATTAATTCATTTAATCAGTAGTTAATTTTTAATATCAGTGCTTACAATTTTAAATTTTACTCTTGCGCCTAATTTTTACATAAAATGCGCCACTACCTCCATCGTCAGGCTTAGCATTCGTATAGCCCGTTACAAATTCCGGCATTGACTGAAGCCACTTGGGGGTTTGCTCACGCAGGATGCTTGGATTACTAAGCGAACCTTTTCCTGTAATAACTCGTACCCAGCGCCAATTTTTATAAACAGCATTTTTTAAAAATTCCCGCAGTGCCGACTCACCAGACTGCTGAGTAAATCCATGCAAATCAAGCTGTCCATCAAGACGCATAGACCTCAAATCATTAGCATGAAGCATCTCAACTTTTTGGGATTTTCGAATCTTGGGCTCTGGCAGGCATTGCTTGTAAGGAATTTTTGCAGGAGGCGGCTCTACTGGTTGTATTCTATCACTTTTTAGTGGCTTTATATTTTTTACAAAAGCATCCCAAAGTAATTGCTCATCCGGTGGTAATTTTTTAGTCATATGCTTGCCAAAATAGATAAATATAGAGATCCAAACCTAGTTTTATCCAGATAAGAAATTAACCATTTATTAATCTTTGAAAAATTTAGGTAGGCCGTCCCCCACCCCCACCCTTCAGATGGGAGGGCATCCGACACCAGCAAAAACTTATTTTTGGATAAGTTCTTCTGAGCGAGTGTCAGCATCACACTCGTTATGGTCCGGATAGCACCAAATATATACTCAAAGTAATTAATAAACATTTAATACTACATACCCTTTTGTAGATTTACTTTTAAGAAATGGTTACATTTAAAGCTAAGTTTTTCTAACAATCCATTTCCATGATCACTCTAGCACAGCGTACAAAGTCAATAAAACCCTCTCCAACCCTTGCTATAACTGCAAAAGCGATTGCTTTAAAAGCACAAGGCAGAGATATTGTTAGCTTAAGCGCCGGTGAACCTGACTACGATACCCCCGATTGGATAAAAAGTGCCGCAATTCGTGCCATAGAAGAAGGCCAAACAAAGTATACAGCCGTTGGAGGAACCATTCCTTTAAAGCAAGCTATTATAAAAAAGTTGCATAAAGATAATCAGCTTACTTACGATACCGATCAAATTATTGTAAGCACTGGCGGGAAACAAGTTATTTTTAACGCGCTAATGGCTAGCATTAATTCTGGTGATGAAGTAATTATTCCCGCACCATATTGGGTTTCATATCCTGATATCGTAGCTTTATTTGGAGGCATTCCTGTTTTTATTAATTGCCCAATTGAAAGTGAATTTAAGCTGCAACCAAATCAGCTAGCAAATAGCATTACACCGAAAACCAAATGGCTCATTTTAAATTCTCCGTCTAATCCTACGGGCTGTGTTTACACTAAAGACGAATTACTGGCCCTAGCAGAAGTCTTGCGAGTAAATCCCCATGTAAATATTTTGAGCGATGATATTTATGAATATCTTCTTTACGATGGTTCTGTTTTTTCGAACATGCTAAATGTAGCACCTGATTTGTATGATCGCACACTTGTTATCAACGGCATTTCAAAAGCCTATTCAATGACTGGTTGGCGCATTGGATACGGAGCGGGCGCCAAGCATCTGATCCAAGCCATGACAGATTTACAGTCGCAGAGTACTTCTAATGCTTCATCAATTTCACAAGCAGCAGCGGTGACAGCAATTAACGGGCCACATGATTTTTTAGCCCAGTGGCGGGCAAGTTTTGCAGAAAGGCGCGATTATGTAATACATGAATTATCTAGCCTTGCCGAATTGCAGTTAATCAAACCAAACGGAGCATTTTACCTGTATATAGGCTGTAAAAACTTAATAGGAAAAATAACAAATTCAGGTAAAACCATCAAAACCGATAATGATTTTTGCACCTATTTATTAGAAGAATTTGACCTTGCAACAGTTAGTGGCAATGCCTTTGGATTATCACCGTATTTTCGCATATCTTACGCTACAAATATGGAAAATTTAGTCAAAGCTTGCTCTAGGATTAAGGCCGCTGTCATCGCGCTTAAAGACACTCATTAGTTGATACGAAAAAACTCATTAAAACCACTAAACTCATGAAAAGAACCCTGTCTTTTCATGATTAAAGCAACAAAAGATAGGGTTCTTTTGTTGAGCAAGTTATTATTTTATGATATTACTTGTACAGATCATATAGATTTAGAAAAAAAATGTTTAGGCATGCTCTCACCTATTTAGAAAAAAACTGGATAAATCAGAGTGATCGCAAACCTCTTGTTATAAGAGGAGCAAGACAAGTTGGAAAAACATGGCTTGTACGAGAATTTACAAAAAACACCAACCGAGACTTGATTGAAATCAATTTTGAACGTGACCCTCAAATTAAATCACTTTTTGAAACAAATGATCCAAAGATCATTGTGCAAAACCTGGAAGTTTATTATGGAAAACACATTAATTTAAAATCAAGCTTGCTTTTTCTTGATGAAATTCAAGATACGCCTGAAATTCTTGCTAAACTCAGATGGTTTTATGAAGAGTTACCCGAATTGCCTATTATTGCTACTGGATCTCTTTTAGAGTTTATTTTGCAGGATCATGCTTTTAGTATGCCTGTTGGACGTATTAGTTATCTTCACCTTGAGCCTCTTTCTTTTGAAGAATTTCTTATGGCGTTAGGAGAAGAAAAATCCGTAGAGTATCTTAAAAATCTTGAGCCACCATTTACAATACCAATAGCTCTACGCCATAAATTACAAGATCGTCTTAGAAATTATCTCCAAATTGGGGGTATGCCAGCTGTTGTACAAGCATATATAAATCAAGGTGCAAGTAATGCAATCTCAGTTCAAGAAGACTTAATTACAACGTATCGCGATGATTTTTTTAAGTACAAAGGACGCATTGAAATTCAAAAACTTAATACCTTATTAAAAGCTATACCTTCTCAGTTTGGTCAGAAATTTGTTTATTCAAAAGCTGATCCAACAATACAATCTTCCACCGCTAAGCAAGTGCTATCACTGCTTAATAAGGCGCGTTTAACACATACTGTGCAACACTCTGCCGGTAATCATGTTCCTCTTGCTGCTGAAGTCAAAGATAAGTCGTTTAAGCAAATTTTTTTGGATGTTGGTTTAGCCAATCGATCATTAGGTAGTTTTTCTGTTCATCCTATAACCGGCGGTATAGCAGAACAACTTATAGGACAAATGTTGCGCTGTCTTTTTCCTTTTTATATTGAGCCCACGCTTTATTATTGGAATCGTGAAGGAAAAGGAGCAAGCGCTGAAATTGATTATCTAATTGAGCATAATGGCTATGTTATTCCAATAGAAGTCAAAGCAGGTAGTACAGGTACTTTAAAATCATTGCACCATTTCATGCATGAAAAAAAATTATCAATTGCTGTGCGTATTAACAATGATCTCCCAAGTATTACTCATATTGCGACAAAACTTAGCAATGGTAAGGCTGTTTCATACACATTGTTATCTATACCTTTTTACTTAACAGGGCAAATTCATCGCTTATTAGATTCTTTGGAGAAAACTTGTTTAAATTAATCAAAATATTACAAATTTTAGTAATTAATGTAAGTTTCATTGTTTGAAAAGTGTATAGGAATAATCATGACAACAATCACTTGGGAAGAATTTGAACGCGTTAATTTGCGCAGCGGCACAATTGTCAAAGCAGAAGAATTCTCGCGTGCAAAAAAGCCAGCCTTTAAAGTGTGGGCAGATTTTGGACCAGAAATTGGAATTCTACAGACCTCAGCACAAATAACTGAGCATTACACGCTAGAATCCCTAGTGGGCCGTTCCATTGTGGGCTGTGTAAATTTAGGCGAAAAGAATATTGCAGGATTTTTATCACAATTTTTGCTCGTAGGATTTGCTGATAAGAATGGAGCTATCTGCCTTGTCACCACTGACCCCAAAGCACCTAATGGAATGAAGTTATGCTGAAAATGAAATAAAATACTTGTATTTCTTGCGAAATTGAAGAAAATGATATGGCTAAATAATAATTCGGATTTTAAATGAAACGCTCTTGGAAAATGATAGGAACAAGCGCCTTAGGTAATGCTCTTGAATTTTATGATTTCGTTATTTGCGGTGTTTTTATCGCAAAAATTTCTGAAGTTTTTTTCCCGAGCTCGTCTCCAACTATCGCTTTATTTGCAAGTATCTTTGCCTTTTCTGCAGCATTTTTCACACGTCCGCTAGGGGCTTATGTTTTTGGCTTGATTGGAGATACTTTTGGGCGAAAAGTTGCATTAACATACTCTGTAATGTTAATGGGTTTTCCAACTCTAGTAATATCATTACTACCTGGGTATAACACCCTAGGAATCGCGGCACCTATTATTTTGGTGCTTTGCCGTATGGTACAAGGTCTTTCAACAGGCGGTGAATACAATGGGGCTGCAATTTTTGCAATCGAACACGGTCAAGCAAAACAAGTAGGCCTAATAAGCGGTATTATTGCGGGCTCATGCATGGTTGGCGCCGTATTTGCAAGCTTTGCAGGATCATTAGTGCTGCAATCAGGCATGCCCGATTGGGCATGGAGAGTGCCATTTTTTATTGGCGCTCTGGTAAGCTTTATGGGGTTTGTTTTAAGAAAAAATGCAAAAGAAACAGATGCTTTTATTCATATTGCAAATAAGAAAAAACAGCAAAAACAACCAATGAAAACCATTTTCAAAAGTCACAAAGGTGCCTTTTTAATGAATATTATCGTAGGAGTTTTCAAAGGCTCGCTCACTTATACCGTATTTGGATTTATGAATGTATACATGACTAAATTTCAAGGGTACGAAATGTCAACCGCAGTATTCTTGAACACATTCGGATTACTTGGGTATACATCAGGATGCGTGTTTTTCGGCTGGCTGAGTGACAAAATAACCATGCGCAGATCAGTATATCTGTCATGTTTTTTGTGCTGCAGCCTTTCCTATTTTAGTTTTTATCTACTACAGACAAACGACATATTTTTGGCAGGTCTTGGACAATATGGTGTTGGTTTATACGTAGGAAGCTTTGTTGGTTTAAGCCATGCTTTCATGCAGGTATTGTTTCCACCTGAGACTCGTTATACAGGCATTGCTGTTAGCTTCTCTATAGGTATAGCCATATCTGGAGGTTTCATGCCATCAATCTATACATTCATGACCGGCTACACCGAAAACATGTACATGGCAGCGATTATTATTTCTATTTATGCCATTATTTTTACAGCAATTTCTAGATTTTACCGTTATAAGGCTACGCTTTACAGCCCTGCCCCTCACTATTCAAATGAAAATGAGCAAGAAGAAACAACTAAAATTAGTATTGCTAGCACTTGAATTTATCCTTGCCTTTAAGTCATTTCCTGGCTATAAATCTAAGTTACAAGTAAGGTCCTTGCTTCCTGAAGTATTTAGGCAGCTGGTGCTTGTTTTAAAAGCCCATCCATAAGGAGAATTAAATATGCAACGTTTCTATGAAACAATTTTCATTGCACGCCAAGACATTACCGCTAATCAGGTAGAAACATTGGCAAAGCAATACACTAACGTAATTAAGGAATTTGGCGGTGAAGTTACAAAAACCGAATTTTGCGGTCTACGTAATTTAGCGTACAAAATTAAAAAAAACCGCAAAGGTCACTATGTTCTAATGAACATTGCTGTGAAACCTGAGGGAATCAAAGAAGTTGAACGCCAAATGCAGATCAATGAAGACGTATTACGCTACTTAAGCGTGCGCGTAGACGAGCTTGATAACGCTCCTTCCGCTCTAATGCAAAATCGTGGCTTCCGTGAAGATATAGTTCGTGAAGAAACTACAACAGATGCTAAGTCAAAACCAGAAGCAGAATCTGTTGAGGAAACCACCGAAGAAAAAACCGAAGAATTAGCAGTATAGGAGATACAAAATGTCAGATTACATGGAAGAAGGCGAAAACCTAAAACCTAGCATGCGCAAGCAGTTTTTCCGTCGCCGTAAAAGCTGCCCATTCACTGGTGCAAATGCTATGAAAATTGATTACAAAGACACGAGAACTCTTACAAAATTTGTATCAGAGCGTGGAAAAATGATGCCAAGCCGTATAACGGCAGTTTCAATAAAGAAACAGCGCGTTTTGGCTGTTGCTATCCGTCGGGCGCGTTTCTTGGCTTTAATGCCATACGTTAATGGCTAAAAGCGATATACGACTTATTATTCAAGGCGGCGCTCTGTGCGCTGCCTTTTCTTTTATGATATTTCTTGTTCCTATTCTTGGCATATTTACAAATTTCTTTTCTTTGCTGCCAATTTTTTATGTTGGAATTTGCTTAGGGTTTAAAGAATACTTACTAGCAAGCCTTATACCTTTAGCAGGATACACTATCCTTTTTGGCCCTATTGGTATTGGTATTTTTGGCATTGCAATTTTTATCCCTACCGCATCAATTTTGTACTGGCATTTTTTAAAAGAAAAAAATACATATAAATTTTCGGCTACTGACATACTAAGCCGCTTAGCAATTTGGTCTATTGTTGTAGCAGCGATTGGATTCTCTTATCTTAAACTTACTAATAGCACCATATTTGAAACGCTTGCGCAAAAAATTGAGATTGCCACTAAACTGGCTAAAGCTCCTTCAGCACCAGCTTTGTTTATTCAAATTTTTCCAGGAATTGCTGCCATTTCAGGATTAGTAATGGTGTGGTTGAACTATCAAATAGCCTATATACTTGCTTTGAAGGCTAATAAATCCATTCGAAAACCCTCTGCTAAGCAAAATATTTTCTTACAACCTTATTGGGACGTTGCCTTCTTTACAGCGCTCTGGCTAATACTTGCAAACGATTTGTTTATAGAGTCTTTTTTGCTTGGTATTTTTAGCCGAACGGCACTGTGTATCTGCGCCTTTCCATTACTTATAGACGGGTTGGGAATTGCCCAACTCATGGCAAAATATTATAAAATTCCGCGGGCTGTTATTGTGATTTTCGCTATTGTTACATTTTCACTTGTCTGGCCAATGATTTTTGTAGTAGTGTTAGGGCTTGTGGAGCCGCTGTACGGACTCAAGAAAAAATATTATTCAAAAGCTAATTAGGAGCTCAAATATGCTAAAGCGTAAAATGCAAGTAATTTTAATGGAGCGCATTGAAAAATTGGGGCAAATGGGACAGATTGTAACTGTTGCTCCTGGTTACGCGCGCAACTACTTGCTCCCAAACAAAAAGGCACAACGTGCTACAAAAGAAAACATCGCTCAGTTTGATGCTAAAAAAGCTCAGCTTGAGGCAAACAACCTTAAGCAGCGTCAAGACGCTGAATTCGTTGCAAAATCAATGGATGGCACTCAAATTATTATCATTCGTCAAGCCAGTGAAGTTGGTCAATTATATGGCTCTGTTCGTAGCCGTGACATTTCAGAAGGTTTAACAAAAGGCGGATTTACAGTTGATAAATCACAAATTGTGATCACCTCTCCAATCAAAACATTAGGTGTACACACAGTTTTTGTTGCTCTTCACCCTGAAGTACGTGCACCAATTAGTGTTATTATTGCACAATCAGAAGAAGAAGCTGCTCTAAAAGCTAAATCGGCAGAAGCTGAAACAACAGAGGCAGAAGCAACCGCTTAAGTCTTTTTTGTCACAAAATTAAAACCAGTGTTTTATACACTGGTTTTTTTATATCTAGCAGTTGAAACCAGGCACATTTTATAAACAATTCCATAAATTGCCATTCCAATGCCAACAAGCCCAAACACATAAATAGCTTCTTTTAAGGATGAACTAGGAAGCGAAACTTCTAGCTGAATATGATAAACAACCGCAGCCATACAAATGCTTGCTAGAATGACATATATCACATCTTGGAAAAATGCTTTGCTTAAGTCTATCATTGATTTTTGTGATAATTTCCACGCTAGCAAACCCGCCTGAACCCAAGCAGCTATACCCGTAGCTAATGCCATTCCTACATGTAAAAATGGCCCAATCAAAAGTAAATTGAGAATCAGGTTACACCCAACTGTAATCATGCCAATTTTTAAAGGGGTTTTCGTGTTTTGCTTAGCAAAAAAACCTGTCGTGAAAACTTTACTTAAAGTATACGCGGGAAGCCCAACAACAAACGCCGCCAAAGCAGGCGCTGTTGCTTGCACATGTAAAACAGAAAAACTTCCATGTCCATATATTAAATCGATAATAGGATACGATAAAACAATCAACCCAAAAGCTGCAGGAATACTCAATCTTAACCCCATAGATAAGGCCTTTTCTTGCAAGCTAATAGCTTCCTGTTCTTGGCCTGTACGTAAAGCTTTAGAAAGACTAGGCAATAGAACAGTGCCAATAGCTACGCCAAAAATTGAAAGAGGTAATTGATTTAACCTATCTGCATAATACAAGTAGGAAAGAGACCCGGTCTGCAGAGTTGATGCCAGCATCATATCAATAAAAATATTTATTTGCATAACACCAGCCCCAATTGCGCCCGGCACCATTAATTTTAAAATCTTAGAAACAGAAGGGCTCAGCAATGGCCTTTGTAAACGTAACTTAAAACCATGCTTTCGTGCTACAAAATACAACCATAAAAATTGTACAATACCTGCAAGGATAACCCCAACACACAAAGCAAATCCTGGTTCTTTTACAGTCATTAGCAAAGCACCAATCATAAAAATATTTAAAAGCACTGGTGTTGCAGCAGCCGCTGCAAAGCGATCTAGGGAATTCAAAATTCCAGATAATAAAGCAGCAAGCGATATAAATAAAATGTAGGGAAAAGTAATACGCGTAAACTCAATTGCATAGTTCAAACGGTCAGGTGTATCGCAAAATCCGGGTGCTATTAAATGAATAATAAATGGTGTGAACACCACAACAAAAATCACAAAAGCGCATAATACAAAGAACAACCAGCTAAAAACTTGATTTGCTAAATAATTTGCTTTCTTTTGTCCATTGCTGGCAAGAATTCCTGCAAATTCTGGCACAAAGGCAGCATTAAAGGCTCCTTCTGCAAAAAAACGCCTAAAGAAATTAGGAAACTTGAATGCTACAATAAAGGCATCTGCTACAACACTTGCTCCAAGAAAATGGCCCATTAGCATCTCGCGCAGCAAACCAAAAACTCGACTTACCGAAGTTAAGCCACCAACCGTTGCGATAGATTTTCCTAATTGCACTAACGTCCTTTAATTTTATTAAATTAGCCAAGTTCTGGAATAAGAGAAGATGGGTCAATTGGTTGTTTATCAATGCCTCTAATTTGTAAATTCAGCTGAGGTTGAGTAACGCCTCCTGTAGATCCTACTGTTCCAATTTTAGACCCAGCAGTCACAATTGCATCTGGCTTTACATCAATACTATTAAGATGTGCGTATGTAGAAATTTTTCCATCTCCGTGCTTGAGCATGATCATTTTTCCATAACCTTCGGCTTTTGATCCTGCGTACTTAACAATACCATCAGAAATTGCTTTTACAGGAATTCCTTTTGGCGCTGCTATATTCACACCCTTATTAAAGCTACCGTCTGGCTGTTGGCCAAAAGATTTGATAATATTACCCTGCACCGGAGAAGCATAAGTCCCTGACCTAGTTAAAACTGGCTGATGAATAGACGGATCGCTCATTACAGGTTGATTCAAAGTGCCACTTAAATCATTTGCAGGTATTTCGGCCATTTGCTCATTCAAGCCCAATCCATCAATAGGCTGACTCACGTCATCTAATGACTTAACAACTATATCATCAGAAAGTCTTTGCTCTTCTTGCTTATTACGCGCTTTTAAAAGTAATCGCTGTCCAGGCACAAGCGTTGCATCACCCAACTTATTGAGCTTTAAAATCTCAGCTGGTGTAACATTAAAACGCTTTGAGATTGAAGCCAGTGTGTCACCATTTTTTACAAGATAGTAATCACCCTTGAGAACTGACTGTTTCATTCTGCGTTGAGTTGAAATAACTTCTGCTGGTTGATCATTTGTTGCACAATTTGTAAGCAGCAACAAAGCCAAACATGCCAGTATATTCTTCATGAAAACAGTTCCTTTAATTGTTCAAAAGTTTTTATATGCGTCATATCCAAAGAAAGAGGTGTAACAGAAATATATTTGCTCGAAATTGCCTCTATATCTGTACCTGCTTCCGCGCACTCTTTCATGTTACCATAACGCTGATCACCTGGTCCAATCCAATAGTAAGGAATACCTCTTGGGTCTTTCCTCTCATAAATTAGATCAAAACATTTTCTTTGCCCTTGGCGAGTGATTTTTATACCCTCAACCGATTTATAAACTGCATCGGGAAAATTTACATTGATCAATATCTGTTCTGGAATAGGAAGCTCTAATACTCTTTCTACAACCTTAGGCCCCCAATGCTCAGCGGTAGCCCACTTAGCTGGATGACCCGGATCAATTGTTAAGCTCAACGCAATGGCAGGTATACCTAAAATGGTTGCTTCTAAAGCAGCAGCAACTGTTCCTGAATATGTAACATCCTCTGCAATATTAGCTCCATAGTTTACCCCTGATAAAACCAGATCTGGTAAATTACCTACCATTAATTGCCGAATAGCCGTTAAAACACAGTCAGTTGGTGTACCTGAAAGCGCATATTTTTTCTCAGATATTTCTTTAACTCGAAATGGCATTCTAAGCGTTAAGGAATGCCCCACAGCGCTTTGATCATGCTCAGGCGCCACAATCCACACATCATCTGAAAAATGACGCGCTATCGTTTCTAGAACTTTTAAACCCGTAGCATTAATTCCATCATCGTTGGTAATTAGAATACGCAATCTAACCGCCAATCCTGTCAAAACCTGTATAAGGGCGAAGAGCTTCAGGAATGGTTATTGACCCATCTTCTTCTTGATAGTTTTCCAAAACAGCAATCAATGTTCTACCCACAGCCAAACCAGACCCATTTAATGTGTGTACAAATTGTGGCTTACCCTGTTCATCACGATACCTTGTGTTCATTCGACGCGCCTGAAAGTCTCCACAATTAGAACAACTTGAAATTTCACGATAAGCTTGTGGACCTGGTAACCAGACTTCTAAATCGTAGGTTTTTCTGGCTGAAAACCCCATGTCTCCGCTGCACAATAACATTTTACGGTATGGCAAATTCAGCTTCTGCAAAATTGATTCAGCAGCAGAAGTCATGCGTTCATGCTCTGCATCCGATTGCTCGGGTGTAGCAATGCTTACCAATTCAACTTTTGTAAATTGGTGATTACGTATCATCCCTCGGGTATCACGTCCTGCAGCTCCCGCTTCTGCTCGAAAACATGGAGTATAAGCAGTAAAGCGCATTGGCAATTGCAGCTGAGGCAATATATCACCTGCTACCATATTAGTAAGGCACACTTCAGAGGTTGGAATTAACCAGTGATTATGGTTTGTTTGAAAGGCGTCATCCCCAAATTTTGGCAAATTCCCTGTACCAAACATCGCCGCATCATTAACAAGCAAAGGCGGCGTAATTTCTGTATAACCAAACTCATTACAATGAATATCAAGCATAAACTGGGCAAGTGCTCGCTCTAATTTACTAAGCTGCCCTTTTAATAAAACAAATCGTGCTCCAGACAACTTAGCCGCCGTCTCAAAGTCCATTAACCCCAAAGATTCACCTAAGTCATAGTGTTGCTTTGGCGTAAACGCAAATTCCCTGGGCTTCCCCCATTTTGCCACCTCAACATTAGCATGCTCATCGGGCCCTATAGGTGTCTCGCTTGCTGGAAGATTAGGAGTGCTTGCTAAAATACCATGCAACTTTTGCTCTTCTTCTTTTGAAGTTTCTTCAAGAATGCTAATGTGCTGTTTTATTTTTTCACTCTCAAGCGCAATTGAATCAGTTGGCTCACCCTTACGCTTGGCTTCTCCAAACTCTTTTGCAATGGTATTGCGCTGGCTTTGATAGTTTTGAAGATCTGTCAGAATCTGCCGATGTTGCTTGTCTAGCTGCATAATGCGATCAGATATTGGCGGCAACCCACGAGTTTTTAATAAATTATCAAATTGTTCAGGGTTTTCCCTGATAAAGCGAATATCATGCATGATAAGAATCTGTATTGTTTGTAATTTTATATTGGGTCCACTGTATCACAATGATTGTCACCCCATAAAGCACAATCATTGGCACAGCAAGTGCCACCATACTTAGTGCATCAGGTGGTGTAATCACAGCACTAAGCGCACATAATAAAAACACAACGATTCTCCATCTTGATTTCAGACTTTGCAAACTTAACATTCCAAAACTTACTAAAGTAAAAAGCAAAATTGGCAACTCAAACCCTATGCCAAATACAAACATCAACCGCTGAACAAAGTTTATGTAGTCACTAATCTTGGGCAAAAAATACAGCGGCACTGCCCCATGTTCGAAGTTAATGAAAAATTCAAAAGCCCTTGGCAAAACAACAGTATGAGCAAACATCACACCTAAATAAAATAAACCTGGTATACAAATCATAACTACCCTTAAGATCTGCCGTTCTATTTTAAAAAGACCTGGCCTTGAGAATAGCCATATCTGCATTAAAAGAAACGGGAAAGTTACTAAAAAACTTGCGAAAAGTGATGTGTTAATTTCGCTTAAAAATGCCTCTGGAAGACTTGTATAGACCATAGATCGTCCCTGATCAAAAAGCGGCTGTAATGGCTTCATTAAAAGATACTGAATATCACTTGAAAAGTGATAACACCCAGCAAAACATGCGGCAAAGCATAAACTAACCATGGCCAATCTGTTGCGTAGCTCTCGCAAATGCGCATAAAGAGTTTTGGGCTCATCCAACATTTAAGTGTTTTCCTAAAGCTTGTAGTGCTTCATCAAGAGTATTAATCGGTAGTGAATTCTCAGGTAAAGACTTTTTTATCGCGCCTTTTTTTACCTGGCCTTGCGTTGTTTTAATACTACAAATGTAAGCTGAGCCAAAAAATTGATTAACTCGTTGCAATAAAATTGGCTCAACATAACGTGCTGTTGCCATTCCTGATGATGTGGTTACAAGCTTCAGCACCCGACCGGTGGTTTGAGTATAAATTTCGATTGGAGTGAACCCTCTGGAAAATTCAGTGCCCACAACTGTTTCCCAGTCATGCATTAGCAGTGCTTCCTTATATGCTTTTTGTGCACGAAAAGGCTTTAAAGTTCGCGATACTAAATATTGTAGCGATGCCATAAATCAAGGAAGTTCAGGAATAATGAATACTAACATAAATACGTATAGCAGAGAAAGCTCACTTTACATTTACACGCGTGCTTCTTTTGCTTTAATCAGCACGCCCTGCCAGAATTTCGCAAAGTCAGCTTCAGAAATATCTTGCGGCGCGTAATCAAAAGCCCCTTGATATTCAAAGCCGATAAACTGAATATCTGGAAAGTCAGTTGCCAGAGTTTTTTGAACGTCTTCCAGATTTTTATTCTTATCATCAGCCATGATAATAATTTTTGGCACATACCCTGTTCTATAGGCGCCACCCTTTGTTGTCCCAACCTGCCTTAAAAAGGCAGATAGAACTCTTCCTTTTCCAACACCACTTCCTTCGCCGTTTGAGCAAAGAATCCCGTGGTGTAAAATTGGATACCCGTCAGCATATAACGGAAAATTCGTATAGGAAACAACGCGCCCTTGGAATGAAAAATCAAACCCCAGTGATTGCAAATCATCTTTGCGCTTGAAAATAATTTTGTTTTCACTGTCTTTCCATGAACCTGTTAAAGTCGCCGTTAAGGCAATAACTTTAATTCCTTTTGCTTGCATAGATTTTATAATCTTGGGAGAGTCTTTTTCGATTAAGCGCTGGGGCAACTGCAGGGTTGATGTTGCCAAATAATCACGTTGTTCAGGCGCAAGTTCGTCCCTAATATTTTTCATCACATTCTGGTGTTTTTTTAAGTTGGGATAAAATGTTGCAGGGTGATCAGGCTGTGTTAGAGTCATGTCGATATCAAAAACAACTAATACATTTTCAGGATTTTCGGTCTTTAGAATCTCTGAAACTTTTGTCTGCACTTCGTGAATTGATTTGACCATGGTTAGCCTTTCTTCTTTGCAAGAAACCAAAAAAAGCAAAACAAAAGCTGTGAGAAAAATTTTTTCGGTCATTTATTTTCCACTACATGCACAGATGGCGTAGTTCTTTTAATGATAGTTTGAGTATCAAGCTTTCCAAGGAAAAAGGGTTGCTGTTTTATTTCTTGTAAAACCCGTTCAAAAAGCTCTGCATCTATTGCTTGATTCTCTTCTTGTTTCAAATAATTTTGCGCTAAATTTTCTTGAACTTGAGTAATGGTCTTAGGTCCATCTTTAAAAAAATCACCAAACCCTACGAACACAGGATAACCACCTTTAAAGCCAACACAAAATACGTTTTCACCACGAGCATAATTTAAGTGCTTTTCATCTGAATACTTTGGATGGCCATGAATGTAGAAAAAATCACTTAACTCAAGATTATTTATCTCTGCTGTACTTATATTTACAGCATAAATATATGAGCGCATAAGGCTTTGAAGATCAGACATAGGCGCATCTTCTTTCATTTTGGAGCGCAAATATTTTTGCATAAAGTCTACTCGCACATCTGAAAAAAAGGCACTCATTACAGACATTGCGGCGATCTCTGCAGCATTAGTGCAATCTATTACCAATTCAGAACAAATTCTAATACTATTAATACATTGTGAAAGCGGCACTCCTAAATCAGGCATTACCAAACGTAGCATTATGCCCGCTCTAAGGACTACGGTTTGCTGCCACTCACTGGGAACAAGAAATTCCTCTTGCTCAACACCTCCTTCACAAAGGCTAAGGGTTGGAAACCTCCCTTTTGAATTTAAATACCCGTATATTTCAAGTAGAGAATTTGCTGCCCTGCGCCGCATTTCATGTTCTATAGGAGACATTGTTCTGCCTGGGCCAATACTTGAAAAACCAGCTTGATCAAAAGGCAAAGGGGCATCTGTGCCTTTTATGGGCAAAGATATACAAACAACAATAATTAAGGAAGCTATAAAATTTTTAAACATAACAATGAAGTAACAAGTGGTTTTTTTTGGGGGAAGTAAGAGATAGAACAAAGCTATGCGAAGAGATTTGGTGAGGACCTACTTTCCCGGCGCTTAAGCGATAGTA
>VFQS010002081.1_pt1 | contig 17080 bp, 13 predicted proteins | sample 3512361 | NCBI WGS metagenome assembly VFQS01 (sample SAMN10412375, study PRJNA504923) | tailings metagenome | isolation source: Relicate 1 Philex TSF3 active mining | place: Philippines
CAGAAGCTTATATTTTTGAAGCTTTAGAATGGTTAGGAATTGCGCCAGATGAAACTGTAGGAAAGAACGAAAAATTTGGACCTTACCGTCAAAGCGAACGAAAAGCGATGTATCAACAATATGCGGACCAATTGATTAATTCAGGTTGGGCGTATTATGCTTTTGATACAGCTGAGAGTTTAGATGCGATGCGAAAAGAAGCTGAAGCAAATGGAAAAACGTTTATTTACAATCATTCGGTAAGAGAGCAATTGGATAACTCGTTGACGGTTTCACGTGAAAAAGTGGAAGAAAGAATTGCGGCTGGCGAGCAGTATGTTATCCGTTTTAAAACACCTGTGAATGAAATTTTAGAATTGAAAGACATCATTCGTGGCGACATTAAATTTGATACGAACTTATTAGACGATAAAGTTTTGTTTAAATCAGATGGTATGCCAACGTACCACTTAGCGAATATTGTGGATGATCATTTGATGGAAACTTCGCATGTAATTCGTGGTGAAGAATGGTTACCAAGTTTACCTTTACATCATTTATTATACAAAGCTTTTGGTTGGAATGCTCCAGAATTTGCTCATTTACCTTTGATTTTAAAACCAATTGGAAACGGAAAATTATCAAAACGTGATGGTGATAAAATGGGATTCCCAGTATTTCCTTTGGAATGGAAAACAGAAGAAGGAATTTCTTCAGGTTACAGAGAAAACGGATTTTTCCCAGAAGCGGTGATCAACTTTTTAGCATTATTAGGTTGGAATGATGGAACCGAACAAGAAATTTTTTCATTAGAAGAATTGGTACAAAAATTTGATTTATACCGAATTCACAAAGCAGGAGCGAAGTTTGACCCAGAGAAAAACAAATGGTTCAATCATCAGTATTTACAAATGCAAAGTGATGCAAGTTTAGCAGAAAGCTTTAAAGCTATTTTAGATAAAAAAGGAATCTCGATTTCGCTCGATTTGACAAAAGTGGTTTCTTTAATTAAAGAAAGAGCGAATTTCGTAACCGAATTTTGGGATTTAGCCGATTATTTCTTTGAAGCTCCAACAACTTACGACGAAAAAGCGGCTAAAAACTGGAAAGAGGAAACACCAGGTTTAATGCAACAAGTGATTTCGGAATTGAACAAAATTGAAGATTTTACTTCAGCTAACATCGAAACCTTATTAAAAGAATGGATGACAACTAACGAAATTGGAATGGGGAAAGTAATGCAACCGTTACGATTGAGTTTAGTAGGAGCGCTTAAAGGACCACATTTATTCGACATTATCGAAATGATAGGAAAAGCCGAAACGGTGAAAAGAATAGAAAAAGCGATTGCTAGTTTATAAGCATTTCCACTTTCAAAATAAACCGCAGATTAGTGATAAAAACTAATTCTGCGGTTTTTTTATGATTAATGTAACTTTTTACTTATATAAGCGTATAACTACAATAACAAAAACTACAAACTATGGACTTTATTTTATTCCCATTTATTTTTATTGGATTAATCATTTTTTTATCATCATTTTTTACTGTGAAACAGCAAACTGTTGTTGTTGTGGAACGATTTGGAAAATTTCAAAGCTTGAGAAATTCAGGATTACAGCTTAAAATTCCGATTGTTGACAGAATTGCAGGACGCGTTAATTTAAGAATTCAACAATTAGATGTAATCATCGAAACCAAAACTAAAGATAACGTATTCGTTAAAATGAAAGTTTCGGTTCAGTTTAAAGTGTTACAAGAAAAAGCATATGAAGCGTTTTATAAATTAGAGTATCCACACGATCAGATTACGTCTTATGTATTTGACGTAGTACGTGCTGAAGTTCCAAAATTAAAATTAGACGATGTTTTTGAAAGAAAAGATGATATTGCAATTGCAGTAAAACGTGAGTTAAACGAAGCAATGACAACTTATGGTTATGATATCATTAATACATTAATTACTGATATTGACCCAGATATTCAAGTTAAAAATGCGATGAACCGTATTAACGCGGCTGACCGTGAAAAAACAGCTGCAGAATATGAAGCAGAAGCTGGAAGAATCAGAATTGTAGCAAAAGCTAAAGCAGAAGCAGAAAGTAAAAGACTTCAAGGTCAAGGTATTGCAGACCAAAGAAGAGAAATTGCTCGTGGTTTAGTAGAATCGGTTGATGTATTAAACAAAGTGGGAATTAATTCGCAAGAAGCTTCCGCTTTAATCGTAGTGACACAACATTATGATACATTACAAGCCATTGGTGCTGATGCAAATAGTAATTTAATTTTATTACCAAATTCACCTCAAGCGGGAAGCGATATGTTGAATAACATGGTAGCAAGTTTTACAGCAAGTAATCAAGTAGGTGAAGCCATGAAAAATGCACACAAAACTAAAAAGGTAAATAAAAAAGATGCATCAAACGAAAATTTCGGAATTGAAAATTCAGAAGAAGTATAATAGATTTATCAAAACTAATTTCAAAACCATCAATTTTTAATTGGTGGTTTTTTTATAACCAAATGTTATAAATTTAGAAATTTGGTGATACTTTTATAAAAGTTGTTCCTAGAAGAGAAAATCAGGGTAAAATTACCTAAATTTTAGGTAAAAATCAAAATAAAGCGATTTCAGACACTTTCATTGGTAAAGATTTAAAAACACTTTGTCTAAAAAAGTTTTTTCCTTAAAATAAATTTATGAAAGCCACTTTTTTAAGTTTTTAATTATTAAAAATTTATTCCGATAGTTTTTAATAATGATAATAAAAATAGATTGAAAAAATAAATATAATTGGTTTTAATAATTTTAATAAAATGAAAATAAAAAAACCTGCAAAGAAAATTTTGCAGGTTTAAATCATTAAAAAAAACTCGACTTCGCTCGATTTGACAAAAATTCTGAAATTTTTTATTGTTCTGAAATTTTTGCCCAAGTATCTCTTAGACCAACCGTTTTGTTGAAAACTAAATTTTCAGGCGTTGAATCTCTATCTACACAAAAATAGCCTAAACGTTGGAATTGGAAATGATCTAATTCTTTTGAAGTAACCAAACTTGGTTCCACATAACCTGTAATTACTTTTAACGAATTTGGATTAATGTATTCTTTAAAATCAACTTCTTTATCTTTATCTGGACTTTCGTTAGTGAATAATCTGTCATAAATTCGAACTTCTGCTTCTTTTGCATGAGCAATCGAAACCCAATGAATTGTTCCTTTTACTTTTCTTTGACTCGCTTCTGTTCCACTTCCTGATTTAGAATCTACATCATAAGTAGCGTGAATTTCAGTAATATTTCCGTTTTCATCTTTTACAACTGATTCTCCTTTAATGATATACGCATTTTTCAAACGTACTTCAGTTCCTAAAGTTAAACGGAAAAATTTCTTGTGTGCTTCTTCTTGAAAATCTTCTCTTTCAATATATAATTCTTTAGAAAACGGTACTTTTCTGTATGTCATTACTTCTTCTTCCGGATTATTTTCGGCTTCTAACCATTCTTCTTGACCTTCTGGATAATTCGTAATTACTAATTTCACAGGATCTAAAACTGCCATGACACGAGGTGCAACTTTGTTCAAATCTTCACGAACACAGAATTCTAAAAGCGAAACATCAATCAAATTATCACGTTTTGCAATTCCGATAGTTTTAGCAAAATTTCGGATAGAAGCTGGCGTGTAACCGCGTCTTCTCATTCCTGAAATAGTTGACATTCTCGGGTCATCCCAACCTGTAACATGCTTTTCTTCAACTAATTGTAATAATTTACGTTTCGAAACAACCGTATGCGATAAATTTCTACGAGCAAACTCTCTTTGTTTAGGTCGTACTTTTGAAGTATCGTATAAATTATCTAAAAACCAATCATACAATTCACGGTGAGGCAAAAATTCTAACGTACACAACGAATGTGAAATTTGTTCTAAATAATCACTTTCTCCATGTGCCCAATCATACATTGGATAAATACACCAATCGTTTCCAGTTCTATGGTGATGAGCATGCATAATTCGGTACATAATTGGATCACGCATCAACATATTTGGAGAAGCCATATCTATTTTTGCACGTAAAACATAACTTCCATTAGGAAATTCTCCTTTTCTCATTCTTTCGAATAAATCTAAATTTTCTTCTACAGAACGATCTCTATTTGGACTATTCGTTCCAGGTTGCGTTGGCGTTCCTTTTTGTTTTGCCATCTCTTCAGACGACTGATTATCCACGTAAGCTTTTCCTTTTTGGATTAAAACTACCGCCCAATCATACAATTGTTGGAAGTAATCAGAAGCATAACATTCTTTGTCCCATTTAAAACCCAACCATTCTACATCGCGCTTGATAGCATCTACATATTCTTGCTCTTCTTTAGATGGATTGGTATCGTCGAAACGAAGGTTAACTGGAGCATTGTAATCAATTCCTAAACCAAAATTTAAACAAATAGCACTTGCATGACCTACATGCAAATATCCATTTGGTTCTGGTGGAAAACGAAAACGTAATTTATCTGCTGACAAACCATTTTTTAAATCTTCTTCAATGATTTGTTCTATAAAATTCAATGATTTTTCTTCTGTTGACATTGTTTTTTTTACTTTTGACAAAGATAAAAAAAGTTTATGGTTTATGGTTTATGGTTGAAGCAAGTTTTCAAAACAATAAACAATAATCTACAAACAATAAACAAGCTTGTTATGGGAACAATAAAATTAAATAATATAAGAACCTTTTCGTACCACGGATGCTTAGCAGAAGAAGCAAAAATTGGTTCAGATTACCGCGTAGATTTAGAAATAAAAACCGATTTACGAAAATCAGCTCAAACAGATGATTTAGCAGATACTGTTGATTATGTTCATTTGAATAAAATTGTGGTTGAAGAAATGGCAATTCGATCAAAATTATTAGAACATGTTGCACAACGTATTATTGTTCGCACTTTTGCAGAAATTCCATCTGTTTCTCGAATAAAATTAGCGGTTTCTAAATTAAATCCTCCAATTGGTGGTGATGTAGAAGCGGTTACGATTGAAATGGAAGAGTTTAGAAATTAAAAAAAGAATCGGAATTAACATCCGATTCTTTTTTTTTTAGGTAATGAAACGAGCTCCGTTTGACTTAAAATTTTAGTCGATATTATAAACTCTTTTCTTATATAAATTACTTGATGCTACAATATGAGCAAGTGCATCTTTAGCTAATTCTTCATCTAAAGCAACTGGAATTAACTCGGTATCACTTTTAACTTTAAACTGTAATGGTTTTGCATTCGGATTTAAGATAACAATATCATCATCCACTCTAAATGCATAGGTTTCATGGAATAACATAATAGTTCTTCCTTTTGTTCCTTTAGGTAATTTTAATAAATTTCTTCCCACCATAGGTGTTTTTGTAGTAATTCCTGATAAGGCTAAAACTGTTGAAGGAATATCCATTTGACTTGCTAAATTATCATAAGTACTTCCTTTTTCAACATTTGGAGCAATGATTAAAGCTGGAATATGGAATTTATTTACCGGAACTAAATTTTTACCATACGTTCTGGTATTGTGATCGGCAATAACTACAAAAATAGTATTCTTAAAATAGGCTTCTTTTTTGGCTAATTCGAAAAATTTACCAATTGAAAAATCAGCATATTTCATAGCGTTGTGAACAGAGTTTTTTGGTTGTTCATAAAGTTGAATTCGTCCATCAGGAAATTCAAATGGCTCGTGATTTGAAGTAGAAAACATCAAAGAAAAGAAAGGTTTATTCCCTAAACTTTTGAAATATTCATTGGCTTTAACCACTAAATCTTCATCAGAATAACCCCAAGTTCCTTTCAAGGCATATTTTTTTCCATCTTTATCAAAATCCGTTTCATCGATAATGTTTTTAAATCCGTTTCCATTGAAAAAAGACGCCATATTATCAAAATTTGCCATTCCGCCATAAATAAAACTGGTATCGTAATTTTGACGACCAAAAGCATCTGCAAGAGTAAAAAAACCTTGTTGGGAACCACTTAATTTTACAATACTTTCCGAAGGATTAGGTAAAAAACCAGCGGTTACTTGCTCAATTCCTCTTACACTTCGAGTTCCAGTACAATATAAATTAGTAAACAATAATCCTTCTTTTGATAATTTATCTAATTCAGGGGTTAAGGGTAAACCATTTAAACAACCTACATATTCAGCACCTAAACTTTCTTGTAAAAAGATGACTACATTATATTTTGGTTGTGTAGTATCTGGTTTTTGAAGATGTAAAAACGGAACTTCGCTTGGAATAAATTCGGTAACATCCATGTATTTTTTTACACGAGAATACGCTTCTAATTCGTCCATTTTACCGTACTTTTTAACATCACCTTCATGTTTCATTGCGTAAGCAGCAAAAGCCACGGTATAAAGCGAATTTAATCCTAAGGAATTCGTCATTTGATCTGAACAAAATATAGCATTACTTCCGTTAATAGGACGTTTTGAAGTTAAACTTCCTCGAGCACCCCAAAACAAGAAAAATGCAACAAAAAGAAACAAAAGTAATTTGGTTTTATAGTTACTTTCTTGAGGATAAAATAATTTTTTACCGTGTTTAAAAGCTAAGAATAATGCAATTCCAAGTAAGATAGTAGTAATAATTAAAGAAGGTAAATAGCTTTTTATAAGTGTTCCTACTACTTCTTTAGGGTAAATTAGATAATCTAAAAACAAACGATTTGGACGTGTATCGTATTGATTAATGAAATCTAATGTAGATAATTCCATTAAAAGAAATAAGAAAAGGAAAAATATAAAGTAAAAGTTTAAAAACTTTTTAAAATAATGCAAGATAGAATCTGGTAACAGAGATATTAAAACGGCTGGTAAAAAAGCTAAATAACAAATAAGAATTAAATCAAAACGAAGACCAATAAGAAAGATATTTTCATAATCTTCGTTTTCAACAACACGTTCTTTAAAAACCAAAAAAAGGAAAATTCTACTTAAGGTTGTAATACATAAACCGATTACGAAAAAACTAAATATAGGTTTTAAATAACGTAAATTCTTCATAATTAATTAACTATTTGTTTTGCACAAAATTAAACTTAAAAACTCAATATTTGTACTTAATAAATGCTTAATATTTTTGGAAAAGAGGAAATAAAATGTAAATTTGCAGTCCGTTCAAATAATGGCGTCGTGGCCGAGCGGCTAGGCAGCGGTCTGCAAAACCGTCTACCCCGGTTCGAATCCGGGCGATGCCTCTAAAACCTTCAAGTAAACTTGGAGGTTTTTTTTATGTATAATTTTTAGAAAAATTAGTTAAAAGATATATCGAATCCGGGCGATGCCTCTAAAACCTTTTAAGAATTACATTTAGAAATAATATATAATCCATTTTACTCAATTAACAAAACTTTCATTTCTATTCTTCTTGGAGATACTTCAGGAGAAGTTGGGTAGCGGATATCTTTTATTGTAATGACAGAGTTCTTTTTTAGATTTTTAATAAAACTATATGCTTCATCATTTATTGAATCGCCATTAATTTTAAACTCTTTATTTTTATGAACAATTGTAAATGAAATAGTAGTAAAATTTACATCCATAAGAAAATTAGGAAATGAAATACCAACTTTAGCATTTCTAAATTGTTCTTTCGTAAATACTAAATAACCATTAGAACTATATTGGTCATTTAAAGTGCCAATTGGCGCAGGTAATCCTTTAGTCCTGAATATATGTTCTTCAACTTCTTTTGAACCATCAAAATTTTCTATTTCGACAAATACTTTTGTTTCATTTCCAGAACCTGGATGAAGAACATAACTGCCGTCCTCTTTTTTTGAAACTCCTTTCCCAGAAATAACATACGATTTAGCATTATTTACTGCAATTGAAATAGGATTTGGAACACCACGATAAACCACGTTCATTTTATCTAAAGTAATTACGCTTTTTGCAGCAGGAATGGTGTCTTGAGCATAACTATGAAAACCAATTATAAATAGAAATAATAGAAGTTTGTACATAGTATGAAGGTTTAAAATTATTCAGTAACTGCAGTATTAGGCAACAACTTATTGGTTATCATTTCTTTTTCTTTTGGGAAGAAACCTTGAAGAATAAAAAACAATCCGAAAATTAAAATTACTACACTAATTACACGTTTTATTTTGTAGATATTTACAGGTGTTAATCGGTGTTTTAATTGTTTTGCTAATAGAATTTTTGCTACATCAAAAGCTAAATAAAAGAATAAAATAGCGGCAAAAAAGATGGAAATTCTTGAAGTATTCATTTCCATTTGCGGTCCGTAAGTAATGATAATCATCATCCAAAAACCTAAGACTCCAATATTAATGAAATTCAATAAAAAACCCTTGAAGAATAAAGCGAAATAATTCTTTTTTGTAATAGTGTCTTCTTCTTGTTCGACTTCTTGTTGTTTTTGGAAATTTCGTTTAAGCATAATAAATGAAATTAATCCGTAGGCCAACATAATAATTCCTCCAATAATAAATAAAGTAGGATTATCTTTTAATTGTTCTAAAAGCTGATTAGTACTTAAATAAGCAATCAAAATAAAAATAATGTCACCAAAAACAATTCCTAAATCAAAAACAAAAGCTGCTCTAAAACCTTTTGTAATACTGGTTTCAAGTAAAACAAAAAAACCTGGACCAATTGAAAAAGCTAACAAAAGTCCCCAAGGAATTGCGGTAAGTATATCGTGTAAATGCAAGTTTTAGTCTCAGTCTCGGTTCTCAGTCGCAGTAGTGCAAACTAAAAATTGTTAATAGTACGAAATTACAAAAAAAACTGAAAACTGTCACTGAAAACTGTGACTAACTTTATTTCGCTTGTTCGATAGTTCCTCCAGCGATTTTCTTTTCGTTGATTTGCTTTGGTTTACCATAAATTTTAATTTGACCACCAGCTCTTGTTTTAGCATCCACAAAATCAGTTGCATATACATTTGCCATTCCGCCAGCATTTACAGTAACTACAGTTTGTTGGGTTACACAATCTTCACCATCGTATTTTCCACCTGAATTGGATACAATATCTTGATTATTTACCGTTCCTTTTGTGGTTACAATACTTCCTTGTGAAACACGAACTTGTAATCTATCCGACTGTAAATTAGTTAATTTTACTTCAGAACCTTCTTTACAAATGATATCAAAATTAATGGCTGATATTTCATCTTTTGAAGCAACTCTACTTCCTTCATTTGCTTCAACTGCATCAATTTTTTTATAATAAACCGTTGCTGAAACGTCATCTCCACTTAACATTTTTGTTAAAGGCATTCTGATTTTTAATTCACCATTTTTGTTTACTAATTCTACTTCTTGAGAATTAGCGCCTTTTAAAACAACTTTATTTTCAGTTGAAGCTACTAAGTTGACATCAATTTTATCAAAAGCGGTTACTTTAGTAAAATCACCAACATTTTTTTCGGTTTGTGCTATTCCAAATGAAAAGATGGAACAAGTTATAAAGGTTAAAAATGTGTTTTTCATGATATTTGTTTAAAATCCTAATTGTTTTAATTTATTCTTTACGTCTGAAGCTGTTTTAAATTTAGCTTTTTTAAATTCACCATCATCAATTTTTCCTTCTAACTCATAAAAAATTGAATCAAAAGAAGTATTATTATTTAATCTCTTAGGTAATTGGTTATAATTTGGTTTATCATAAAATTTAGTAAAAAACAACCTTCCTTCATAATCAATTGTATCTCCTTCACCGGTTATTTGACTGATAATAATTCCTAACTCTTTATCTGAATCATTATCAATATTAGAAAAAAATATACTTTCAATTTTTATTCCATTGATTTCTTTATCTCCTACATTAAAATTATCTATAAATATTCTTCTGTAAATGTTACCTGATAATTCAATAAAAACATATGCTTGAATGTAAGTATCTGGAATTTTTATATTTTGATTATAATTTTCATAAAAACAAAAAATTACTTTTTTTCCTTTAAACCAATATTCTGATTCAACAACTTCATCAAACAATTCAATAACTCTTGTTTCTTCAAAAGGAATATTTTTACTTACAAAATCTGTTGCAGATTCATTTTGATTCCTTTTAAAATCTTGAGCATAAATTATAAAACTGCTTAGATAAAATATTGATAATAATATTCTTTTCATAACTATTCATTTTTTCTCAAAAAATGAAAATCCAATTGTTTTTTCACTAAATCGGCATTTTTTACTTTAACGTAAACTTCATCGCCTAATTGTATGATGTTTTTAGAAACTTCACCTACTAAAGCATATTGTTTGTCATCAAACGTGTAATAATCATCTTTAATTTCACGAATACGAACCATTCCTTCGCATTTGTTTTCGATGATTTCTACATAAATTCCCCATTCGGTTACACCAGAAATTACACCTAAAAACTCTTCGTCTTTGTGATCTTGCATGTATTTTACTTGCATGTATTTCACAGAATCACGTTCGGCTTGAGCGGCTAAACCTTCCATTTGTGAAGAATGCACACATTTTTCTTCGTAATCTTCTTCACTAACACTTTTTCCACCATCGATATAATGTTGTAACAAACGGTGTGCCATAACATCAGGATAACGACGAATTGGTGAGGTAAAATGACTGTAATAATCAAAAGCTAATCCGTAGTGACCAATATTTTCTGTAGAATACGCTGCTTTACTCATACTTCGAATAGCTAAAGTATCCACTAAATTTTGTTCTTTTTTACCTACAACTTCTGAAAGTAAATTATTTAACGAATTCGAAATGTCTTTTTTAGATTTGAAATTTATCGAATAACCAAACTTAGCAATCACGGTTTGAAGATTGATTAATTTATCTTCATTTGGTTCATCGTGAATTCTGTAAATGAAGGTTTTCTTTTGTTTTCCAATGAATTCTGCTACTTTTCTGTTCGCTAACAACATGAATTCTTCAATCAAATGATTCGCATCTTTACTTTGTTTGAAGTAAACACCAATTGGTTCTGCGTTTTCATTTAAATTAAATTTCACTTCTACTTTATCAAATGAAATTGCTCCAGCTTCCATTCTTTTTCTTCGAAGAATTTTAGCTAATTCATCCATTTTTATAGTGGCATCAACAATTGGTTTCGGAACACTATATTCACTTCCAGTTAATGAAATTTCGGCTGGAATTACATCTGATTTTGTTTCGATAATACTCTGTGCTTCTTCATACGCAAAACGTTGGTCAGAATACGTTACGGTTCTTCCAAACCATGCATCTAAAACTTCTGCTTTATTATTCAATTGAAAAACCGCTGAAAACGTATATTTTTCTTCATGAGGACGAAGCGAACAAGCAAAATTAGATAATACTTCAGGCAACATTGGAACCACTCGATCTACTAAATAAACAGAAGTAGCTCTATTATACGCTTCTTCATCTAAAATGGTTCCTTCTTGTACATAATGCGAAACATCAGCAATATGAACTCCGATTTCGTAATTTCCATTTTCTAAAACCTGAAACGATAACGCATCATCAAAATCTTTAGCATCTTTCGGGTCAATCGTAAACGTTAAAACATCACGCATATCGCGACGTTTTTTAATTTCTTCTTCAGTTATCGAAGTATCTATTTTATTAGCATACGCTTCTACTTCAATTGGAAAATCATAAGGTAAACCATATTCTGCTAAAATAGCGTGAATTTCAGTATTATGTTCGCCAGGTTTTCCTAAAACTTTTATAACAGAACCAAAAGGAGAATCGGCTTTTTTAGGCCAATCTTCTAAATTTACTAAAACAACATCACCGTGTTCAGCATTATTAATTTTATTTTTTGGAATAAAAATATCGGTGTACATTTTAGCATTTGCCGTAGTTACGAAAGCAAAGTTTTTTTGAATATCAATAACTCCTACAAACTCTGTTTTTTTACGTTCTAAAATTTCTAAAACTTCAGCTTCTGGTCTGCGTGAACTTCTTCTATTGTAAATATAAGCTTTGACTTTATCACCATCTAAAGCATGATTTAAGTTGATAAACGGTATGAAAACATCATCTTCTAATTCGTCACAAACAAAATAACCTGTTTTACGAGACGTCATATCAACAATTCCTTCATAATATTCGGCTTTGGAAATAATTTGATATTTTCCTATTTCGGTTTCGTGAATTTTATCTTGTGCTTTTAGTAACTTTAAATCGCGAATGATTTCGTTACGACTTTTAGTATCATTTAATTCTAAAGCGGCTGCTATTTGTTTGTAATTAAATGATTTAGAAGGTTCTTTTGAAAGTATTTTAAATATTTGTGCAGTAAAATCTTTTGGTTTCTTTCCTAATTTTTTTGGTTTCTTACTCATTGTATCATTTTCAATTATTGGTTAAAGTTACAAAATACAAAATGTAAAACGAAAATGTATTTCAGTTTTAATATAAAAATAACTTATCGTAACTTTATAGAGTAAATCTATTCAGATGGAAAATTTTGTAATCGTTGCTGTTTTTAACTACCAACACGAAACTTTAATAATTAAAAATTTATTAGAGCAAGAAGGTATTGCTTACTTTTTTGAAAACGAAACTATCATTGGAATCGATCCCTTCGCTACAATTGCTTACGGCGGTATCAAATTAAAAGTACATCCAAACGATGAAGCAACCGTAAAAGAAATTCTTAAAAAAATAAACGAAGATGATCATTTAAAAATTGTTTAATTTTTTAAAAGCTGAAAGTTTTCAACATATATTAAAAACAACAAAAAATATTTTTAATTAAATTTAAATTTATGATGGTTATTATAGCGTGTTAATATGTGGAATAAGTTTTTTAAGAAATCCATTTTTATAAAGTTATCCTAAGTTATACAACGTAATTAACAACGTTAATTTTAATTAAATATTTGAAAATCTGATGCTTTTTATTTTTTATTTTTGAGTTATTAACAACTGTTGAAATAAAGAATTTGAATTAAATTGTAAATAAGTTTACTTTTAATTTTATGTTAATAACCTGTGAATTTGTATTGATAATTTTTCAACAAAAAATAATAACTCTGCTTGATTTTTTCATTTCAATTTTTGATTACAAATTTTTTTAATGCAACCTAAAAAAACTTCTAAATTTCTATCCAAAGTTGTTAACAATGAGTGTTAATTTAATATTAACTGATTTTCAACGATTTACATTCAGAAGTTAACAAATCGTATTTTTAAGGTTAGCTTATTGTATAATTCTCTGATTTTAAACGAAATGATTAAAAAAATATCAAAACCAGAATCATATTATTATTACTTCTATTTCTTTAGTACTTTTGCATATACAAAACACACAACAACTTATGAAAATTTCAATTGGAAATGACCACGCTGGTCCAGATTATAAAAAAGCGATTGTTCAATATTTAGAAGAAAAAGGACATACGGTTTTTAATCATGGAACCGATACTTTTGATAGCGTAGATTATCCGGATTTTGGTCACCCAGTAGCCTACGATGTAGAAAGTAAAAAAGCCGATTTAGGAATCGTAATTTGTGGTTCTGGAAACGGAATTGCTATGACAGTTAACAAGCACCAAGATATTCGTGCCGCTTTATGTTGGACAAAAGAAATTGCTGCTTTAGCACGCCAACATAACGATGCTAATATTATAAGTATTCCAGCTCGTTACACTTCTATTCAACAAGCTGTTGAAATGGTAGATACATTTTTAAATACTCCATTTGAAGGCGGAAGACACGCTAATCGTGTGAAAAAAATCGCTTGTAAATAACCAATAATCTTAAAATCAATTCAAATGAAACTCATAAAATTAGATTTGAATTGTATTAAAAACATTTATAAAAAGCGACCATGTGATTCTCACAAAGGAACACATGGTCATGCTTTGTTAATTGCAGGAAGCTCAGATAAAATGGGCGCAGCAATAATTGCTTCTAAAGCTTGTCTGCGTTCTGGTGTTGGTTTGTTAACTGTTGCATTTTCTCCAGAAAACAAAAATGTTCTTTTTAATTCGGTTCCCGAAGTCATGTATGAAAATACATGTGTGATGAATGATTTATCTCCTTATCAAGCTATTGGAATTGGTCCCGGAATTGGCGTAGATGAAATCAGTCTGCAATACATTTACGAATTGTACCAAAACAAACTTCCCGTTGTTTTTGATGCCGATGCCTTGAATTTAATAGCGAAATACAAAATTGATTGGAAAAACTTTAATTTTCCATTTGTGTTAACACCACATCCAAAAGAATTTGATCGATTATTTGGAGCACATCATTCAGAATCTGAAAGAAGAATTACTGCCATTCAAAAAGCGGCAGCATTAAATTGTGTAATCGTTTTAAAAGGTCACAAAACGTTTATCACTGATGGAATTCACACTTTTGAAAATACTACCGGAAATTCAGGTTTAGCAAAAGGTGGTTCAGGTGATGCGTTAACTGGAATGATTACTTCATTTTTAGCACAAGGTTACACTACTTTAGAAGCTTCTAAATTAGGTGTTTATCTTCATGGATTGGCTGCTGATATTACACTTCAAACGCAAAGCGAAGAAAGCATGTTAATAACCGATATTATTGAAAATATTGGATTCGCTTTTAAAAGCTTGAATTCCGAAATACAATAAAACAATCTGAAGAATCACAATAGCGTAGAAACTCAAAATAAAAGAAAATTTATTGGTTTTGTGTTTAAAAAAATTCATTCCTATTAATCCTCCAATAGTTCCACCAACACCAGCTAATAAAAGCAAATTGAATTCTGAAATGCGTCTTTTATTGTTTTTAGCTTGCCATTTATCATAGCCATAAGTTAAAAAACAAAGGCTGTTTATCACAATTAAATAAAAAAATAGTACTTCCAAAAGCTAATAATTTTGTCTAAAGATACTATTTTAGTAACCATATATTATAAAAGGCAACAATGTCATAACAATGTCATAAACATACCGTAAGATAAAATAGTTAGGACATCTAATTTTGATTAAATTTTAAAATAAAGAATTATGGAAACCATAGGATCAAAAATTTCAAGAATTAGAAAGCAAAAAGGTATGACACAAGAAGAACTTTCTGAATTAGCAAAAATTAATTTAAGAACGGTACAAAGAATCGAAAAAGACGAAAATGAGCCTAGAGGCAATACACTGAAATTAATTTGTGAAGTTTTAAACACACCAATTGAAGAGTTAATGGAGTATGGAAAAATTGAGGACAAACAATATTTATTTTTATTACATTTTTCTGTTCTTTCAGTAATAATAATTCCTTTAGGAAATATAATATTTCCATTGATTTTATGGATAAACAAAAAAGACAGCATTTATGATGTAAACAAACAAGGAAAAAATATTCTGAATTTTCAAATAGCTTTTTCTTTTATAAATATTCTTATTTTTGGGATAGCAATGTATGGCGCTTTTACTTCATTTCATCCTAAAAATTGGTTTATTACTTATTATTCTTTACTATTATTAAATGTATGTTATTCTTTGTTTTGTGCTTTTTCAATTTTAAAAGGACAAATCAAGTTATTTTATCCAAATCTAATTAAGTTTGTAAAATAAAATTGATTTAAATTCAAAAATGACCCACATCCAATTCATTCAAAACCAAACCAACATTGCTCCAAAAAGCATTGAAGCTACTATAAAATTACTTTCGGAAGATTGTACCATTCCGTTTATTTCGCGTTACCGAAAAGACCAAACTGGAAATTTAGATGAGGTACAAATCGAAGCCATTTCAAAATTAAACAAACAATTTGATGAAATCATTAAGCGAAAAGAAAGCATTCTAAAATCGATTGAAGAGCAAAATGCGCTTTCACCAGAATTGAAATCCAAAATTGAAAATAGTTTCGATTTACAGGAATTGGAAGATTTCTATTTACCTTATAAAAAGAAGAAAAAAACCAAAGCCGACGTTGCACGCGAAAACAGATTAGAACCATTGGCAAAAATCATTATGAGTCAAAAAAATGACGATATTGAGTTTTTGGCATCGAAATATTTGAATGCCAATGTTAAAAACGAAGACGAAGCCTTACAAGGCGCTCGTGATATTATTGCGGAATGGATTAATGAAAATATCTTTATTCGTAAAAATTTACGCCGTTTGTTCCAACGAAAAGCCGAAATCACAACCAAAGTTGTAAAAACTAAAAAAGACGACGAAGGAGCTCAAAAATTCTCCCAATATTTTGATTGGAACGAACCTATTTCAAAAGCGCCATCACATCGTTTATTAGCCATGATGCGAGCTGAAGCGGAAGGTTTTGTGAAATTAAATGTTGCAGTTGAAAAAGAAGAAGCCTTAGATTTTATCGAAGAGAATATCATCAAAAATAAAAATTCGGACGCAACCGAACATTTGGAATTAGCGATAAAAGACAGCTACAAACGTTTGTTAGAACCCGCTATTTCAAATGAAACCTTGCAAGAAGCAAAAGCAAAAGCCGATATCAAAGCGATTGATGTGTTTTCCGAAAATTTACGTCAGTTGTTGTTAGCACCACCTTTAGGTGAAAAACGAATTTTAGCCATCGACCCAGGATATAGAACGGGTTGTAAAGTAGTGTGTTTAGATGAAAAAGGAGATTTACTAAACAACGAAACCATTTATCCACATGCGCCACAAAACGACACTGCGATGGCGATGAAAAAAATTCGTTCGATGGTGAATGCGTACAACATTGAAGCGATTTCTATAGGAAATGGAACCGCTTCTCGTGAAACGGAGTTTTTTATCAAAAAAATTGCTTTTGATAAACCGGTTCAAGTTTTTGTAGTTTCTGAAGCGGGTGCATCGGTATATTCTGCGAGTAAAATTGCGAGAGAAGAATTTCCAAATTACGACGTAACGGTTCGTGGTTCGGTTTCTATTGGAAGACGACTTTCTGATCCATTGGCAGAATTGGTGAAAATTGATCCGAAATCTATTGGTGTTGGACAATATCAGCATGATGTGGATCAAACTAGATTGCAATCAGCATTAGATAGTACGGTAATGAGTTGTGTGAATTCTGTTGGGATTAACATCAATACGGCTAGTAAATCGTTGTTGAGTTATGTTTCGGGAATTGGTGAAAAAATGGCGGAAAATATCGTAGCTTATCGTT
>VFQS010002082.1_pt1 | contig 17080 bp, 21 predicted proteins | sample 3512361 | NCBI WGS metagenome assembly VFQS01 (sample SAMN10412375, study PRJNA504923) | tailings metagenome | isolation source: Relicate 1 Philex TSF3 active mining | place: Philippines
AGACGGTTCAATGCCGTCCTTAGGAGTTTTTATATAATAGTCCCTTTCGTCTAAGGGTTAGGACATTAGTTTTTCATACTAATAATACGGGTTCAAATCCCGTAGGGGATAATATACTAATTTACCGAAATGGTGAAATGGTAAACACATTAGATTTAGGCTCTAAGTTTTAGGGGTTCAAGTCCCCTTTTCGGTAATTTTATAAAAAACATCCTTAGCTCAGTTGGATAGAGTAGCAGCCTTCTAAGTTGAATGTCATAGGTTCGAATCCTATAGGATGTATTCTAAATTCTAGAAAAGATTGCTGAGTGGTCAAAAGCGGTAGACTGTAAATCTATTGGATTAATCCTTCGTTCGTTCAAATCGAACTCTTTTCATTATATTCAAATTATATGCTTACTTGGTGGAATGGTAGACACGATAGACTTAAAATCTATTTTTAGCAATAAAGTATCAGTTCAAGTCTGATAGTAAGTAAAAATTTTTATAAATAATTTAATTATTTAATTTTATAATAAGTAATTAAATTATTTATAGTCCATTAGAACAGTTTGAAATTGGAATTTTATATTCATTATTTATTAAAAATAATGAGTCTGTATTTTGTGATTTATCTTTTACAAATTTAAGTTTTTTTTTAGTTGTTGTTTTATTTTTATATTTCATTATTAAATTATTTATTTTTTATATGAGTGATGATAAAGTTTTTAATAATCCAATACAAAATTTTATTGAAAAAGTAATATCGTTTATTTTAAATTTATTAAAAGAAAATTTAAGTTGGTCTGATATTATTTATTTCGTTTTATTATATACAATTTTCATATTTATTTTATTTTCTAATATTGTTGGTATTTTCCCATATACTTTTACTATTACTGGTCATTTAGTTATTACATTTGGTGTAGCTTTTTGTATTTTTTTAGGTTTAAATATAATTGGATATAAAATACATGCATCTTTTTTATTAACTTTATTATTACCTTCTGGAGTACCTTTTGCAATATCATCTTTATTAATTTTAATCGAATTTATTTCATATAATTTTAGAGTAATTAGTTTATCAGTTCGGCTTTTTGCTAATATTATGGCTGGGCATACTCTATTAGCAGTAATTTTCAGTTTTAATCGATTTTTATTAACAATTAAAACTGGATTTATAGCAACTTTTTTAATACCAATTATAGTATTACCTTGTTTATTATTAGTAATTGCATTAATTGGTTTAGAATTCGGTGTGGCACTAATTCAAGCTTACGTATTTACATTATTATGTACTATGTATTTACATGATGCTAAATATTTACATTAAAAATGTTATTAAATAATTATATTAAAATGTTAAAAAATTGTATGCCTTTTGAAGAAATTTTTTTAACAAAAAATGAAATTGTAGCAATAGTACCTTTAAAATATATTAAAAATTTCATGATTTTTTTAAAAAATCATGAAAACTGTAAATTTAATTTATTAATAGATATTTGCGCTGTAGATTATCCAGAACGTAAAAAACGTTTTGAAATTGTTTATCAGTTATTATCAATTTCATATAATCAAAGATTAAGAATTAAAACATATATTTCTGAAAATATTGTAATTAATTCAATAAGTGATATTTTTATAAATTCCGTATGGTATGAGCGAGAAGTTTGGGATATGTTTGGAGTTTTTTTTTTTCAACACCCAGATTTAAGACGAATATTAACAGATTATGGTTTTGATAAATATCCTTTAAGAAAAGATTTTCCTGTAACTGGATTTGATGATTTAATTTATAGTGATTTTAAAAAAACAATAATAAAATCAAAATTAGAATATTCACAAGAATTTAAATTTAAATTATAATTTAAATTTTTAAGGCTTATTGTTTAGTGGTTATAACATACCGCTCATAACGGTACTATTCGTAGGTTCAAATCCTACTAAGCCTATTTAAAGTTTTCATAAAAAATAATTATTATAAATCTATAATAATTATTTTTTATGATTTAAACCAATTTAAACATTGAATACTTGCTAATAAAATAGCTTTACCAATAAAAGGAGATAATACTTTTTTTTTTCTAATATTATCAACAATTTCTGGATATACTTTTTTCATATATTGGATAAATACTTTTTCATATATTTTTGCAATATTTTCTTTACCATCTAAAACACCAGACATTGCAACAAAAAGAATTAAAATTTGATCTTCAACAGGCATAGGAACAAATTGATCTTGATTTAAAATTTTAGTTAAAACTAAACCTCGTTCTATTTGTTTTTTAGTAACTGGATCTAAATCAGAACCAAATTGTAAAAAAGCTTCGATATCTCGGAATTGTGCTAAAGTTAATTTTAAATTTCCGGCAATTTGTTTCATTGCTTTAATTTGAGCAGCAGAACCAACACGACTTACTGAAAGACCAACACTAATAGCAGGTCTTTGACCTTTATTAAATAATTCAGTTTCTAAAAATATTTGACCATCAGTAATCGAAATTACATTAGTAGGAATATATGCAGAAACGTCACCTGCTAATGTTTCAATAACTGGTAAAGCGGTTAATGAACCACCTCCGATTACTCTTGACATTTTAGCAGCTCGTTCTAATAATCTAGAATGAATAAAGAAAACGTCACCTGGATAAGCTTCTCGTCCTGGAGGTCTTCTTAATAATAACGACATTTGTCGGTATGCTACAGCTTGTTTACTTAAATCGTCATAAATAATTACAGCATGTCGACCGTTATTTCGAAAATATTCTCCAATAGTAGCACCAGAATAAGGAGCTAAAAATTGTAATGGAGCAGAATTAGATGCTGTAGCTGCAACAATAATAGTATATTTCATTGCATCAGATCTTTTTAATTGATTAACAATTTGTACAATAGTTGATCTTTTTTGACCAATACCTACATAAATACAGCTAACTTCAGAAAAAAAATTTAAAATTTCAGAATTAGTATTTTTATATTTTTGATTAATTATAGTATCAACAGCAATTGCAGTTTTACCAGTTTGTCTATCACCAATAATTAATTCTCGTTGACCTCGACCAATTGGAATTAAACTATCAACAGCTTTTAAACCAGTTTGTAATGGTTGAGATACTGACTCTCGTGCTAAAATACCAGGAGCTTTAATTTCTACACGTTTTTTTTCAATTCCGGTTAATGGAACACCGCCATCAATAGGCTCACCTAAAGCATCAACTACACGACCTTTTAAACTTTCACCAACACCAATATCAACAATTGCATTAGTTCGAACTACAATCATACCACTTTTAACAGATTGTTCATTACCAAAAACAACGATACCTACAGTATTATATTCTAAATTTAAAACCATACCTTTAATATCATTATTTGTTTTAATTATAATATCTTTAACACTTGAAGTTAAATCAGCATTATTTAATGATTTATTAACTAATGATCCAAACATAACCATCTCACCTGCTTGAACATTTTTTAAACCATGTACTCTAGCAATCCCATCAGCGATAGAATGAACATAACCAATTTCAAAAAAATTAATTGAAACTTTTTTATTTTTTAAATTTTTATCCATATAAAATATATTAATAAAAATTTAAAAAATAATATTAAACTAAAAAAATTTTTTTAAACTAATTTTATAAATTTAAATTAAGAAAAATAAAAAATAAAAAACAAATTAAAAATACTTCAAAATAAAAATTAAAAAAGAAAAAAAATATACCAATAAACATAATAAAAGCATAACGTACAATAGAGCCATTATGAACATTTTTAAGAACTAAACTTATTTTATAAACTATATTTGAAATTTGTTTAGGACCTAATATTTCTAAAAAACCTTTATCAATTGTTTTATATGTAGAATGATATACAAAATTTAAAAAAGATTCAACAAAAAATTCATTATATAATTTATCAAAAAACCATTTTTTATTTAAAAAAATATAAAAATTTTTAAAATAAATTTTTATATTAAAAAGATTTATTTGTAAATTTAAATATAAAAACCAACCTAAAAAAGCACCACCAAAAACAAAAATATTAGGTAATAGTTTAATATATGAAGGTAAAAATTCACCTTCAATTGAAAATGAATTTGATGGTAAAACAAATAAAGAATTTCCCCAAAATGATGTACCTAAACCAATAAACATATCTTTAAAAAAATAACCAAAAAAAATACTACCAAAAATTAAAACAATAAAAGGAAAAAACATTCGTATATCAGGTTCATGAGCATGTTTAATAATTGATTTATAAGAATTTGTTCTAACTAAAAAAGTTAAAAATATTAATCTAATAGAATAAAATGAAGTAAAAAACGCAGTAAATGATCCTATAAAATAAACAAAATGACTTATACAATTATATTTCGAAAAAGCTATTTCTAAAATAGCATCTTTTGAATAGAAACCAGTTAAAAATGGAAAACCCATTAAAGAAAAAGAACCAATTACCATTGAACTATAAGTAAATGGTAAAATTTTTCTTAATCCACCCATTTTTCGAAAATCTTGTTCGTCGCCCATAGCATGAATAACTGAACCAGCACTTAAAAAAAGAAGAGCTTTAAAAAATGCATGATTAAATAAATGAAAAACCCCAATTGAATAATGTGATAATCCACAAATAAAAATCATATAACCTAATTGACTACAAGTTGAATATGCAATAACTTTTTTAATATCATTTTGAACTAAAGCAGTTGTAGCACCAAAAAAAGAAGTTAATGCACCTACAATTGTAATAATTAATAAAATAGATGAGCAATATTCAAAAATAGGAGAACATCTAGCTAATAAAAAAACACCAGCCGTAACCATTGTTGCAGCATGAATTAAAGCAGAAACCGGAGTTGGACCTTCCATAGCATCTGGCAACCAAGTATGTAAACCTAATTGAGCGGATTTTCCAACTGCACCAATGAATAAGAATAAAGTACCTAAATTTAAAATATTAAAATTAAATCCTAAAAAATAAAAAAATTCATTAAATAATAACGGAGTCATTGAAAAAATAATAGCAAAATCAACAGATTTAAAATAATTAAAAAATATAATAATTCCTAATGCTAAACCTATATCACCAATACGATTAACAATCATTGCTTTTATTGCAGCTTTATTGGCTTGTAACCGTGTAAACCAAAAATTAATTAATAAATACGAACATAATCCGACACCTTCCCATCCAACAAAAAGTTGTATAAAATTATCAGATGTTACAAGAATTATCATAAAAAAAGTAAATAATGAAATATACGATAAAAAACGAATAATATATGGATCTTCAGACATATATGAAGTTGAAAATAAATGAACTAAAAAAGAAATTGTAGTAATAACAACTAACATTACAACAGTTAAGGTATCAAAATAAAAACCCCAATTAGGTGTAAACATACCAATATTTATCCATGAAAATAGTGTAAAATAACAAGGACAATTTAATAAAGCAACTTCATAAAAAGAAAATAAAGATAATAAAAAAGAAAAAAATATTAAAGAAGTTGTAATTATGGAAGCACCATGTTTTCCAAGAAATCTTCCAAATAATAAACAAAGAAGTGAACCTATTAAAGGTAAAAAAATTAAAATTATATACATAATGATAATATGGTTTTAATTAAATAATATTTTTTAAAATTTGAACTTATAAAAATTATTTAATTAACGCTTAATTTTTCGTACACGACAACCGTTAAATGGTATCGGTGTCGAATCGATAATTTTTAAAACACGTAAATATTTACTTTTACGAATATTTAATAAAGCAGACTTACGGGCTGGACCTACACCTTTAATTATAATATTAGCAAATTTAATTTTTAATTCTTTTAAGCGTAAAATTATAAAATCAGTAACTATTTTACCAGCATATCGAGACCCTTGTTGTTTTCCTTTTAAATTTAATGAACTTCCGGAAGCCCAAAATAATAACTTTCCATTTGAATTATAAGAAAATACAAAAAAATTATTATATTTGGTATTAATATATAAATTTGTAAAATTTAATTTATTAACCGAAGATAAATAATAGTAAAAAGATCTATCTAAAAATGATTTTGTTTGACGTAATTTTCTAATTTTATTTTTAAAAATCATTTTTTTAATATTATTTTTAAAAGGTTTCGAATTTTTTTTTAAGTTAATTAATAAAGGATCAATATCTTTTAAATTATTGTCATTAAAACAAATTTCAAATTTTTTAATTTCATCAAAAATAGAAGATTTTTTTAATTTAAATGATTTTTTAAAATATTTTTGAGTTAATTTTCTAATACGTTTATTACTTTGATATAATTTTTTAAATTCGGATTTTAATTTTTTATTTAATAAATTAAAAGCAAAAATCGGCCAATTAGATGATAAAAATAAAAAAGTTTTAATATTTAAATTTAAAATATGATTATAATTTAATTGTAATTTATATTTTTGTAAAAACTTATTAAAAAAAGAATTAAATTGAAAAGATATTTGTTGAAATTTAATGCTTTTTTTAATAGTTAAATATTTTTTTAAATTAAAAGATTTAATTGATTTTAAATAAAAAATATTTTTATTTTTTAAAAAATATTTTTTATTTTGTTTTAACCGATATTTTTTATTTAAATCACTTTTAACCCAAAAATTTTTAGTACGTATAAAATTTAAAAATAATAATTTTTGTTTATAAGATTTATAACATTTTTTAAAACTTATAAACCAATCTTTTTTTGAAAAATCAATATTTTTAAAAACAAAAGATTGGTTTTTTATTCGATGATTTAATTGTAAATTTAAAATAATAGGATTAGTTGAAAAATTTCGAGTTAAAAGTCGTGAATTATATAATTTTTTTTGTGTTTTTGCATTCGTATGTGTACGTTGACCTCTAACCGATAAACCTTTACTATGACGCATACCACGATAATTTCTAATACTAATTAAATTTGAAATATTAAATTTTAATTTTTTTTTTAAATCTTTTTCAATTTTAATTTTTTTTTTACGAATATATTTTAAAATATTTGACCAATTTTTTTGCGATAAATTTTTTACTCGAATTTTATTTAAAAAACCAAAATATTTACAAATTTTTTCTGCATTACTATTTCCAATTCCATAAATTTTAATAAGCCCTTGTCTTAATAAAAGATTATCAGAAATTTTTTTACCTATTAAATAAACCATTAAAATTAAAGTGTAATAAATATTTTATTAATTAATCTCAAATAATTAGATTTTAAGTATAAACCAAAAAATTGGCCCACTTAGTACATTTAAAAACGAATCATATATTAAATTTCTTTTTAAAAATATTAAAATATTTAAAAACTTAAAAAAAGTAATAAAATATGTTAAATTTTTATTATTTTTACAAAATAAACCAATAATATTTTTTAATTCTTTTAAATGTTTTGAAATATTATTACCATAAATTAATAAAACATTTCCATTAAAAATTTTTTTATTATATCCTTTTAATAAATTATTTTTAAATTTAATACTTTTAATATTATTTTCAAATAAATCATTAGAATTATTTTTTTCAGGACAATATATATATACAATAGGGTATTCTTTTAATAACATTGTTAATTTTTTATTATTATAAAAATTTTTCATAAAAATTTATTATTAAAATAATTACTTTCTTAAATAAATAAATTTTAGGATAAAGAAATAAAAAAGTACGAAAATATACTAAAATTTAAAAACGATAATTTTATATTAAAAACATAAGTTAAAAAATCAAACCAAATTTGAAATTCTAATTTAATATAATTTAAAGAATTCATAATAAAATTTAATTTTTTTTTAAATATTTGAAATAATTTATTATTACAGTAAAAAATATTAGTTATATTTAATTTTTTATTATTCTCTATAATTAAAGATTTAGAACAAAAAATTAAAAAAAATAACCAAACTTTTCTAAAAAAACTTGCACGTAATAAATTTACTTTATTAAAAATTGATAAATAAAAATAAAAAAAAATAAAACTTAAAAATAAATAAAAAAGTTCTGATAAAAAAATTGAGCTATCAAATTGTGGCATATTTTTATTATTTAAATACAATATATATTAAGTTATAATAAAATTTTAATAAATATAAAAATACAATATTATTATTATTTATTATAAAAAACGCTTGAAAAAATTTAAAATTATTTAATACCATCTATAATGAGTTATAGCACGATTCTCATATGCTTTTTTAATAAAATCTTTTTTAAATTTTAATGAATTTCCTTTTTTAAAGTAAATATCTAAAATTTCTGACGAAAATGCTTTTATAAAATTATTTTTATTTTTAATTGATAAAATAATCCATTTAAAAATTAAAAATAATTGTTTTTTTTTATTTAAAGGAACAGGAACTTCATAAATTTTTCCAGCTTTTCGTATTTTTACAACTTTTACATAAGGTTTTAACTTTTTTATAACCGTTAAAATAAAAAAAAAAGGAGATTTTTTTGTAATAATGCGTATACGAAGGAAAATATTTAATAAAATATGATAAGCTTTTACCTTTTTACCTTTTTTATTAAATAAATTTACTAATTTATTTAAAATATATCGTTTTTGAATTAATTTTAAACGTAAATTTTTATGTTTAAATCGTAATTGTTTTTTAATTAATCGATTACGTTTAAATTTAGTTTTTTTTTTTTTTAATGCAAGTTTTCTAAATTTCTTAATTTTAATAAAATTTAAATAATTAAATTCCACGTTTTTTTTTACTACCATATTTAGAACGTCCTTGTTTTCGTTTATCTAAACCTTTTAAATCATAAACACCACGAATTGTTCGATATTTAATTCCAGGTAAATCTTTAATACGACCACCACGAATTAATACATTAGAATGTTCACGTAAATTATGACCCTCACCTGGAATATATGCGGTAATTAAATGTGAATTGGATAATCTAACTCGAGTAACTTTTCGAATAGCCGAATTAGGTTTTCTTGGTGTTTGAGTAAAAACTTTAATACAAACACCACGTCTATTAGGTATATTTTGTAATTCTTTTTTTACTTTTTTATGAAATTTTTTTCTTCTAATATTTTTAATAATTTGATTAAATGTAGGCATAATTTTTTTTTATAATTACTTTCTTATATTTTTTAATTACATGATTTTAAAAAAAGAATTATGACTATTTCTTGAAATTTGTTGATAAATTATTTGATTTTTAATTAATTTATATGGCTCTAAAACTAAAGAAACGGAACCTATCATTGCTATAAAAAGAATAATACCAGAAACTAAAAAACAAATAAAATATTTTGTAAAAAAATGAAAACCTAAAATAACTAAAAGATTTCCTTTAATAATAATATTTAAATAATATTCTGAAATATCAAAAAGATAATTTAGATTTAAAAAATTATTTAAATAATTTAAAATTAAAAAAATAAAAATAAGAAAAAAAAATAAAAAAAAAAATAAAAAATTATTTGTTTTAATAAAAATACGCGAATTTAACATCATAATAACAAATAAAAAAAGAACTGAAAGAGCTCCAACATAAATACTAATAAAAATTAATGAAATATAATCTAATCCAAATTGAATAATTAAAATAGCGGATAAGAAAAAAACCATTATTAACGATAAAACACTATATAAAGTGTTTTTTGATAAAATTAAATTTAAAGAAAAAAAAAGAATTAAAATAGTAGTTAGTATAAATAAAATCATAATTATATTTTTATTTTATAATATTTAATAATGAAAATAATTTTTGTGAATTTTTTTTATTTTTTTGTGAATTTACAAATGTAATTGTTAAAAAAGGTAAATCATCAAAAAAATCAAAAAATTTTTCAATTTCTGAAAAAGAATAAAGTTCCGAAATACGAATAGTTAATGTATTAATATCAATAGAATTTTTAGAAGTACTCCAATTATTTTTCATTTTATAATAATTTATTAAAATAAATTTATTTAAAAAAAACATCATATTATTTTTGGATAACGTTACTTTTGAACTAATAACCATACCCTTTCTAACTTTTAATAACATAATTGATTTTTTTGAAAAGATTAAAGAACTTTTTCGATCCGATAATAAACTTAAAACTAAATAACTAGATATAATTTTTTTAGGGTTTAAAGCTGCATTTTTTAAACCAAAATGTAAAATTATTTTTTTTAAATTAGAAATTTCTCTTATATTCTTATAATTACAAACTAATAACATTTTATTTAAAATAAAATTATTTAAAAAATATTTCATAGTGATTAAAAAAATTAAATAATTTTTGAACTAATTGTTAAAATTTTAACAAATTTTTTACTTTTTAATTCTTTAACTAAAGGACAAGTAATACGTGTACATAACATTTTTTCATTCGAAGCAGTTAGTAAAAGAATACTATTTAAATTAAAATTAATTTTTGTTCCATCATTTCGTAAAAGACCCTTTTTAGTTTGAATAATTAAACCTTTATAAATTAAATGATTTTCAATTTTTATTTTTAATTTAGATAATCTTTTTTTATTTTTAAAACGTTGCATCGATAATAAAATTTTATCACCTATATTACCGCGACCATTACCATAAACCTGAATACATCTAACAATTTTAGCACCACTATTATCACTAACATTTAAAAATGTTTCTTTTTGAATCATATTATTTTTAATAATAACATTTATAGCTCAATGGATAGAGCGACGGACTTCGGATCCGCAGGTTATAGGTTCAAGTCCTATTAAATGTATAAAATTAACCTCTTAAATAAGTTGAATGACTACTAAAAATATTACTTCGAACTCTAAAGAATAAAACTAATATTGCTAAACCAATCGCTGCTTCAGCGGCTGCAACAGTTAAAATAAATAATGCAAAAATTAAACCAATTATATCATTTAAAAAAATAGAAGTAAAAATAAAATTTAAATTTATAGCTAAAAGAGATAATTCAATAGAAATTAAAGTTATAATTATATTTTTATCATAATTAAAAATAATTCCAAAAATACCTAAAAAAAATAAAAAAATAGCTATTATACTAATATTAGAAATAAATATTAAAAAATTAAACATATTAAATATTAAATAAAATTACAATTGAACTTAAGAAAATTGTCCACGCTAATGTAAAAGGACAAAATATTTTCCACCCTAATCTCATTAACTGATCATATCTATATCTAGGTAAAGCAGCACGTGCCCAAATAAAAATAAAAACAAAAAACATTGTTTTAATACCAAAAAAAAAAGGTTGTAAAAAATCGATATCTAAAAAAAAAGACCAACCACCACAAAAAAAAATAACCGCAACAGAACTCATTAAAAGCATACTTGCATATTCACCTAAAAAAAATAATGCGAAACTCATTCCCGAATATTCAACATTATAACCCGAAACTAATTCAGATTCAGCTTCAGGTAAATCAAAAGGATGTCTATTTGTTTCTGCAAGCATCGAAATAATAAACATTAAAAACATAGGGAATAATGGAATTAAATACCAAATTTTTTTTTGAGCGGAAACAATATATGTTAAATTTAACGATCCTGAAATAATAACAATAGAAATAACAATAAAACCAATAGAAATTTCATATGAAATCATTTGCGCAACAGTACGAAGAGAACCTAAAAAGGCATAACGCGAATTACTAGACCAACCTGCTAAAATAACACCGTAAACTTCTAATGAAGAAACTGCAAATATATATAAAATACCTAACGAAAAATCACTTAAAACCATTGACGGACCAACCGGTAAAATTGCCCAAGTTAATAAACTTAAAACAAAAGTAATAAGAGGAGATAATAAAAATAAAAAAGTATCTGCATTACTAGGAATTACAGTCTCTTTAATAAATAATTTTAAACCATCAGCTAATGGTTGTAATAACCCTAAAAATCCTACAACATCTGGACCTTTTCGACGTTGAATAGATCCTAAAATTTTTCTTTCAGCTAATGTGAAATAAGCAACACCGATTAAAACTGTAATTATAATAATTAACGACTGTATAATTATTGTTAAAGTAGATAAAAAATTCATTTTATATTTTTTAATTATAACGATTATAAAATTTATAACTATTTTTATGAATAAAAATAGTTTTCGAACACTTTCTCATAGTTAACGATAATTGTAATAAATTAGACGTTAAATAAAAATTTTTAATATTTTTTTCAATATTTTTTATTTTAAAAATTTCAAAATTATTTAATTTTGATATAAATAAAGTATTTTGTAATTTAGTATTTGTTAAAGTTTTTAAATATTTAAAATTATCATTAAAAAAAGAACCTGTTAAAAATTTATAAGAAACAATAAAAATAACAAAATCTTCTCGAATATATTTTAAAGTTTTATTTAATTTTTCAGTTTTTGTAAAAATACCTAAATGATTTAAAAAAATATTTTTTTTTTCTAAAAATGAAAACGTCGGTAAGATAACATTTGAAAATAATAAATTAGAATTACCAACACTACCTTGAAAAATAATAAACTTATTATTTAAAATAAAATTTTCATTATTTAAATGACTATCAAATAAATATAAAATATTTGAACGTTTAATTAATGAATAATTATTATTTGAATTTAAAGTACCTAAAAAGTTTGAATTTAATGAAGAACTATTTAAAGATAAAAAACTAAAATCTAAGTTTGAATGGATATAATAATTTAAATTTTTAAAGATTTTAAAATTATTTAAATAGCTACCTAATAAAATTTTTGGAAATTTAGAATTGATTATTTTTTTACATAATGGATGTTTTCCTAATAAAAAATTAATAAAAATTAAAATATTCCAACCAATTTGATTATTTTTAAAAGTTAAAGTTAAAGGTTTTCCTAATGAAAAACATTCAAAATTAATTTTTTTTATAGACGCTTCACGTAATTTTAAATTTATTAAAGACGCATCAAATCTTGAATCAACACCCACTAAAAAAATTAAATCAGTAAATTTAAAGGAATCTAATGAAGAATTAATTTTATACATATTTGTAAAATCATAAGAAATTAATGAATAATTATTATCAGAAATTAAATTAGAAGTCCCTAAAGAATTTAAAAAATGTTTAAAAAAAAAAAGATCATATAAGTTAACATGTGAACCAAAAATACCAGTAATTGAACCTTTTATTAAAATATTTTTAATAAAATAAAAATATTCTTTCCAAGATGATTTTATAAATTGATTACCTTTTTTTATTAATGGAACCTCTAATCTTTGAATATTTAAACCATCAAAACAAAATCTTATTCGATCAGAAATCCAAATATTATTTATTTCAAAAGTCTTTAACGGAAGTATTCTAAAAATTTCACTATTTTTAAAATAAATACGAATTGGAACAATCATTGAATCAAAAATATCAACCGAAGTAACTGATCTAAGTTCCCAAGAACGACTTTTAAAAGCATATAATTTAGATGTTAATGCACCAACCGGGCAAAGATCAATGACATTTCCTGAAAATTCACTTTTAAAAATTGAATTTACATATGAACCAATTTCAGTTGAAACCCCACGCCCAGTAGTGCCTAGAAAACCATTACCTATAATATCAGAAGTATAACGAACACATCGAGTACAATGAATACAACGAGTCATAATACTTTTTATAATCGGATTAAAATTTTTATCAGAGACACCACGTTTATTTTCAAAAAATCGACCTTTATCGCTACCAAAATTTAAACTTAAATCTTGTAAATCACATTCACCACCTTGATCACAAATAGGACAATCTAAAGGATGATTTAATAATAAAAACTCTAAAACATTTTCACGTATTTTTTGAACTTTTGGAGTATTAGTAAAAATTTTTATATTATCAAAAATATGAGTTGCACAAGCAGCAGCTGGTTTAGGCATTTTTTCAATTTCCACTAAACACATACGACAATTTCCAGCAATTAATAATTTTTCATGATAACAAAAATGTGGTATTATTTTACCAAGATATTCATATGATTGTAAAATTGTTAAACCTTTAGGAACTATAAATTTTTTATTATCAATAAAAATTGATATAAACATTTTATAAATATTTAAATTTTTTTAAAAAGCACAACTATGAAATTAAATTAATTATTTTTAATAACTAACAAAAATAAAATACAAAACTCAAAAATAAAAATAATAATAATAATAAAAAAAATTTGACTTAAAAAATCTGGTAAACCAAAAAAACATATTAAAAAATAAATTAAAAAGTAAATAATTTGCCTAAAAGTTAAAAAAAAATTTAAATTAATTAAATTTAAACAAAAAAATAAAATTAAACAAAATGGAATTAAAAAAATAATTAAAATTAAAATAATAAAATATATAATATTTGAAATTAAATTTAAAAAATTTAATTCTAAATATATTGGAAAAATTTGATCATGCAAAATAAAATTATATGATCGAAAAAAAAACCAAAAATAAGAGATTAAAAAATTATTTAAAAATAAAAACAATAACATTATAAAAAAATAAAAAAAAATAAAATAAAAAATTAAATTTTCATAACGATATAAACCCGAACATATAAAAAACCAAAATTGAAAAAAAAGAAATGGAAATAAAAAAAAAAAACTAAAAAATAAAGAAATTTTAAATAAAATTAAAATATGATCCATTAATGCGGTATTAATAAAATAACTTAAATCATCTAAAAAACAAAAAGTTAAAATATAAATAATTTCTTCTGAAAAATAAAAGAAACAAAAAAAATTAAAAAAAAAACAAACTATACAATAAAAAAAACGAAATTTTAATTCTCTTAAGATTTTATAATTTTTTTTGAAATTAGTAAACATAAAATATTTAAATAAATACGAGAAAGATGGGACTCGAACCCACGACTTATAACGTGACAGGCTATTACTCTAACCAACTGAGTTACTTCCCCAATATTAAAAAAATAAAAATTAACGTTTTAATTTTAAAAGATAAACAAAAAAATCCCAATGAAAAGTTGTTCGATATTCCATATCAGAAAAATTTGGACTTTTAACAAAAATAATTTTTAAATGTTTATATGAAATAATAAGATGTTTAGATTTACATTTAAAATTTTGATATAAATTTTTAAAATCTAAATCATAATTTTCTTGTAATTTTGAAAGATTAAAAGAAATTATATCACCATCTTTTAACGAAAAATGAGGATTTTTAATAACTTTATTATTAACTAAAATATAACCAAATTTAATATAAAATAAATAAACATAAATATTTGAAAATATACCAAAACGAGAAAATGTCGCTAATAATTTAGATTCTAATGATTTCATTAAATATAATAAACTATCATATTCAGAAGTATTTACAGTGATATTATTAAAACCTAAATTATGTGATTTTTTAATATTACTTTTTATATAAGTTTTTTTAATAATTTTAAAAATTTTATTTTTTTTACGCGGACCAAAAGTATTTAAAAAAATTTTTTTAGTATTTAACATAAAGCTAAAAAAATTTCTCATACGAAACTGATCTAGAAAAAAATTTTTTTTTTTTTTTAGTTTATTATTTTTTAAATTTATTTTTTTTTTTTTGACAAACAAAATTCTTTTAATTTTTCGCCATTTTAATTTTTTAAATTTTAAAGGTTTTAAAGTATTCCAAACATTGTTACGTAATTTTATTAAAAATTTATATTTTGGTCTTAATAACATAATTAATTTTTATTTTTTAATATATAATTTAAATATAATTTACGCTCAAATAAACCATGAATTATACAATTTAAAAAAAAAATTGAATAAAAATTTAATAACGATAAATTATTAACATTTCCAAAAATAGGATAATGTAAATTATCAAATTTTATATTATTTGGAAGTACAGTAATAACAGGAACTGAAAATGATGAAGCTTCATCTAAGATATCTAAATTATCTAAAAAAGAATTACCTAATAAAATAACTAAATCAGGAATTTTATTTATATTAATATTATTATATTTTTTATAAGCTTTAAAATTACTTAAAGAACCAGGAACCCATTTATCAAAAATAATAATTAAATTTTTATTTAATAAAAAAATTTTTTTTAAATCAATATTTAATGGTAAATAAATTAAAATTAAATTATGATTCTTTGAATTTTCAATAGTTAAATTAATTGCTTTTTTTAAAAAAAAAATACATTGATCAAAATTATAAATATAATTTGAATAAAGCTTTTGAGCTACTAATGATTTAATTTTATAATTATAATTTTTATCTCCTACTAAAATACCTTTATTTAAAAAATATAATCTATTTAAAATTTTCATATTTTAATTTTTTTTACCAACTTTTAAAAAAATTTTTTCTTTTAAATATAAAATACCTTTACCCTTATATATTTCAGGAGGACGTAAAAGTCGAATATTAGAAGCGAATTGTGTAATTTCATTTAAATCACAACCAACGATTTTTAATAATTTTCTTTTTTTTATTTTTATTTGTATGGAATTGGGAATTAAAATATTTCGTACAGAACTAAATCCTAATTTAAGAATTAAAGAATTTTTAAGTATTTCAGCAATATAACCAACACCTTTTAATTTTAATTTAATTTTATAACCATATAAAACGCCTCTAATTTTTTGTAAAAATAATTTTTTATAAAGAGATAAAATTGACGCTTTTGAAGATTTTAATAAAAGAAAAGAATCATCCAACGAAATTTCTATATCTTTATTATAAGGTATAGGTAAACTAAAACCTAAAGGACCTTTTAAAACATAACCAACGTTTTCTTTTAAAAAACTAATATTATTTTTTTTTAAAATTTTTATAGTATAATAAAACATATTATGATATTTTACAAATAATAAAACCACCTAAACCATAAAATAAAGCTTCCTTATGAGTTAAGATACCTTTTGTAGTTGATAATAAAATTAATTCATAATTTTTTTGTAATTTACATAAGGATAAATAAGAAATAAAAAAATGTTTTGAATTAAATATAATATTATTATATATAACAGGCTTTTCTTGATTATATTTTAATAAAATTTCGATATTATTATTTTTAACAGAAAAACCTCTAATAAAACCTTTACAAATTAATATTTTTAAAACATTTATACAAATTTTTGAATTTTTAGTATTTACAAAAAATTGACGTGTTCC
>VFQS010002083.1_pt1 | contig 17076 bp, 20 predicted proteins | sample 3512361 | NCBI WGS metagenome assembly VFQS01 (sample SAMN10412375, study PRJNA504923) | tailings metagenome | isolation source: Relicate 1 Philex TSF3 active mining | place: Philippines
AAGAGTTCCATGGATACCACGCTTGTCTAAAAACTCCTGGAATAACTTTGGTGAGTTGTAGGTTTCATAATGATTAGAAACGGCTGGTAAGAGTTCTTCTATTTGTACATTATAATAGTTGCAAAGCTTCTTCACTTCGCTTTTAGTGAATGCCAAGCTAATATTTGATTCATCATCAAATGGATCAAATGATGGATAAGTTATGTCCAATACTAAAGCGTTATTATGAAGCTCTACTTTTATTTTCTGGGGGATACTTTGATGTAAGCTCATATTTTGACTGTATTTGTAGTGATAAAATAATGAATGAAAGCGTTTAGGAATCCTTTGAATGGTTCTAGATTATCATATAATGGAAAACAATATTGGTTTACTTTCACACCGTAAAAGCAATTAATACCTTTTGTAAACGGCGTTTCTAGGTCTACTCTTTGGTTTAACTGCAAGCCATCATTTATAAATTGACTTCTTGCAATAAAATATTCATATAAAAGGTCTGTTATCATTACTTATATTCTTTTTGATACTCATTCCACATTACCGCTTCTAAATCTTTTACAACTTTTCTTTTGTCTATATCTTTTATTAAATCAATAGGGCCAATAAGTTTCGAGAACTTCTTATAAACCTTGCCATTTGTATTTGAAATCCAACAAGTTTTAACTGTCAAATATTCTTGTCCGTACGCATTTTTTTGTCTGCTGTAATAAACCGTGAATTCTATAATTAATCGAATTTTTTTGATTCTAATTACATGCATGTGGAGATATTGATCTACCGTTCTCGCTCCACCAGTATTAGATATTGTTTGGTTCATTTTTTCGTTAGAGTCAAGAAATTCAAGGAAATCATCTTTTGCTTTGTTTAATTCGTCAAAGAGGTAAGATTTAGATTTATCTAAATTGGGTTTCCCTTTGAAATCGTCATTTTTAACCCAGGCTTTCCATCTATCCTCTGGTAATGGCACACCAATGAAGAAAAAGAAAGCCTGGGATGCTTTGTAAAGCAAAAATGACGAACAGATAGTTGCTCCTAACATGGCGCAAAAATAGTAATTTATAATTAGTTTGCCAATTTTGTCTTGGGTAATTAATTAACAAAAAAAATTATACCAAATTGGCAACTATTTCATCTGCATAAGAATTAATTACAATAATATTAGCCTCAAAATCTTCAGCAGATAAATAAAGATCAAAATCGAACTTAGGTTCATGACTACCATATAGATAAGCACTTATTTTAACAGACTTCCCACATTCTAAGTGCTCAACAGAGTCAACTTCAAAAATTCCTCGGTTTATCTCTTTCAATATATTTCTATGATCAACAGAAAGAGACATTGTTTTTTTAACTTTTATAAACATATTTTTTTGTTAATAACTTAATATAAACAATTTATTTGGCAATAACAAATTCTAAAAGATGAATTTATTAGCGATTGTTATTGGCAAATTAGAGAATATTGTAACCGTTGCATTTGTTCTTAATGTTCGAGCTCTGCCTGCTGCTTGAATTAGCTCAGACTCAACTAATGAAAGCTGAATCTCACGTAAAACCTGATCTGAATAAGTTTGGAACATATAACGAAGACCTTTTCTGATGACCCTTTGATATAAAATTTTAGGTCTTTCGTTTATAACATGTCCTATTGCAGCTGCAATTAATTCATAACAGATTTCATTAAAGTGTGGTGTGCCAATAATAGTCAAATCCTTGCCTTTTAATTTATCAAAACCAGTAGTCATGCCAAAATGAACATCGTATGGTACCTCGACCAATTTCTTTTTTTGCTTTTTAAAAGTTATAGGATTATCAAATTTCGATAATTCGCTTAGCTCTTCTTTACTAAGCTTATTCATTGAACTTCTACTATATGACTTAGAGGTAAACTGAATAATATTCCCTTTACTTTCTACATCTGGGAAGTCTACTATTTCAACTCTTTCACCATAAAGTTTTTTGTAGATAAAATGAAGAGGACTAGCTGATAAGATGATTACTTTTTTATCTTCTGGTAATTTCTTTAACTGATAGAAATGGATAAGATTCGGATTATAATAATCTTTGATAAATCCATCCGAATTGAAAAACTCTATGATATTACTTTTAGCACCATATTTCTCTACCAAGCCAATTATTATACTTTTCTCTATTAAATTAAAAGTAATCCTAGTATGTTCACCAGGTTTAGAATTATTGATTAAATCCATAATTCTTTTTAACTTATCATAGGCATTTTGGTTGTTGGCCAATTTATTGAGGTCAGAAATAAGAACCGTTCTTTGTTTAATTAGTTCTCGCATCGGATCTTCATCAAAGATTATAGTATTATGGGGATATTCATGGATGAATGCATCAGCATGGGTGGTTAGAACTGTTCGAGCAGTGTTTCTAACGTCCTTTAATCTTGCTAGATATTCATTTGCTAAATCAACATCATTAGGAGCGTATTTACCCTCTTTATTTAACCCAATTGACTTAATTATTTCTTTTGCATTAGCGTTTAGACCTATTTCAAAAGAGTACTTAATACTATCATTTAAATCTGGATCAGAAAAAGTTGGAACCATTGGTGTTCTTTCGTACGAAAGTCCTTTCATTCGGTCTTCAAATTCGTCTAAAAGCTGATGAAATGGTGCTGCTATTACTGCATTAATATTTTCATCAATTAGCTTTTCGGTTTTCCCTGATCCAGTAGGACTTTCAATGATATAAATTTTAGAGTCTTGTTTGCTTAAGACATCCTTGAACTTCTCATCGAACAGTTTATCAAAGTATTCCAACGATACTTTTTCTTTTGAGGATAAAACATCCACAAATCCTCTTTTATTACGTTCTGCTGTGATTAAATTAAAATATTCTAACTCTTGGGTATCTGGATCAAGAGTTGTTAATCTCATGGGTTGATAATTGTAATTTCTAATCATTTTGATTAGATTAAATTGATTTTCACCATAATGGGTTTTACCTTCTGAGTTATATTTCAACATTGTATCACTCATGAATTTCAGCCCACCGCTAACCCAATTTAAATTAGTGGCTATGAACTTCAATTGATCATATTTCAACCATTCACCATTGCAGAAATCGTCAAATATTTTGACATTTTTTCTGCATAGTTCATAATTAAAGTTTTTAATCAACTTTTGCTGTTCTACTTCAATTTTAGGGTGCGATGGATCTGAGAATAAATTATGTATTGCAGAAATTTGACCACTTCTAATATATTGTAATAGAAGTTGTTGATTATCTGCAAATTTTCTAAACTCTCTTGTCTGATTTTTATCTAAAGTAACCAGGTTTATCAAAATAAATTCTATTAAGCTAGATAATTGTATAGGATTATAATTTACATCGCCGATGATGTTCCCTGGTAGATAGAACCTAGCTAAGTCTTTGCAATTTTGATCTGCACTTGAGAAGATTTTATGTAAACCCTTAATTATAAAAAGTGCTAATTCTCGATTATCAACCTCTTTGTCTAAAAATAGACCAACACGAAATCTTTTCTCTTTTTCGGTACTAGAAAGAGTTAAATAAGTGAAGGTGATTTCAATGTTAAATTCACTAAACTTTGATTTAACCTCTTCAATGGTTATTCCACCATCAAAATCTAGCATAACTAATTGCGTTGAACACCAATTATCATTGCACATTTTGCCATTAAAAGATGCTGGCGCAATAGGAAACTTATCAATGCAGTGGGTGTCGATAAATTCTTTAATGTTTAATTCTTTGTTTTCCCATTTCCCATTTTTTATTATGCCATATTCGTGGCGCATTGCTGGCTTACTTATTACACGGTGGCCATACACCGTAACTTTAGCTTTTTGCATACTTGCATTTTTTTTTCAATATTTATAATCTTTCGATTAATCTACTATAACTAAAAAATGCAATAAAGTCAAGTCTATAGACTAGAAATCAATTGTAAAAACCTTTTAATCAATAAGTTAAATGGAAAAAAATTTTACTAATGGTAAATGATTTATTGAAAACAGTCTATTTTTATTCCAAGAAAACTTTGGTACCTTTACTATGTGAAAAGAATAGCCGTTTTCATATTGGCCTTATTGTATATCAGCACATCTACCGGTGTCACGCTGCATATGCACTATTGTATGGGTCAGTTAAAGAAAATGGCTATCCAAAAAGATGATTCTGCAAAATGTGAGTTTTGTGGAATGAAAAAAAGTGATAAAAGCAACAATGGATGCTGTAAAGATGAAAGAAAGTTAATCAAGAGTGATGAAGCTCAAAACACTGTAAAATCATTATCACTTAATTTGTTTTCGTTTGTTGTTGAACTACCTCAGTTAAACCATTATATTATGGATGTGCTTCTGTCAACTCAGACTGAAGAATATCCATTATCAAACTCTCCACCTGCGAAACCTGTTCCTATTTACTTAGTGAATAGGTCTTTCCTGATTTAGTATATTTTTTCTTTTTGAAGCTGGGTATTCACGTGCCCGGCTATTGGCATTTATTGTGCCCTATTTTTCATAAATTTTAAAGAGAACCTCAATGAAATCAATAAAAAAAATTGATGATGGTAGCATTAACCATCTTCTCGTTTGTAGCCTATTCTCAGGAAAAAGTAAGTAGCAAAGATTCTACACTCAATAAGCCTGTTTATACATGTCCAATGCATACATCAATTATAAGCTCTCAACCTGGGAAATGCTCTAAATGTGGGATGAACCTTAACCTGTCTCCTAAAGAAAAAATGAAAATGGAAGTAATGAAGACTTATTTCTGTCCGATGAAATGTGAGGGTGATAAATCATATGATAAGGCTGGCAAATGCCCCAAATGTGGAATGACCCTAAAAGAAAACAAACAAGAAAATAACAAAATTCATAAACATCAATAAAAATAATAATCATGAAAAAGAATATCATCTTAACAGCTGTAGTTTCAACCCTATTGATCTCCGCTTGCAATAATGGTGAAAAGAATACTGAACACGATATGAGCAAAATGGGTAGTGATACGGTTCAACATGCTACAAGTACAAGTGAGTCGGAAATCAAATCAGTTGCGGTATCATTTACTAATGTTGACCCTAAAGCTGCTGCTACTATTAAAGAGATTGTAGATCAATATTTGAGCCTTAAAAATGCTTTGGCTAATGATAATTCAAATGATGCTGCAGTGAGTGGAAAATCTATGGTAGCAGCTATAGCTAAATTAGATAAATCATTACTGAGTATAGAACAAAAGAAAGTGTTTGATGAGAACCAGGATGATTTAAAAGAACATGCAGAGCATATAAGTGAAAATGCAAAGAACATTAAACACCAACGTGAGCATTTTGTGGGTATGAGTGAAGATATATATGCATTGGTAAAAGCTTTCGGTGCGGGACGTCCCTTATATCATGACCACTGTCCAATGGCACAAGAAAATAAAGGGGCAATGTGGATCAGCGAAGTTAAGGATATTAAAAACCCGTATTTCGGAGCGGAGATGTCTGGATGTGGTACTATAGAGGAAGTTATTAAATAAATGACCAAATAAAACATCATGGTTCAAAAACTAATTGGACTGGCTTTACGCAACAGGTTAATCGTCCTGCTTCTAGCGGGCGGCCTGTTTGCGTATGGCATCTATTCAGTCAAACAAAACCCAATAGATGCAATTCCTGATTTAAGTGAAAATCAAGTGATAGTTTTTACAGAGTGGATGGGACGTAGTCCTCAAGTGATGGAAGACCAGGTTACCTATCCATTAGTGAGTAATCTACAAGGAATTCCTAAAATTAAAAATATACGAGGTTCATCCATGTTCGGGATGAGTTTTGTGTATGTAATTTTTGAGGACAATGTGGACATCTATTGGGCAAGAACCAGAGTATTAGAAAGATTAAATTTTGCTCAAAGGCTTCTTCCACAGGGTGTCACCCCATCTTTAGGGCCAGATGGCACAGGGGTTGGACATGTATTTTGGTACCATTTAGATGCTCCTAAGATGGATTTAGGAGAGCAAAGAGCCCTTCAAGATTGGTATATCAAATTTGCGCTTCAAACAGTTCCAGGTGTCGCAGAGGTTGCCTCTTTTGGGGGCTTTGAAAAACAGTATCAACTAGTAGTTGATCCTGTAAAGCTTCAGTACTATAACCTTTCGTTAATGGAAGTGATGAACAAGGTTAAAGCAAATAATAATGATGTAGGTGGACGGAAATTTGAGATGGCTGATATGGCTTATATTATTCGTGGACTGGGTTACATTAAAAACAAATCAGATGTTGAAAATATTGCTTTAACCAATTATAACGGAATACCAGTTCGTGTTAAAGATATTGGATCAGTTCAAATGGGTGGTGATTTACGCCTAGGTATTTTTGATATGGATGGAAAAGGTGAGGTTGTCGGCGGGATTATTGTGATGCGTTACGGTGAGAATGCCAACAAGGTAATAGAAGCAGTAAAAGCTAAGATGAAAGAAGTCCAGAAAGGATTACCAGAAGGTGTAACTTTTAAAACCTCCTATGATCGAAGCACCTTAATCCAAGAAGCAATAGATTCCGTAAAAGGGACACTTATTGAAGAAATGATTGCTGTATCTATCATAGTACTCATTTTTCTATTTCATTGGCGCAGTGCAGTCATCATTCTAATACAACTACCAATTTCTGTAGCAGCAGGTTTCATATTTCTTGAAATGTTTGGAATATCGTCCAATATTATGTCTTTAACCGGGATTGCACTTGCCATTGGTGTGGTTGTCGACGACGGAATTGTCATGGTTGAGAATGCCTACAGACATTTAAGTGAAGCCCAAACAGCAAAAATTAAAACATCAGAGAAATCATAGCATGAGAAAGTGGATAAAACGAAATATAGATCCGTTATCCGAAGAGGAAAGAAACGGGATTATTGAAAGGTCATCAAAACAGGTTGGCCCAGGAGTATTTTATTCTACCATCATCGTAGTAACTTCTTTTTTACCAGTTTTTTTATTGACTGGAATGGAAGGAAAGTTGTTTCATCCGTTGGCATGGACTAAAACATTTATTCTTCTGATTGATGCTTTCTTAGCAATCACCTTAACACCTGTATTAATCTCATTCTTTTTGAAAGGTAGATTAAAACCAGAAAGTAGTAACCCAATTACTAGCGCATTGGAAAGGGTTTATACACCAATTCTAAAATGGTGTTTGAAATGGAGAAAAACCATTATTGGCTTAAACATTATTGCATTAATAGTTGGTGCAATAATGATGACCAGGTTGGGATCAGAGTTTATGCCGCCCTTAGATGAGGGTTCTTTGTTATTCATGCCTGTAACACTTCCAGATGTATCGAATTCAGAGGCAAAACGTTTATTGCAGGTTCAGGATAAAATTATCCGTACAGTACCAGAAGTCTCACATGTATTGGGTAAAGCTGGTAGAGCCAATACTGCTACAGACAATTCACCGATAAGCATGATCGAAACCATTATTCTTCTTAAGCCTAAAAGTGAATGGCGTGATGGAATGACCAAAGATGGGATAATTAATGAGCTCAACTCGAAAATGCAAATACCCGGTGCTACAAATGGATGGACACAGCCGATTATTAACCGTATTAATATGCTATCTACGGGTATAAGAACGGATGTTGGCTTAAAAGTATATGGACAAAACCTAGATAGCATTTACGCCTTCGCACAAACTATTAAAAAACAATTAGAAGGCATTGAAGGTGTTAAAGATTTATATGTGGAACCAATTACTGGAGGAAAATATATTGACATTGATATAAAACGTGAGGAAATCGGAAGGTATGGCCTCAGTGTAGATGATGTTAATGCTGTAATCGAAAGTGCGTTGGGTGGAATGAAATTGACTACCACTATTGAAGGACGCCAACGCTTCTCTGTTAATGTACGTTATGGCCAGGATTTCCGCAATAATCTGGAAGCTTTAAAACGACTTCAAGTTCAAACCATGAGCTTTGGGCCTATACCGCTAAATGCGGTTGCAGATATAAAGATTAGTGATGGCCCACCTATGATCAATTCTGAAAATGCTATGTTAAGAGGAACCGTATTATTTAATATTCGTGAAAGAGATCTAGGAAGCACGGTTAAAGAAGCTCAGGAGAGGCTAAATAAGATGGTTGATAAATTTCCTAAGGGTTACTTTTTAGAATGGAGCGGACAGTGGGAAAATCAAATAAGAGCAAACCGGACATTAACAATGATTCTTCCGATTGTATTGATAATCATTTTTATGGTGCTCTATTTCACTTATCATTCCTTTAAAGAAGCCGTCGTTACCATGATTACGGTACCATTTGCACTTATTGGTGGTGTATTCATGGTTTATTTCTATGGAATTAACCTTTCGGTTGCTGTTGCAGTTGGTTTTATTGCATTATTTGGAATGGCGATAGAAACAGCCATGTTAATGACCATTTATCTTAATGAAGCAATGAATAATATGGTTGCTAAACATGGTAACTCAAAAGATACCCTAACCCCAGCAATCATTCGCGAATTTGTTATTGAAGGATCTGCAAAAAGGTTGAGACCAAAACTAATGACGGTTTCTGTAGGTCTATTTGGTTTAATACCAATTTTATGGGCTTCAGGCGTTGGAAGTGATATCATGAGGCCAATTACTATCCCATTAATTGGTGGAACTATTTCATCCACAATTTATGTGCTCTTAATTACCCCGGTAATCTTTGAAATAACCAAAGAGAGAGAATTAAAGAAAAAAGGTAAAATTGATTTAATAGATGTTAAAGAATAAAAAAACACTATTGCTTTTTGCAATTATAGTAAGCTATACAAGCGGTTATGCTCAAAACTTAAGCCTTAACCAAATCCTTGATAGCATTAAGAATTCACATCCTATTGTGAAAATGTATGAAAATGAGATCCGTTCAATGGATGAGGCAGCAAAGGGTGCAAGAAGTTGGATGCCTCCTCAAATTGGTGTCGGACAGTTTATGACCCCTTATAACACCAAACTTTGGCAAAGAGAAGGTGATGCTCCAGGTATGGGTAATGTAATGATTTCTGGTGAACAAATGTTCCCCAATAAGAAGAAGCTAGACGCAGATGAAAAATATATGAAGGCGATGTCTGGGGTAGAAAAGGAGAAAAAAAATGCTTCATTGAATGAATTGATAAATGATGCTAAACAATATTATTTCGAATGGATCATATTAAAAAAGAAATTATTGATTCTAAAGGAGAATCAAAACATTCTTGACTTTATGATCAAATCTGCTGAGTTACGTTATAAAAATGGTCTCGATAAGATAAGTGCATATTACAAAGCAAAAGCGGCTATTGGAGAAGTAAAAAATATGCAGTTGATGTTTGAAAATGAAATTAAAGACAGAAAAATACGGTTAAATGCATTGATGGGTAGAAATGCAAATATCAACTTTGAAATAGATACAACTTATTCTTTATCCGATTTTTCAAACCTTGTATTTGATAGCACTTTTTTAAACTCTCAGCGAAGCGATCTTAAATCAATTGATAGGGAAATATCTTTAACACACCTTAAACAAGAGACGGAAAAAGCAGCACTTAGGCCGCAATTAGGTATTCGGTATGATAATATGTTTGGATTTGCAGGTCAGCCTTTTCAATATACCATTATGGGGATGATTAAGATTCCAATGGCAAGATGGTCTGCTAAGATGAGTCGGGCTAATATAGAAAGCCTAGAATGGAAGGCTAAATCATATCAGTCACAAAAAGAAATGATGGTAAATGAATATAGTGGGATGGCTTATGGCATGAGAAACGAATTTGACTTGAAGAAAAAACAATTAAAACTATATGCCGATGAAATAATACCTGCCCTGCGCAATAACTATAAAACTATGCAGCTTGGATATGAACAAAATACCGAAGAATTATTTATGCTTTATGACGCATGGGAAACACTGAACATGAAACAGCTAGAATATACCGAGCTTCTGAATGAGGCTTTGAAAATACAGGTAACATTAGAAAGGATTATTGAAAAAAATTAAAATATAAGTATGAAGAGATCGATATCAATAATTGCTTTACTGTTAGTCATACTTGTTCAATCTTGTGATAATAATAAAGCTGTACATAGTGAGCACAAGGAGGAAACTAAGGATGTACTTTATACATGTCCTATGCATCCCGAAATTGTTAGGAACAAACCAGGTAATTGTCCGATTTGCGGGATGGCTCTAGTTGAAAAAAAATCAGATGGGCTCAAGGTAAATGATATAAAGCTTGAATATCTACTTAAACCAACCAATGAATTTGTTCTATCGACTATACCGGTGACGACTATCAGGAAAAAAGAGGAAGAAATAGAAGTTGAAGCCTTAGGGTCGATTGCATATGATACGAGACAGGTAGAAAGTATATCTGCACGAGTTAGTGGTAGAGTTGAAAAGCTCTACATTCGGTATCGTTACCAAAAAATAAATAAAGGTGATCGGATAATGGACATTTACAGTCCGGAATTACTTACCGCTCAGCAAAATTTACTCTTTCTCCTTAAAAATGACGAAGGAAACAATCCGCTTATTGAAGCTGCAAAAGAGAAGCTCTTGTTACTGGGGATGTCTAAATCGCAATTAAGAGACGTCATTCAAACAGGTAAACCGTCAACCACCATCGCTGTGTATAGTAACTATAGTGGACATGTTCATGATGCAATAAGCCCAGTTGTAATGAATAATACTAACAGCGATATGAGAGATATTGCACTACTAACGGAAGAATTGTCTTTAAAAGAAGGTATGTATGTTCAAAAGGGACAGTCTGTGTTTACCATATTCAATCCAAACAAAGCATGGGCTATTCTAAATATTTACGGTGAAAATCAATCCTTGATAAAAAAAGGTAATTCTGTTAGAATAGTTCCAGAAACGGCACCTAGTCAAGATTTCAGAGCTAAAATTGATTTTATAGAACCTTTTTATAAAAAAGGCAGTAAAACGCTTAGCAGTAGGGTTTATTTTGACAATAGTTCTCTTAAAATACCAATTGGAAGCCAAGTTAAGGCTATCATATTTGGGACTACTAAAGACGCTTTCTGGCTACCAAAAGAGTCGGTTCTTTCTTTAGGTATAGATAAAATAGCTTTTCTTAAAAAAGATGAAGGTTTCATTGCAAAAAAGGTTATTGTAGGTATATCACATAAGAATCATATCCAAATTCTTAGTGGATTATCTAAGCAGGATTCGGTTGCAATTAATGCTCAGTTTTTAATGGATAGTGAAAGCTTTATAAAATCAAATAATTAACATGCGTTACCTTATTTATATAATATCGTCTCTAATTGTTCTTGTATCATGTGAGAATAAAAAAGAATCATCCAATAAGGATTCAGATATCTATTACACATGTTCAATGGATCCCCAAGTTGTAGAATATAAACCAGGCAAATGTCCTATTTGCAAAATGGATTTGACACCGGTTAAGAAGAATACTAGTGAAAGTAAAGATGAACTTCAGCTTAGTGAGCAACAAATACAGCTTGGTAATATCACTACAGATACCATCAAAAATGGAACTATTGGTGATCAAATGGTGTTGACAGCTACACTAAATTTTGATCAAATGAAAACTTCCTCTATAAGTTCTAGAGTTATGGGTAGAATAGAGAAGCTCTACTTCAAAAATCTAGGAGATTTTATAAAAAAGGGAGACGCAGTTTATGAAATTTATAGTGAAGACCTGAACAATGCCAAGCAAGAATACATTTTAGCTTTAGAAAAGAAAAAAGCATTTAGCAAGGATGTTGTGATTGATTTTGACCAATTAATTATGAGTGCTAAAAATAAACTATTGTTATGGGGAATGAATGAGATACAAATAGATGAGCTGGCCAGGTCAAAAAAGGCTAACACATTGACCAAATTTTATAGCAGGACTAATGGTTATGTAACCCAACAAGATATTCGTGAAGGTGATTATGTAATGGAAGGCGGTACTATTTTTAAACTTGCTGATCTATCTACTTTATGGGCGGAAGCACAGGTGTATACCTCACAGTTGGCTGATATTAATAAAAATAGTCTTGCTACAGTTCAATTACCAGATCTGGAAAACATAGAGATCAAGGGACGAATTGAATTCTTTAATCCAGAAATTAACCCCGATACCAGAATTAATTTAATAAGGGTCTCAATACCAAATCCAAGGAACCAGCTAAAGCCCGGTATGCCTGCATATGTTATTTTAAAAAGTCCAAAACATAAATCCTTATCGCTACCTATTGACGCTGTTATAAGAGATGGTAAAGGCGCAACAGTTTGGGTACAATCTAAAAAACACACTTTCAAAAGTTTAATGGTGCAAACAGGCTTAGAAAGCGACGATCGTATAGAGATTAAATCTGGTTTGAAAGAGGGTGATATAGTTGTATTAACTGGTGCATACTTGTTGCAAAGTGAATATGTCTTTAAAAAAGGTGCCAACCCTATGGCGGGCCATAACCATTAAAATATGCTAATGAACTATTTCAGACCATTTTTAATTGTTTTAGCAATACTTTTTGTACTAATACAATTTTTTCGACCAGTTAGAAATAATTCGAAAACTAACGGTGAAAAAAAATTAAATCATCTTTTTTATGTTCCGAAAGATGTAAGTCTAATTTTAAATAAAGCTTGCTATGATTGCCATAGTAATAAAACTTATTATCCCTGGTACGCAAATATTCAACCTGTTGGTTGGTATCTAAATCAGCATATATCTGAAGGAAAAAAGGAATTAAATTTTGATGAATTTGGTTATTACTCTCCAAAAAGACAAAGAAACAAGTTTAAAGCAATAGCAAGTCAGATTGAGGATAATGCTATGCCACTTACATCATATTCACTTATACATCCTGAAGCTAAGTTAACCCAAGTAGAAAAAGAAGCAATCATTAAGTGGGCAAAAAGTATGAGTAACAGTTTTCAATCATTAAAATAAAATAATATGGATCATTCTCATCATTTAGAACCTTCATCCAATCATTCTGATGATAGGGGTAGTCATATGGAACAACATGGACATCATTCTTCAATGGGTCACGCAGGACATGATCATGGTGCAATGATCAAAGATTTTAAAAAACGCTTTTACATTGTATTAATCATAACTGTACCTATTATGTTGCTTTCACCAATGATTCAGCATTGGTTGAATCTACATTGGGAATTTATGGGGTCAAACATTTTATTATCTCTTTTGTCTTCTGTCGTTTTCTTTTATGGTGGATGGCCATTCTTGAAAGGTTGGTTGAAAGAGATGAAAGACTGGAAGCCTGGGATGATGTCGCTAATTGGATTTGCTATTACTGTAGCATACATATATAGTTTAGCCACTGTTATAGGCTTGAAGGGTATGGATTTTTTTTGGGAGCTTTCGACCCTAATTCTTATTATGTTACTTGGGCATTGGATTGAAATGAGATCAGTTGCAGGAGCTTCCAAAGAATTAGAATTGTTGGTGCAATTAATGCCTTCTGATGCTCACCTTATTCATGGTGATCATATAATGGATATTCCGACTCAAAATCTCAAGGCAAATGATATTATACTGATTAAGCCAGGTGAAAAGGTTGCTGCAGACGGACTAGTTTTAGAAGGAGAAAGTTATCTCAATGAGTCTATGCTCACTGGAGAATCAAAGCCTGTAGAAAAGAAAAAAGGAAACACTGTTATAGCAGGGTCTTTAAACGGTAATGGTTCTTTAAAAATACAAGTATCACATGGTGCAAATGATTCTTATCTCTCTCAGGTTATAAGACTTGTTCAAGACGCCCAAAAGTCAAAGTCTAAAACACAATTATTAGCAGATAATGCAGCTAGATGGCTTACTATAATCGCCCTATTTTGTGGTGCCGCGACTTTTTTTTATTGGTACTTTGAATATAATGAACTGGCATTTGCAATTGAGAGAATGGTTACAGTTATAGTAATATGTTGCCCTCATGCATTAGGATTAGCTGTACCGTTGGTTGTAGCAAAATCAACTGCTTTATCTGCCCAAAAAGGTTTACTGATAAAAAATAGAACTGCATTTGAAAATTCTAGAAAAGTCACCACAATAGTCTTTGATAAGACTGGAACATTGACCATTGGTAAATTTGAGGTTTCAAACGTAATTGCTGTTAGCGATAAAATCAGTGAAAAGGAAATCATACGATATGCGTCAGCTTTGGAACAAAATTCCGAACATCCAATCGCTACTGGTATTTTGCAAAAAGCAAAGGATCTTGCTATTCTAATACCATCCGCAGATAATTTCAAGGCTATCACAGGGAAAGGTGTAGAAGCTTCAGTTGAAGGTCAAAACATAAAAGTTGTTAGTCCTGGATATCTTAAAGAAGAAAAGATCTCATTTCCCGAAGAATTAACTCGTGATGCGGCTGAAACGATAGTATTTGTTCTGATTGATAATAACTTATCCGGTTTAATCTCATTAGCTGATACGCTCAGACCTGAATCTAAAGAAGCTATTCAAACATTACATTCAATTAATATTAAATCGGTTTTATTGACTGGGGATAACAAACAGGTTGCAGAAGCAGTAAGTAGAAAAGTAGGTATTGATAGTTATTTTGCAGAAGTTCTACCACATCAAAAACTTGAAAAGATTAAAGAGCTTCAAGATCAAGGTGAATATGTAGCCATGACTGGTGACGGCGTGAATGATGCTCCTGCGTTAGCACAAGCCAATATAGGAATTGCAGTAGGTTCTGGGTCTGATATTGCTGCTGAAACCGCAGGGATTGTGCTTGTAAACAGTAACCCGAAGGACATCGTGGCTCTGATACAATTCGGTAAAGCTACCTACCGAAAGATGATTCAAAACTTAATATGGGCTACAGGCTATAACTTGATTGCTTTACCATTGGCTGCGGGTGTTATGTATAAATCAGGTATATTATTAAGCCCAGCAGCCGGAGCAGTATTGATGACAGTGAGTACGGTGGTTGTTGCATTTAATGCTAGTCTTCTTAAAGTTAAATGATGATTTATGGCTAAAAGCAAACATTACTACATTAGAAAAACACATCGATGGTTAGGTATATTTCTAGGTATCCAGTTTTTATTATGGACAGCTGGAGGTCTATACTTTAGCTGGAGCAATATAGATGAAGTTCATGGAGATTTACAGAAGAGAAATGTACCATTATTATCTTCAAATATTACGCTGGTTAGTCCATCTGATATATTAGGGTCAATTAGAAAAATACATCGGATTGATTCAGTTGTTTCTATCCAATTGATTGAGATACTTGGTAAACCTTTTTACCAAATTCGTTGTATAAGTGCGCTCGAATCTCATAATATGCATCAGCATGATTTAAAGTCTATGAATCATTTAGCAAATGCCGAAACAGGTGTAATTAGAAGCCCACTGACGAAAGATGAAGCTATTGCTGTTGCTATTTCAAGATTCAGCGGTGCTCCAAAGCTTAAATCGGTAGAATATTTAACTGAAACGAACAAACACCACGAGTATAGAGAAGGTGTTTTACCAGCTTATGCAGTAAGTTTTGAGCATCCAACAAACACAACGGTTTATGTGGCTAGTGAACTTGGGACAGTACAGAAATTCCGTAATGATAAATGGCGATTATTCGATTTATTGTGGATGACTCATACTATGGATTATGAGAGTAGAGATAACTTTGGCAATCTGTTACTTAGAATATTCTCAATTTTAGGTGTTGCAACCGTTATTAGTGGATTTGTGCTTTTTTTTATTAGCTCAAAGTGGTTAAGGTAAAATAAGGTACAATTTATATCGTAAATAATCTTAAAATCTACTTTTTTGAATAGATCTAAAAAACTCTTTTTTTGATATCAATATACCGGTTTCTTGGTATTCTTGTTAAGACATTAATAATACATAATGATTTGTTACCAATTAAAGATATTAACGATTTATCATAATTCTTTGGCGATTGATTCTTGAATCGACTGTCAGGTCATTTAAATAGTCATCAATGGTGGTAGATTGGCTTAATTCATAACCACCTCGTTCGTTTAGTTTTAGATGAACTTTAAGGTAATCAGCAGCAAAACGCTTTACTTTGGATTCGAAAACCATTTTATCAGCGGTGTTTTTAATTCCTTTCAATAATTCGCTTTCATACAAGCTAAGAAACTTAAAAATAGGTTCATTAATGCCATCCACATGAATCTCCAATAATAACCGTTTCATTCTTACTTCGGTAAATTCCTCACAAACTCTCAGTTTTACTTCTATTTTATTAAAATCTATAACATCCACAATCATAGATTGAATGGCATAGGCTTCATTTTCAACAGATTGAATAGTAGCTTTTAGATGTTCAAGACGTCTGGAAAGTCTTTCAAATTCTTCTCTCATATTTTGAGCATTTTCTTCTAAACGTTGACGTCGAGAATTTAAAATGGCTATTTGCTGTGCCTTTTTCATTTTATTGGGTATTTATATTATACATACAAAGTTAATATGAGCGATTTACAATTACATTATCGAAAAAAATACCAGAAACAACTAAAAAGTGAAACTATAGTGGTTAGGGTAGATCAACAAGAAATTACTAAGCTAAGAGAGTTAGAAAATAAAACCGGAAGAACTAGGTCAGATCTAATTAGACAGTCATTTTACGACTTATTCCTAAAGTATTCAATCAAATAAATCTATTTAAAAACTATATAAAAATGGATGATAATACTCAATACATAGATCTTAGCGACTTTTTTAACGGTGAAGGTCATGAATTCACTAAAGAGGAGATAAGAATAATAAGAAGAGTCCTTGAAATTCTAGGAATCGACCCTAATGAAACAAATAGTTTCTCAATGAAGGGGAAACTCGTTGATTTTGGGTTATTAATATTGTTAATAAAAGCTTTGAAATAATGTACAACCAAGATTCAACTCTATTTTCAATAACAAAAGGAGAATATCTGTATTCCGGGACATTATTAGCGAAAGAAAGAGATTTATTTTATCTCTTTTTAAAATTAAAGCATAAATTCGAAAGAGATATGTCACGATATCCTATTCGTGTTAGTTTTGATAAATTCGCTCACCAAAGTTATTCCAGGAGTTTTTAGACAAGCGTGGTATCCATGGAACTCTT
>VFQS010002085.1_pt1 | contig 17071 bp, 9 predicted proteins | sample 3512361 | NCBI WGS metagenome assembly VFQS01 (sample SAMN10412375, study PRJNA504923) | tailings metagenome | isolation source: Relicate 1 Philex TSF3 active mining | place: Philippines
TTTTCGCTTCGGATTTAACGGATTGTTCAAGATCTTGAACTTTAATTTTAAGAGATTTATAATTATCATTTGAAAAATTTAGTTTCATCAAATCATCTATCTGAGAAAAATACTTTTCATTTGTCAAAATTAGAGAAAACAATTTCAAGTCTTTTTGAAAATTCCAAGATTGCTCTTCATTCAATTTTTCTTTCGAATAATTCAACACGAGATTTGTTAACTGTATCTGTGCATGATTATCTAAACTATCCAGTAAATTTTCAACTACATTATCCAAAACTTCCTCTTCATTTAAAACTATTTTAAAATCTCCTGAAATATTTAGTTCTTTAGAAAATGAACGTATCAATCGTAGATTAAATTTATCTATCGTAACAACATTGAAATCTTCATAATGATGTAAAATTGACTTCAAAGATTTTTCAGCATTTTTTACTATGGATGGAATGTCTATTTTTAATTGTGTTGCTAATTCACGACATATACTTTCAGTTTTTTCAAATTTACCTTTTTCTAAATCGTATAAATTAGATATATTATGTAGATAAGAAATAATACGATCTTTCATTTCAAATGCAGCTTTGTTTGTGAAAGTCATAGCCATAACCTCACTAAAAACATGCTCATTATCTTTGTTATCTAAGATTAATCTAAGATAAGTAATAACTAAATTATAGGTTTTTCCACTTCCTGCAGAGGCATTTAATACAATTAGACTCATATAAACGTTTACATTAATACATAAAAAAAGCGGAGATATAACATCTCCGCTTTTAAACTATTACATTTTTGTTACTTTACTAAATTGACATGACCAGTTCTATGGTGTTCATTATCACTTGCTTTCTCCTTAAAACCAAGTTTCCATACAAAAGTGTCGTTACCTAAGATTTTATCTCCATAAGTCCCATCCCATCCAACAGTAGGGTTTTTAGATTCAAAAACAATTTGCCCCCAACGGTCATAAATTGTAAACAAATAATTTTGAGGATCATACCCTGATGTAAAGATCGGTTGAAAAGTATTGTTAAATTCATCCCCATTAGGTGTGAAAGTATTCGGTATAAAATAAACAACTTCTTCAGGAAAATCTATCCAAGTAATTGCAGTGTCACCACAAGAGGCATTTGTCGCTGAATTACTCACAATCAAATATACTTTAAATTTACCTGGAATTGTTGGATCATATTTATGGTTTACAATCGATTCATTTGAAAAAGGTGAATTATCACCAAAATCCCATTTGTAGAAGCTACCATTTTGAGATAGCTTACTATTAAATTGCACTACATTTTCAAAAATATTTATTGTATTTCTGTCAGTAGTGATCATTGCTTTTGGTTTATTTTTTACATGAATTTCATCTACTTTGACTATTTCACCCGAACAACCATACTCATTTAAAACTGTATATGTAATAGTATAGTCACCCTCTTTTGGAAAAGTAAAAGTTGTAGTACCCAAATCTTTACTTGAATTTATTCCTGTGCCAAAATCCCAAGTTACATCTTTGTATTTCTCTCCAGATATATCTGTGAAATTAATCTTTAGCGGAAAACAACCTATCGTATCTGAAACAGCAAAATTTGGCTTGGGGTTATTATGAACTGAGACCAAAGAGGTTAATCCACTTAAATTATTCTCACAATTATTAGCATCTACTACTTTTGTAATCGCTAACGAATAATTGTTTTCTGTTTTTGCTGAAAATGTTAAAACTAGATTAGTGATATCTTGGTTATAAAATGAATTACCATTAAGTGTATAATCTACTTTTAAAGGAGATTTACCAAGAAGAGGTTGGACAAATGCGGAAACATCACTATCATCAACACATAAAATTGTTTTCGTAGGCTGAATCAATTTTACATTTGGTAAAACATTAATTATCAACTTGACAGGATTAGACTCTTCAGTACATTGACCTGTTTGTTTTTCTGTTAAAACAACTTTTACCAAAGCATTATTCATATATGCTTTTGTTAACTGAGTAGATAATATATTTGTTGAACCTGTATTTCCAAAATCTGCAAACGCAACATTATTCCATGTTAATCCAGCATCCGTGCTTATCTTCCATTGGAAACTAGCTGTTAAATCGTTACTTACACCATTTACTGTTAAAGAGGCCCCCTCACAAACTGGAGAAACAGTTGGATTAGCAGGTTTTGTAGGTTTAACGCATGGATTTGGAATTCCATTGAAACCTGCTGATACTGGACAAAACAATTCAGTTTTAGAAGGATCTTGTTTAGGTGTAACTATTATGTATGCTTTTTTAGATGAATTTATATTGTCAATGGTAAAATCTTGCTTTGAACCATCATTGAGATTTGTTACATTTTTGTATTGAGCTAGAGATGGTTGTGCTGCATTTATATTAGTAATTGCAGTATCTATTCCCCAATAATCAGGTAGTATACTTGATGATGACCAAGTAAACTTAACATTATTATAGTCCAATACAGTAGCAAAATTGATTGGTTTTATAGTTGGTTTAACTGTAATTTTAAAAGTCGTAGGTTGACCAACACACTGATTTAAAGTTGGGATAACAGTAATAATTGAAACAGCATCAGTTAAAGGATTTGAAGTGGTAAAAGATTCAAATTCATTTACATTTTTAGTGGCATCGTTACCATTTATTCCTTCAGACTTTACTCCAGTAGTTTGAAGATCACTTTTCCATGTAAAAGTAGGGGTTCCAAACTGATTGATTTTAAAATCAAAATCTTTAGTCTTGAGTGGATCATTAACAAGTGTTCCAGGACAAAAAGATTTATCTGCAATAGAGGCCATTGTAGGTAACGGCTTTACAGTTAAAAGTACCTCTTTTGATATTATGTTGCAAGATCCACCAACTGTTGCCGTTTTTAAACTTACCCTGAATTTAACTCCATCTAGACCTTTAACATCACTTATAGATAAAGTTGTGCTTGAATTAGTTGTACCATTTATAGAATAAACTCCAGAAGCTGTAATAGGCTTCCAAGTGCCTCCTGGAACTAAGTATTCCCAAGTCAATGGTGAGCTAGCATCTGCAGAATTGTATTCTAAATCAAAAGTAGTTGAAACTGGATTCGAGCTAGTTCCTTCACAAATTGAAACATCAGCTAAATCTTTAGTAATAATCGGTGCATCACAAGGAATAGCTGTTAAATCAAATACTGATGAACTGTAACAACTAGGAACCGCAAATGGGGCGTTATCTTTTGGTGTTACTCTAATAAATACTTTATCTCCTGGTTGTAAATTATTTTTTAAATATTCCCACTTTGAAGTTAAAGTATTGTAAGTCAAAGTTCCAGTAGCAGAAGAATATGTACCAACAGTTGAACAATTATTACAAATAAACTCCTCTACTAAATAAATATCTTCTTTTGCACCAGTTTGCGAATTTAGACCTATTAAGTCTGGCCATTGGAATGTTACTGACGAAACATCTGTTCCCTTTGAACTTATCGAAGGTGTTTGTGTTGATTGAACTTTAAAAGGCGCTATTGTAATGTCGGTAGATTTACATCCAGTAATCGTATTTTCAACTCTTACTTTTAATCCGCTATATGTGTTTACTGGTAATTTAATAGGTAATCCAGTTACAACGATTGGTGAAGAACTTATAGGAATATTTAACGGTGTTACCAAAGGCAAATTTGGATCAAATACGATTCTATCTGGAGAACCAGTCAAGTTTGTATAAATCAAAGAAGGGTCTGAACCTTCACATATATCAGATACAGAAGGAGTAAATGATGGAATTGGGTTAACAGTTAAAGTAGCTACAACTGAAGTTTTATTACAACCTGTACCTGAAGAAGTTTCTGTAACTAAGCATTGATATTTTGTGCCATTTAATCCTTTTACATCACTAATTGATAAAGTGGAAGAAGTCGCACCACTATAAACTCCTGTATTTGTAATATTAGTCGGAGTTCCTGCACCATTATTAATTTGCCACTGATATGACAAAGTTGCGGTTGAGGTAGCTGTAATTGAAAAACTAGCACTTGAACCATCACATTTAGATAAATTTGTTGGTTCTTGCGTAATTGATGGTGTTGGACAATTATCTGCGGTACAAGTCTTAATAGTAGATGCCTTAAAACAACCTGAGCCTTTTGGAGTAACAATTATTGTAACGGACTTACCAGCAGGAACATTAGGCACTAGATATGAAGTAGTAGAATGACCGGAAATTGAATTGTCACCGCTATTATTTATATTATAAACAAGATCATAGGTAGTAGCTCCAGTAACAGTCCCCCAATTAAATGTAACAGAAGTTGCAGTTGATGTACCACACGTTACAGTTGGATACAAGATCGGGTTAACCGTAACTGTTGATTTAGCAGTACATCCCTTATTATCTGTATAAGTAATTTCAGATGTCCCATTTCCACCTGTTACACCGGTAACAACCCCTGTATTTGAAATTGTAGCATTAGTAAGTGTTGCTGAAACCCATGGTGAGGTAGTTGCTGCTGTTCCAGAACCAGTTAAATTTGTAGTTGAACCCTCACAAACAGTTAGAGTACCAGTTATTGTTGGTTTAGGATTTACAGTTACTTGTTTAGTGGATGTACATTGAGTGCTATTATCTTTCGCTGTAATTGTAACTGTCCCTGGTTTGAAACCTGAAAGTGTTCCTCCGTTAACACTAGCTATTGTTGCATCCGATGATGTCCAAGTAACTCCTGAAGTTGGCTTCCAGTCTAATGCAGTTGTTCCTTCACAAATAGAGGCAGTTCCAGAAATTGTCGGTGGAGTACATGCACAGGTATAAGTTCCTGTATAAGTCTTTACACAACCAATTTCATCTGTAACACTGATAGTATAACTATCATTTTTTGACAATCCAGTTAAATCTACAGAACCACCTAAAGTTGTTATTGATGCTGCTGATAAAGTACCCTTACTGGTTGTTATATTATATTTTTTACCAGTTATGAATTCTGGAGCACCACCCTCAACTTTTAACGTAACTTTTGAAGAAGAACAAGTTTCTGTAGCTGTTATTTTAATATCGTTTAAATAAGTTACTTTATAACTTTCATTTTGAAAATCCATATTGTAACAATTTGGATCATACATTCCTACTGTAGCTGTTGAAATTGGAACCCACCAAATAGTATTATTAACAGGTTTAAATGATGTTGTATTTAAATATTCAATAACAGGGCTTGTGTTTCCAGTAGATGTTTCTGATAACTGATTTAAATTCAATTTAAAATCTCCAGTGTATCTTGTAGTTTCTGTTGCGGGATTATTTGAGGTAGGGGCGCCTGTATAAATAGCATAATCCACACTTGGATTAGCATTGGTAGTAGTAATTGAAAATACATCATTAAAACATAAGCCATATGAATTAGTCGCGTAGACTTTTGTAGCTGGTGGAGTAGCATTATTAATTTTAACTGCTTGTGATCCATTATCTGCAGGACAAACATTACCTATATTATAATAACCTAAACCATTAATTTCAACAGTTGCACAAAACATCATAGGATCTGCTTTCATGGTAAAACACAGGATGTAGTCTCCTGGTGCTATATTATCCCACTCAGGGTTAAATCCACTTGAAACAGGCTGAGCATTAGTTCTCGTCGGTGCTATTATTGCCCCACAACCTACTGGTTTTAATTCATACGTAACAATTTGTTCGTTCTTATTTCCACAACCTGATGGAGCAGTTGTTGTCTTCATTTTAAAACCCAGAGCTGTAGACCCTTGAGGAACTTTAACTGGAACACATATTGTAGCAGATTCGTCAGGGACTAATATCAAACCACCATATTGATCTCCTGCACTTGATAATGCTGTTGTAATATCTGTTCTACCTTTTGCTAAAGTTGGAGCGGTTATCGAAGTTACTTTACAAGTTGCAGTTGCACATGTTGTACAAGTAGGGGTTGTTCCAGAAAGATAGGTAATGTGTATTGCTTGTCCTATATCGTAACATCCGTCTAAATTTTCATCTATTCGATCCTTCCCATCTGCCAAACTTACATCAGTATCAAATGTTACAGGAACAATCCATACCTCTGACATACCTGAAAAAGCATTAGAAGCACCAGATACATTTTGGTCTGTTGCTGTTTTTGATGCTCCTTTAAAACAACCTGCCGCAACACCATTCGAAGGATCCGTAATATCAATTACTGCAGGTGGTTTACAAGTATATACCAAATACCCCATAAAACTTCCACCATTTCCTGCTGGTGGTAAAACAAAATTATTATGCTTAATAGTCCATGTATCACCAGGGTTTACAGACAATTCATTTCCTGTGCCTGTAAGATTTGTGAGTGCAACAGTTCCAATAGATGCTGTAAAACTAGATTTTTTCGGGTAATATATATCTAAACACACCGCATCAATTTTACTTGAGCAAGCAGAAGGAACTGTAATAATTGTCTCGACTATATAATCAGTAGAAGGTGTTAAATTTGTCCATTGAGGATTAAATGTACTACTGTAACTTGTATTAGTAATCAATTGATCATAAGGAATTGTTGTTCCACCACAATTACCAACTGCATAAAGATTTGTTTGTCTTGAAGACCACAAGCTCGCTTGCTGTTGACATGTAGCGTCTGTTACCGCAATATTTTGAATAAAACCTAATGTACCATCAGCGGAACTTTTAACGGTATGATAAGTTTTTATTTTACCCCCAACTTCAGTTAAAGTTTGCATACAATTAGAAAAGTCATTCCCATTATCTTGAGACCATGTTCCCTCTGTAACTGTAAAAAATTTAGCGTTTGGAGTAGCACAAGAACCTGTTTGAGAAAAGGAGAAATTATTGTTAACTAAAAAAAGTAGAAAAAGACAAATAAAATTCCCTAAAAATCTATAAACAAATTGATTATTCATAATTTTTTTTATAAGTATTACTAAAATAAGACGAAACATATATCAATGGTTGCCAAATTTACCAAAAAAAAGATTAAAAGTATAGGTTTCCCTTCTTTACATTTAAAGAACTTAGTTCATTTTGAACATATAACCCTCCAGTACCCAAACCTTGTGGTAAATTATTTATAAAGGTTGAGGCAAATTGGGCAATAGTATTCAATCCAATATTAGATTCTAAAGCAGAGGTCAGCCACCAAGGAACATTAAAATTTTCAGCAATTTGAATCCATTCTGTACTTCCTTTTAAACCACCATGCAAACTAGGTTTAAGAATAATATATTGTGGTTTTATTTGAGTTATTAATTGTTTTTTATTTTCCATTCCATAAACACCGATCAACTCTTCGTCCAATGCTATAGGTAAAGGAGTTTTTGAACATAAATCAGCCATTTCTTGAATTTGACCTTGCTTTATCGGTTGTTCAATAGAGTGTAATTTGAATTTCGACAATTCTTCTAATTTAAATATTGCATCGTTGTACGAAAATGCACCATTCGCGTCTACTCTCAATTCTATTTCAGACGGGGAAAAACGATTTCTAATGCTTTGTAGAATATCCAATTCCTGATCAAAATCAATAGCGCCAACTTTCATTTTCAAACAAGTAAACCCTTGAAGTAACTTTTCTTCAATCTGTTGAAGCATGTTTTCTTTTGAACCCATCCAAATCAAACCATTAATGGGAATTCCACGTTCTCTTCGAGTGAAATAAGTATCAAAAAAGACTCCTTTTATATCAGAATTTAAATCTAATAATGCTGTTTCTAATCCAAATAGAATGGAAGGAAAACTTTCTAATTCAATTTGATTTTCAATATAATAACCAATATTTTGACAAACTTCTTGAATTTTACTTTCATATTCAGTAAAATCATTAAAATCAGGAGATAAACCTGGAATAATACTACACTCACCTACCCCAAATCTTTCTGGAGTATTAGATGAATTTAAATAAATAAACCAAGCATGTTTTTCTGTTAGTACTCCCCTACTTGTTCCGCTTGGCTGTTTGAAGATATAAGTCTTTTTTTCAAACGTTGCATGATAGTTATTCATGGCTAAAACAAGATTGAAATAATGGCGAATAATAGACTTAAGAAGAAAGTAGATAGTGCTACCTTTTTTAATTCAGGGTCAAAATCTTTTGGATCTAATACCTGAACGACTTTCTTTAAATGAATTAATAAAAAAACAAAAGGTAAAATATAAATCAAGCTAGTTAACTCAAATTTAAAATAGCCCCAATAAGAAATTAACGCTATCATAATCAAACAAAAATGATAAAATTTTGCGCGATTAAAACCTAACTTAACGACTAAGGTGTTTTTATTGGATAATTTGTCATTGACTTGATCTCGCATGTTGTTTAAGTTTAGAACAGCAGTACTCAACAATCCAATTGCGATTGCAGGAAACAAAGTGACAAAATCAAAAATTTTAGAGTACAATGTATAACTTCCCATAACACTTACCAAACCAAAAAAAACAAAAACAAAAACATCTCCTAATCCATAATACCCATATGCTTTTTTACCAACAGTGTAAGTTATTGCTGCTAAAACAGACAAAAGGGCTAAAATCATATAGATATATATGGTGTTTTGGGTCATCCCTTTAGAACTAATATAGATCAAATACCCTGCAGAAATCAATGATAAAACACTAAAAATCATAACTGCGATTTTCATTTGAGATACTGAAATCTCACCTTTTTGAACAGTTCGTGCAGGGCCAACTCGATTTTCATTATCTGTACCCTTTAAGGAATCTCCTAAATCATTCGCTAAGTTTGAAACGATTTGAAATAAAATGGTTGTTATCAGTGCAAATATAAAAATGGTCACATCCCAAAAACCTTTTGATTTTGCTATAAAAGAGCCCATAATTATACCAGAAATAGAAAGTGGTAATGTTCTTAATCGGAATGCCTCAAGCCAACTTTTAATCTTCATACAGGTCTACAATTTGATGTATTAAACGAACGAATTTAACCAATAAATCGAAAAGACTTTTGTATTTTAGTCGTTTTGATGGAAAGTTTCTCTATGAAAAATAAACTTACAACTTTACTTAATATACAATATCCTATCATTCAAGCTGGAATGATTTGGTGTTCAGGTTGGGAATTAGCTTCTTCTGTTTCAAATGCAGGAGGATTAGGAATACTTGGTGCAGGTTCGATGTATCCAGAAGTGTTAGATGCGCAAATTCAAAAATGCAAAGAGACAACCAACAATCCTTTTGGTGTGAATTTACCATTACTTTATCCTGATATTGATAAACACATTGAGACGATTATAAAACACAAAGTTCCAGTAGTTATAACTTCTGCAGGTAATCCTAAAATATGGACTTCCAAACTTAAATCAGAAGGAATCATTGTCTTACATGTAGTTTCTAGTTTGAAATTTGCATTAAAAGCACAAGAAGCTGGTGTTGATGCTGTTATTGCTGAAGGATTTGAAGCGGGTGGTCATAATGGCAAAGATGAAACAACTACTTTATGCTTGATACCTAAAGTTGCAAAAGAAATTCAAATCCCACTTGTTGCTGCAGGAGGAATTGCAACAGGAAGAGCAATGTTAGCTGTTATGAATTTAGGTGCTGATGGAGTTCAAATTGGAAGTCGTTTTATTGCTTCAAATGAATCTAGTGCTCACGAATCGTTTAAAAACTCAGTTCTTAATACAGACGAAGGAGGTACAATGTTGACATTGAAAGAACTTACACCAGTAAGATTGATAAAAAATGCATTTTATCAAAAATTAGAGAAAGCCTACGAAGAAGAAGCAACTCCAGAACAATTAACAATTCTATTAGGAAGAGGTCGAGCAAAAAAAGGAATGTTTGAAGGAGATTTGGAAGAAGGCGAGTTAGAAGTAGGTCAAGTTGCAAGTTTGATCAAAGAAATAATACCTGCAGCAGAAATTATTGACGAGATAATTAATGAATTTAAGTTAGCAATACAAGAACAAAATACTGAAAAATTTAATTTTTAATGGTACAATTTGAACGATTTACACTATCGAATGGGTTACGTGTTATATTTCATCACGATCCAACAACACCTTTAGCCGTAGTAAACACTTTATATGATGTTGGTGCTCGTGATGAACATCCAGATAAAACAGGATTTGCACATTTATTTGAGCATTTAATGTTTGGTGGGTCTATCAACATACCTGACTTTGATTCACCACTTCAATTAGCTGGTGGAGAAAGCAATGCATTCACTTCAAATGATATAACGAATTATTATGATATAATTCCTGCTGTTAATTTAGAGACAGCGCTATGGTTAGAATCTGACAGAATGTTGTCTCTAGCTTTTACTACAAAAAGTCTAGAAACGCAACGAAATGTTGTTATGGAGGAATTTAAACAACGTTATCTAAATCAACCATATGGAGATGTTTGGCTGGAATTAAGACCGCTTGCTTACGAAGCACATCCCTATCAATGGGCTACAATTGGAAAAGAATTAAAACACATTGAAGAAGCGACAATGGACGATGTAAAAGCTTTTTTTGCTAAATTTTACAATCCATCAAATGCCATTTTGTGTATAGCAGGAAATTTTGAATTAGGCTTCATCAAAAAAGTAGTTGAGAAGTGGTTTGGTGATATCCCAAGTGGAATAAAACCAGCTCGAATTCTTCCAAAAGAACCGAAACAAGAGCTATTGAAAGAAAAAACCATTGAACGAAAAGTTCCATCTGATGCAATTTATTTTGCTTTTAAAATGCCTGAACGAAAATCGTTTGAATATTATGCAAGCGACTTGCTTTCAGACGCAATAGGACGTGATAAATCTTCAAGATTATACGTAAAACTTCAAAAAGAATTGAAATTAGTGACAGATATATTTGCTTACATTACAGGCTCGATCGACGAAGGACTATTGATTATTGAGGCAAAGCTATCAAACAATACTACTTTTAACGAAGTAGAAAGTGCTATTTGGAAAGTTTTAGACGAAATCAAATCGGAGGTTATTAGTGAAAAAGAATTAAAAAGGTTAAAAAACAAAATAAATACTGCTAAAGCATTTCAAGAACAAGGCATGTTGAATCGTGCGATGAATTTATCTTTTTTTGAGTTACTTGGAGATGCTAATGGTGTGAATGAAGAACAAAAAATCATTGATGAAATCAATGAAAGTCATATATACACAATGGCAAATCAACTCTTAAAGCAAACAAACTGTTCCGTATTAAAAGTAAAAGCAATCTAACATGTTAAATAGATCTCAAGCACCAATATTGAATGAAATTGAAAAAATCAATTTCGTTTATCCAATAGTTAGAAAACTAAATAAAGATACTGAACTTGTTTGGATGAAAGAAGTTTCAGATGAAACCGTTCGTATTGAATTACATTTCAATGCCGGGACTATTCATTCTGAAAATAAAGTAGCTTCTTTCACTAATGGATTATTATTAGCTGGTACATCTACCAAGAATAGCATTCAAATCAACGAAGAAATCAATGAACTTGGAGTTTTCACAGACTTTGAAACAAATCAAGAATCAGCTGTAGTTGCTATCTATTGTTTGAGAGAAAATACATCAGCGGCAGTAAAATTATTGTGTGAAGCAATACGGGATTGTGAATTTCCTGAAAGTGAAATTCAAGACTTAATTCGTGAAAGAAAACAACAATACCTGATTTCATCTGAAAAAGTAAGTTTTCTAGCCCGAAGATTATTTCAGAAGAAAATGTATTCAAATTCTGAAAGATATTCGCGTCAATTAAGCTTGGAAGAATATGATGGAATTACTAAAGAACAAATTCAAACATTTCACGAAAAACACTATTTAAAAGGTTTAAGAAAAATAGTCGTAGTTGGAAATTTAAACGAAGATCAAATAACGTTACTTATTGAAGAGACAAAAGATTGGCAGAACGAAACAGAAACAAACTTCGAAGGAAATTTTATTAATCAAATAGGTGAATTTCATATTAATAAAGAAGATGCGCTTCAAACGGCTATTCGAATCGGTATGCCACTTTTCAATAAATCAAATCCGGAATTTATTGATTTTCAAATATTACAAACCATTTTAGGTGACTATTTTGGAAGTCGATTGATGTCAAACATACGAGAAGATAAAGGATATACCTATGGAATCGGTTCTGCAATTTTGGAATCTTTTCTTACGGGTTCTTTCATCATTGCCACTGAAGTTGGAAGCGAAGTTGTAAAACCAACCTTGTACGAAATAAAAAAAGAAATAGAACGTTTATCAGATGAACTTATACCAGAAGAAGAATTAAATCTTGTCAGAAATTATTTATTAGGGCAATTATTAAAAAGTGCTGACGGACCAAATTCACTGATGGATTTGTTTTTAGGTGTTAGTATGCATGGATTAAATTTAGATTATTATAATGAAGTTATTTCGAGAATAAATACAATATCCTCTTACGAACTTAAAGAACTTGCTAACAAATATTTGAACTGGAATAAACTAACTATAATTACTGCTGGTAAAAATTAATTAATGATTCGCTTTTATATATTCTTACTTTTTATAACAGTATTATTTAAAGTCAATTCTCAAGAAATAAAAAAAAGATGTGGAATTGACTTTCCTAAAAGTGTATGTGTCTCTGAAGAGATAAATGGTGATATAACATTAAATTGGCGTAAACCAAATGATAATCAAGGACTGTTTCTCAAATATGAATTATTCTCTGTTGAATCTCCGTTTGTACCCATAATAAGCATTAATAATATTTCAAAAACATCTACATCCATTCCAAGTACTTTTAAAAACAATAATTTTTTTCTAATAACTAGTATACTTTGCAATGGTTATGAGTTTAAGTTTTCAACGGATACATCAAAAATTTTAAGTATCACAGGTGTAAAATTTGAAGATGGAATTGAACAAATTAAATGGAATGATATAAAATCAGAAAACATTAATAATACTTATCTTGAACGAAAAACCGTCACATCTAATTGGATAAAAATTGATAGTTCTAAATTCAATAGACAAATAATCTATGACACTGTAAATATTTGTAACAAAAATCTACTATTTTACAGATTAGGAGTTAAAAAAAATGATTGTATTAATTATTCAAACATCATATCAGATACATTACAAGACAAGTATCAACCAAATATACCAACTATTAATTATGTAGGATTTGACACAAGTAATCAAAACCTTATAATTACATGGAATAAATCTAAAAATAAGGACATACAAGGATATATTATTTATCAAGAAAGTAATGGACTGAGTAGCACACTGGATACCATACTTAGTAAGAATAATTCAATAGATACTTTTTATACGATTTTCAATCCTAATACAAAATTAATTTCGAGTTTTAGAATCGCTGCATTTGATTATTGTTACTCTAACCCACCTAAATTTCAAACTAGCGCACAATCTATAAACTTTTATTCTACTATTTTAAATTATGAATATAATATTTGTACTAAAGAAATAAACCTAACTTGGAATAAAATTAAAACGCAAGATGAAATACTTTTTTATAAAATTTTCTTAAAAAAGAATAACAAATGGAAATTTATTGATTCAACTACTTCTAATAATTACAAATTGATATTAGAAAAATTCACTAATAACTCTATTTCAATACAAACAATTTTAAAATCAGGGAATTCATTTTTTAGCAATTTATGTCCTATTTATTCCAAATCACCTAGTGAACCGAAAATAAGTTACACAAATTACGCTACGGTAAATGACAATTTCGTTGAAATAAAACATACAATTACACCAACTACTGGTTTAAAACAACTTGCATTATTTAAACTAAATGAACAAAATGAATTTATAGAAATAGAAAAAATTCAAGCAGATAAAAAAGAAATAATTTTTAAAGATTATAATGTTTTAACATCTAAATTTTCATACAAATATTATATACAACATATTGATAGTTGTGACAATTACACGAAAAAAAACTTAGTACAAAACACAATATTATTAAAAGAAAACATGTTTGATGAAGACTCATTGTATACTTCATCTTTATTTAATAATTATAAGGGTTTTTTAAGCAGTGTAAATAATTATATCATTGAAAAATCAATCGATATGGTAAACTTCACACCACTAAGTTCAATTTTTTCCGATTCAACGATGATATTCAATTATAAAATTGAAAATAAGGAATTATTTGAAGGTAAAGTTTGTTTTAGAATTAAATGTATAGAAAACACAAACCTACATGGAACTAGTTCTGAAAGTAACTCAAATATTATCTGCTACTATATAAAACCCAAAATATATATCCCAAATTCATTCACACCAAATGGAATTAACAAAGTATTCACCCCTATAATAACCTTTTTAAATACAGATAATTACGAGCTAAATATATTTAATAGATGGGGGCAACCAGTGTTTCGATCTACTGATCCAGATGAAGGATGGAATGGAATGAATGGTTTAGAAGATTGTCCAAATGGGCTTTATATTTACCAACTAAAAATAATTGATAGTTCAGAAAAGGAATTAATCAAACATGGACTAATAAATTTAATAAGATAAAAATGACAAAAAAAATAGAAGTTTGTTTATCTCCGAGAGATTTTGATTTATACAGTGAAGGGTTTGAAATAATTGTCGTTATTGATGTGCTTAGGGCTACTTCTGCTATATGTGCTGGTTTAGCATTTGGTGTATCATCAATTATCCCAGTAGATAGTATTGAAAAAGCAATTGAATATAAAGAAAAAGGATATTTAGTTGGTGCTGAACGAAAAGGACAAATAGTTGAAGGTTTCGATTTTGGTAATTCTCCTTACAGTTTTATGGATCCAAAACTAAAAGGTAAAAAAGTTGTCTTAACAACAACAAATGGTACAAAATCAATTGAAATAAGTAAAAACTCTGGAAAGATTATTATTGGTTCATTAATTAACCTAAACGCACTGACAAATTGGCTACTTAGACAAGACAAAAACGTTTTGTGTTTGTGTTCTGGATGGCAAGATAAATTTAATTTAGAAGACTCAATTTGTGCTGGTGCAATAGCTGAAACATTAATCTCTAGCGGTAAATTTTATTCTGAAGAAGATTCTACAATATGTGTTAAACAATTATATAAAGAAGCAAAAAGAAACCCTTTCGGATTTTTAAAGGCTAGCTCACATAGAAGAAGATTAAGAAAACTAAATTTAAATAGAGACATAAAATACTGTTTAACCCCTAATCAAATAAACGTAATCCCCTATTTAGAAAATAACGAATTAATTTCTTTAGATGAAAAGAGAAATATTTTCTAAAAAATCAATAATATGCATAGTAGGTATTATTTTATCTTCATTTAGTATACATAAAAAATGGGGATTTCAAGGACATAAGATTATAAATCGGATGGCAATTTTTACTCTACCCTCCGAAATTTCAGTCTTTTTTAAAAACAACATAGAATATATAACAGAGCATTCAACAGCACCCGATAGTAGAAGATATTCAAATAAAAAAGAAGGCGCTGGACATTATATTGATCTCGAATTTTATAGTGGACAAGATAGCTTAGAATATAGAACTTGGAAAAAGATTTCTTCATTAATCCCTGAAGATTCTCTATATAAACATGGAATTTTACCGTGGAGAATTATACAATATAAATACCTACTACAGCATGCATTTGAAAAAAAATCATACAAAGAAATTGTTAAATACGCCTCTGAACTAGGCCACTATGTTGCAGATTCTCATGTACCATTACATACAACCAAAAATTACAATGGACAATTAACTGACCAACATGGAATACATGGATTATGGGAAACTAAAATAGTAAATTACATTATTAATGATTTAAATTATTTCACACAAAAAGCCAAATACATAAACAACTTACAATTTTTCATTTGGAAAATCATTATTGATTCAAATTCTGAAAGTGATAGCCTATTAAAAATAGAAAAAAAATTAAATGAAGAAAATCTCATCCCAAAATATTCTTTTCCTAATAAAAATGAAAAAATCACATATTCAGAAGCATATATTCGAGAATATAATAAAAGATTAAACGGTATGGTAAGTAGAAGAATAAAACTTGCAATTGAAAACCTTGGTTCTATTTGGTATACAGCATGGATTGATGCCGGACAACCAACACTAAATGATATTAAAATTGTTAAACACTTTAAATTAGTTAACGATAAAAATCATGAATGTGATTAATATAATTTTTATTTAAAAATAATCTTTATTCTAAATCATATTAATCAAGAAAAACGTATAACTCTTTAACTAAAAGTTACCTAGTTTGAATTAATCATATTTTTTAGGGAAACAATTTGAATTTAATTAAAGTGTTATAAACTAATATATATAAAAATTAAACCTTGAATTTTTCGAAGGTAACTGAATAATCATAAGATTATTCAATGTTAAAAAAGATATTTACATTAAAAGTACAAAGCAAAAAAAGGCTGTCAAAAATGACAGCCTTTCAATTAAGATTTTAAAATATTATTTAGATTTAACCTCAAACTCAACTCTTCTGTTTGCTGTTCTACCTTTTTCAGTTTCATTAGATTCTTTAGGTTTCAATGTACCATGACCTTTAGTAGAAATTCTAGATTCAGAAACACCTTTACTAACTAAATAATCTTTTACAACTTTTGCTCTATCAAGTGATAGTTTGTTGTTTAATATATCCTCACCAATATTATCACAGTGACCATGTAAGTTTATAACCACGTTTGGATTTGCATTCATCAACTTAGCTAAACCATCTAATTGCTTTTTAGAAGCTGGTTTAATATTAGTACTTTTAGTTTGAAAGTTAATGTCTGTTGTATACTTCTGAATATCATACTTTAATTGTCCTTCAACCTCTTTAATAGGCTCAGAAGTAGATACTATACCTGAAGGACATCCCTTCATTTCAATTGTACCTTTAACTGTTGGACAAATATCTTGAGAATCTTCAATACCATCGCCATCAGTATCAACAACTTTTTGTCCATGTGTATTAACTATAGAACCCTCAGGTGTGTTTGGTTCTAAATCTAAATAATCAGCAACACCATCTTTGTCAGTATCCACAAGTTTATTCTCAACTTGCTTAACACGCTTCTTTAAAGCTTCTATTTCAGCTGCATTTTTATCATATCTCGGAGCCCAATCAGCATGTACTTTATCC
>VFQS010002086.1_pt1 | contig 17067 bp, 11 predicted proteins | sample 3512361 | NCBI WGS metagenome assembly VFQS01 (sample SAMN10412375, study PRJNA504923) | tailings metagenome | isolation source: Relicate 1 Philex TSF3 active mining | place: Philippines
GAAATTATATCTCATTTATACCTGTTTTGCTGTCCAGTTTCCTGGGACCATTATACTAGCTTAAGAAAACAGATATTTTGATTCTTGACTTTATCTGGGTGAAAGATTGTAAGAATTGATTCACCATAATCTTTATACAATTGTTCTTCACTAATGCCTGCTCTAGATAATCCAGCAACAATTGCACCCCACTTATCTAATTTCATATCATTAATCAACCCACTTCTTAAAAAATTATGAAGGTGGTTGCCACTTACTAATTCTTGCCAAAAAGCATCTGGAAGCTGGGCATAGTTGGTAGATGCACCAACAGATTCTCGAAATTTTATCCATTTTCTTTCGTCTGTACGCTCTATTAATCCTGCTATAGACATTTCTATAAATGATCCAGAAAGCTTATTTTTGTTGTTTGCTTCTTGTGATCTAGGATTAAAAAAGGCAAAACGAAGTTGCGTTGTAAGACTACCATCCCACCCCAATAGCATTAACGAGCTTAACCCCTCTCTTAGCAAGGCATAGCTAGCATATGGGCTTTCTGTGAAACTTGTGATATTGGCAAAAAGCCCCTCTTTTCTTGTGATTGCACTGGCATAAATGGAATCTATAGCCATAGTATGACGCATGCCAACCATTGCCATGTAATCAAGTAAGTTAAATTCTCTTTCTTCACCTGTAATAATATCAGTTTCATTAAACCGTACTGCGTGGGTAGAAGGATCTTGTAAGTAGACTTCCATTGCTTCTCGGTCTCCTTGCGCAACAGCAACTTTAAACTGTTCTAAAGAAACAGAAGGAGAAGAAACCTGGATATTTAATTGGTTTTTTATAATAGTCTGTAAAAGCTTATGGGCTGTATAAAAATCGTAGAATGAGCGTATAGGTAATTCTACACCTTCTAAACGATTTTCTACAGTTGCGCGCGTTGCCGTTACAATATTACTTTCTCTATTTGCATCTGCTGGATCTGCAGGATAATAATGTGTTTTCACCAAAGCTGGATCTTTTCCGGCAAACAAGCGAACTTCGTAATCGAAAAGATTAAAAGGCCTTAAACCATTTGGTATTAGTGCATTATACCTTTTAATATTTTTGTGCATTTCAATACTATCGCCAGCTCGTATGTGTGTCATAAAGCGCAGGGCTGTTGGCAATTCTTTCATCCACGCACTGTCACCTTCTTCCAAACCATCATAAATGCTGAAAGCACTTCCATCAGGTTGTTGAATATCATTAAAGAAAAGTGGGTTATTAAAATACCAGCCTGAAAGAGCTATTTGCTCTTCAATAGCTTCTGGATGTGAAAATATTTGCCGTAAAATACCGACGCGACGTTTCTGAGTTAGTGCCTCTGGGTCTTCTACATAATATTGATCTGCAAATACTTGGTGTAAACGACCTGCAATTTCCAAAGCTTGCATTGAATTTAAGCCGACACCTTTGAACACATCACTTAATACATGTTCTAAATTGAGAGAAACTTCTGAATGGCTTTGCTTCCAGTATGTTAATGTGCGACACCCATCATGCTCAGGATTACCTGTTAAAGCGGCATTAGCCGCAACTAATATTTCAAAAGGATTCAGGTAACCAAACTCTTGAATTGTTGATTGTGCTGTATCTGAAAATGCAGCCTTAACATTTGGATAACGGCGTGATGCGTAATCAAATAGCCTCCAATTCACAGCGCGTTTAGGAAGTCCTAGCATATCAGAAAGCACTGAATAAACTGTGTTTAAGAAATGAACTTCAGCTGTGCACCCATGGTAAGCTGTAAATAGTTCAGGATGGGCGCGTTCTTGTGCAAAAACGGCCTCTACAGCGCCCACAAAACTTGGATGGGTAATTGTGTCTGCTTGCTGGGAAAAAGAACGCATACTTCTTACTTTTTCTTTGTATGCTTGCAAAACTGCAGCTGTATTGTTGAGATCAAGCTGGTTTCCTAATAAATGCCGCAACTGTGCATCGGTCATGGTGGGGAGTTTTTCCCATGTTATGGATGCGGAATTAGTTGGATGGTTTTTAGTTTTAAGGTCTTTAACTTCAACGGAATATTTCGTATCGGTCGTGCCTGGCTTTTGCTTACTTTTTAGCTGCGGCATTTGTAATTGAGGCAGGGCTTGCATCAATTGTTTTAAAACTTGAGCACGCAATGCATTAGTATGCATCAATTGCGCAAGGTCGTGATCTACAGAATTCACATGCCAAAAGTTTGGTGAATTAGGCGCTAAGGGATATGTGTTAGCTATACCAGTAGGCTTATGTAATAAACGCAACTCGATTGATGGCGCATTCGCTTGAATTGATTCTAATGGGTCGAATTCTAAAATTTGACGTTTTTTATCATCAATTTCTAAGGCTATTTCTAAAGGTGAAAATCCTTCTAAAATTCTTGGGCTGCCTAACGCTATTTGCAGCTGTCTTTCCCTTTGAGCATCAGTAGTTAGAGTGCCAGAGTACACTAATCGCCAGTCTTGAAAACCTGATTTAGTAAAAGCAATTTGCGAAAATGTTTGGGAGTGTTGCCCCTTTATTAAAAATTTTTTTACAGCTAACTGCTGAAGTAGCACAAAAAAGGGAATACTAAAATGTTCTGGTTTTTGATTAGCAATTATTGATTCAACGCGTAGTTGATCTGGAATATATTTTCCGAGTACATTGCCAAAAATAGCAGGTTCTGACAATTTCGCTAGATCAGTTGCTAAAATCCACTGGTATTGAGAAACTTCACGGCCACCATTACTTGTGGGACCAGCTTCAATGCCAGATTCAATTGCTGGCATAAACATTTCATTCATTTTTTTAAAGAAAATCGTATGACGACGAATACTTCCGCCAAAGGGAGAATTTTTCATATCTATTTGATGAAAAGATTCATTAAGTAATTCTGCTTCAGTTGTAGTGATTTGCCCTGCAGTTTCTTCAGATAATTCACGAACAGCAGTTTGAATTGCTTGTTCACCCTGCTCTACTTTTCCTCCGAAGTCTCCCCAGGAAGGTGCGTCATATTCTCGTTCATTGTAAGTTTTTTTGCTAACTAATAGCCATCTGCGCCCCTGTGCATCATCATGATAAGGAAGCACGCTAGCGCTTTCAAATTCAGGTTCCCAATTAAGAGGAATTGCCCAAACAAGCTGATGAAATGTAAAAGAAAAAAGAACAATACAGTTTAAAATTTTACGCATTAATTACCCTTTTAAAACATACAAAAAGAAATGATTATTGTTGTATAATAAACCTTATATATTTTTTCAATATAAATTTAGTTGATCAAATAATTAAATTACTGTAATGCATGTGAATGGTCATAATAAAAAATACCCAACATAATGAATACCTTATACAGACACTTTTTTTTAGCGCTATTTATTTTTGGGTGTAAAGATTTTTTGGCTGCATCAGCCCCTATTTTGGAAATTGATTCCATAGCAGATGTTAGAAATATTCCCCCGTTTAACGATCACTATTTTGGGCCGCATGCAGTTTTTGTTTTTGATGCGGATGAAACAATTAGCCAGGTTGATTGCATGGCTGTTAATTGGGAAAACCAACGACAGCACAAAGAAGCAATCCTAAGAGCAGTATCTGCTTTTTATAGGGAAGTGGTTACTAATGAAACACCCGAAGGATTTATTCCCTTTTTAGGCAGGCTTTACTCTGTTTTTGAAAATCAACCGCTTGCGTATAAAGTAACAGAAGATGCTTGGATGCCTTTTTTAGAAGAAGCGCGCAGCTCAGAAGCTTACACGATTATTGTTTCATCACGCAGATTTAAAGATGAAGAACCGGCGCGGATTGAATTTTTCAAAGAATTAGGGTTTGAGCGCAAAGATTTACTGTATGCGCGCAGCAACAAAGCAGACATAGTTCATGACTGGCTTGCTGACAAAACCAATGTTACACATATTGTTTTTGTTGATAATTTACACAAACACTGCACTGAAATTATGACGTCTGAAAAATTAAAAACTTATCAGCGTTGTGCATTTGTGCACAATGGCTATAAGCATTATTTCGAAGAGCATCATCAAGCAATTTTACCTCTACAACTGCGAGCTGCTAACAAGGGTACGCGGCTAACCGATGCTATAGCACTAGAACTGTGGATAGCCAACCATGAAAAAAATAACGTTTAAAAATTTTTTTCTTCAATAACGTCAGCACCGCAAATTGCCATGATGAGAATTGCTAAGGGAAAAAACACAACTGCCCAAAAGATCAACCAGCCCCAAGAGCCACGATAGCGCAAATAAAAAATTGAATCGACTTTAACAAAACGTGCGTTCATAAGCAGCAAAAAGAAGGCAAGTGGCGGCCAAAAAATCAGGAAGAAAAGTAGCCAGAAAATACTGCCATCGTATTTTAGAGGGTACACGCAGCGAGTTTTAATAATGGACATATGAATATGCTTAATATATTTTTTCTAAAATAGACGTACTTTTTCAAAAGTCAAAATACTTGCCAAATTCCTAATTAAAAACAGATCATAGCGTATTTCTTAAACTATATTATTTCATCAACACCTTTGAGAACTTTTTCTAAATTACGGATAAAACTTTGCAATGTAAGATCCGGGTTACGCGATGAAGCAATTTCTTTTGCCACATCATTAAAATGACTGCCTGTGGCTTGGTACAGCTGTTCAGGTGAAAAAAAGGGAACAATACCGGTATGATAAACCTGCTTTTGCAAGTAAGCAGACATTATTCCATCAAAATGGGTAAGAAGGCGCAAAAAATTCTCTTTTTCTGAAGGATTAGCCAGACGATTAATTTTCTGTGGAGGGTATTCATCAAATATTCCCCCTACAGCTGGAATATGTTTTTTCAAATGCTCCCAATCATCGTGATCTTTACCTTCAGGTAAATCATTATCTGAATCACTATCGAAACTAGCAGCGGATAAAACAATTGGCCCCGACAGATCTTCATCTATCGGAAAATCAGTAAAAATTTCATGGCCAGCCCAAGTAGAACCAAAGAAAGTTGTAACTAGAAAAAGTAGCCTTAACATATAGCACTCCACCCCTGAACTTCTGCTGTATTAATTGCATTATTTTATTATCAAGTCAATTATTTTATAGGATTTTATTAGCCATTTCATGATATACCCAACCATTCCTTAGCACCTTTAATTTTCTGGTATGCCGATTCAATTGTTGCAACATGGTCAAGCGTAACACCGCCATTTGCCAACAAATTTGTGAGTGATTGTTTTGCTTCTTCTAAAGCAGCTTGATGTGTTGCATACTGAGGATCTGATACCCATTCATTCAGGCCTTGCTCTACTTTTGGAATTTCATCATTCAGTAGACGCGTGGCAAAAGCTTCTGGATTTTCTAAAAGATCGCGCATTGGCTTAATAGTTTTACCTTTCAACCTTACTGTAGTAATATCTTGTCCACTAGTGGCGGTACTCGATGCAATCTTGTCAAGTGTTTGTTTCATTGTGCGGACTTGGATGTAATATTCGCCAAGATGAGGCACTGTAGTTTCATCTGAATAACCATTTTCACGCGCGTATTCAGCTATTTTTCCCTTAATAAACTCAAGGTCTGAAACCAATTCCTTTGCTGTTTCTGACGGTGAAGGCGCACCCATTCCCCCTATTCTTACCCCACCTGGCGTTACGGATACCCCTGGTAGTCGTGCTGCAACACCACCTGGTGTTACTGGGGACGAAAAGGATGCACGAACTGAGGAAGGAGTAACAGGTTTTCGAGCAGGCAAAGGCGTACCTGCTAGAGATGAAGAAGAAGTAGCGCCTGTAGAAACTGATGATAATCTTGCCAAGTGCTGATTGATTCTATCTTGATTGGGAACTGAGCTAAGCAAATCTCTACCTTTGGATAACTCTTTTATTTGTTCATCAACTTGCACTGAGGTTTTACTAGTTATTATGTCTTCAACAGGGAGCTGCTCTTGTATATAATCCCAACAATTCTTCAATATTTGCTCATCATCCGAACTGCTTAATGCGCCATCAAGTAACGATCTGTCTGAAATGCGACCCAAAATTTCTACATACCTGTTGTTTCGATCTAGAAGGCTATGAAGTTTATTCATTCGGAATTTTTGAGGCAGCGAACGGTTTAAATCATCGCTTATTGTTAGATCGTGACTAATTAGTTCAAGAGTCCTAATTAACGGCTCAACAGTGCTGTATCCTGATTTTTTCACGACCGAAGCTAATGGCTGTGCGCTTTCTATCATAATCAATTTACGTAAAGAATCGAGAAAGTCTTTTGCATGCTGCAATTTAATTTTATTTGTATCGTAACTCATAGCAGCATATTTTTTTTCAAAAATTTCAAAATTTTCTACAAGGTCGACGACATTTATAAAAAGAGCTTTCTTCTGAGATAAATCCAATTTACCAAGATCTCTGATAAAAAGGGCAAATTTCGAATCATTGTCGGTGGCGTTGGATTTTCCGGCAAAGAATTCTTTCATAAACTGCTTTCCATCATTCAAAATGACAAAAAACCAAAATGGATCAGAGATAAAATCATAAAAGATTGGTAATTCTTTAATCTTCTTTTTCAATTTTGGGCTGAGTTTATGTGCAATATCATTTTCTCTTGCTGAGCCTGTACCTAATGCTGGCATTGCGCTTATTTCTGCAGCCAGATCCTGCTGAAGTGATGCCGACTGTGTTACCATGGATTCAACAGCCATTTGCACTTCCCTGTCTGCTCTAATACTAGAAATAAGTCTTTCTTGCTCTTCTTCTATCCAGAGTTGCACCTTCTTTCTATCATCTGCCAATGCTTTGATATAAGGATCAAAATACGTAGGCGACAAAAGCACAGATAGCGATTTTAGACTATTCATGCAGTCATCATAAGTTTGGATAGTCTTTAAAAGAAGACCATTGACATCAATTGAAAAATCTCTAGCTTCGGCTAGCCTTCCAAAAAAATTCTCTAGGGCCTCTATAAAAATACCATCAAAATCACTTTTTTGGTGTTTAAAGGTGTTCTCTAGCTTAAGCACATCTACAGCTACCCTTTTTAATATTTGCTGACACTGCGGTGTTTCTATAAGCGCTACAGCTTCATTGAGGTCAGTGCATTCTTGAAGTTTTTCCATTACGTGATTAATCTCTACCAAGTCATTTTGCATCTGCTGATAGCTATCTGCAATTTGGTTAGCCTTTTCTATCAAATGGTAATAGGAATCCATCAAAGAACTAAGTGCAGGTGGCTCACCTTCCTGTTTAGGGGGGCGTGGTGTTAAAATAATCTTATACTTTGGGCGCGCATCTATAAGACCTTGCTTTACCTTGTAGCGATCATCCATTGCACGAAATGCTGCTTCAGCAGATGCGTAGTCGGCAACCCCCCAAGTTTTCTCATAGTTTGTACCATCCGCTTTTTCAATTCTTAATGTTATTGAGCTATTGGTTGCATCATACTGAATTTCGTGATTGACGTAATCTTGATCGCTAAACATAGTCATAGCTTCGTTGGCTATAGAAGAGTCAAGACCTCGAGCTATTATGGAATCAAGCTCTGCTAATTCTAAGTTTTGCCCAACCACCGTAAGCTGTTGTTCTGCTGCTGAGGCTTTTTGTTCGAATGTTTCTTTTTCTTTTTTCGTTGTTGTAAGTTGTTGTTGAAGCAAAGAATTATGTTGCTCTGCGGCTCTTTTAGCCTGCTCTTCTTGGATAACACGCTGTTCGGCTTCTTCACGTTTTTTTCTTTCTTCTTCTATTTGCAGCGCTGATGCAGCGCTGACGGCGTGGCGAGAGTTGTACCAAACTTGATATTCAGTTTTTAGGTTTCTCGCATTAAATTCTCTGGTAGAAGTCGGAAACGTAGGAAAGACTTCTTCCATAATAGATTCCGAATTTAAAAAATTTTTAATTTGCTGTTTAGCTTGATTAAGCTCAGCTAAAGATCTTGCTTTTGCAAAAGTTGGAAACAATGATGGATCAGGCTCAGAAGCAAACAGGAAAAAAGTATATGACAATACCATTATTAAAATTATTTTTTTGAACAACATTATATATATTTTTCAATCACAAACTTTATGCTATTGTCCCCTTATATAGTTAATATTTTATTTAAGTTCAATGTTAAAATTCGCAAAGTATCTTTCTTTTATTCTTACATTTTGTAACCTTACTGCCGAAACACAACCATTAATTAACAGCCATAGCCTTTACGTTGGAACATCATTAAGTCAATGCTCGTTATCTGGTCAACGCAGTGATTCAGTAAAGAACGATACAGCAGAAAAAGTTACTTTTAATAACAATAAACGAGTGAGAGAGAATAATATTTATGGAGGAATATTACTGGGGTATCTTTTTCGGGCTGAAAATTTTGGTGTAGGTCCCGAGTTTTTCTATAATTATGGAAAAGCAAACCAAAAACAAAATTACACTTACCATGACCCATTAACAGATACTACTTTCTATACTGTTTCTTATAAAATTTCCAGCCAAGCTGGCGCCTGCGTAAGATTAGGATACTTTTTTGATAGCTATTTTCTATACACATTAGTCGGCATGCACTATCAAACAGGACGTTTTGAGGCCACAGCAGATCATGTAGATGGTATACCAGAGCTGACAAAGCACAAATACAAAACAAAAAGCAAAAGAACAAGCACATTCAGTTATGGTTTTGGTGTACAAAAAGCAATTGCTGAACATTATGCGATTGGAATTGAATGCAAATTTGCGAACATTCCAGGCAAAACTTTTACTTGGACATTGAATGAACCAAACCACACAACCCTAACAAGCTCTCTTAGATATAGCTTACGTTCAGTTGGATTGAAACTTATGTACGTATTTTAAGAGCAATTATTCCATGATTTTATTTTTTTAGATTATTTTTTTTTATTTTTACCATAAAATTCATTTGAAAAAGATTAATCTATTGACATTTTAAATGTTTATGATTAATATCTGCCGTCTGCAGATAAGATGCATTTAAATACATAAAGAGGTGTTTTGTAACAATTTTTATGTGAATTTGCACACTAGGGTGAAAACAAAAAACACACCAACACTATGAACGGCGCGTAAAAAATATGAAAAACATTTTAAAATACATAGGCTTGGTAATATTATTAGATTCTGCAGCATCTTGCGCTAGCTTTACTTCTCTTCCTGATCCATCATTGTTTCCAAATCTTGCAAAAGTAAGATCTTTAGCCGAGATTAGCCACGCCAACCAACAAATCAAAAATTTTCTAGGGCCTTCTTTGGAGACAATTATAGCGGAAGCTTTTCCTAATTTTCCGACTTCCACTAGGGAGTTTAATGCGAGAAATTTCAAGGCCGAATACACAACCTGGTACGCCTCATACATTGCTGCTCAAGAGGCAGAAACTGCAGCAAAAAAGCAACAAGAAAAATTTTCGAATATTACTGGAAAACTATCACAAATTGCAAGTCAGTTAGGGGTTGAATTAACAACACCTGAAAAGGATAAAGCTTCTATGCACACACCAAAAAGAAGTGGTGGATCTAAAAAAAAGAGCCCTGTTAAGGGAACTCCTACTAGGGACTTAGTGGACATTCTTAGCAGTGCTCTATCAATAAAGCAACAAGAAATGCAAAAAATAAAGGAAGAGAGAGATGCACTTGAGGAAGAGACTAAAAAATTACAAAAACTTGCTGACCGAGTTAGCACTCTTTCTCCAGAAGCAAAATTACATAGGCAAACATCTGTACAGCTTTCCAAGGAACTAAAAGAAGTCAAAGAGAAACTGGAAACTACAGAACAAAGACTTCAAGAAGAAATCCAGCGCATTAAAAGCCAAATGGGTGGTGATGCATTGGCAGGCATTTTAGCAGATAAACCATCTTCATCTAGCACGACTGGATCGGTTTTATCATCTCTATCTGATGTATCAGCACTAGATTTAGAACTTGCCAGTTATTATAGAAAAATCGAAGATATTAATAAGCAAATCGAAAGATATGGAGAAGTTCGCACAGACTACGAACATGTGAAAGCACTATATGATGAATCATTAGAATGGGTAGAGATAACAAGAGAAGTAAGACAAGAAAAACGAGGCAAAAGAACCCTTGAAGTAGAACTGGTAAAAAAATCAATACCTGATGTGACAAAAATTTTAGAATTGATGGCAAAAGCAAGCCAGATTGCGAACAAATATAAGCCTATAAAATTTGAGGGTGAGGAGAGAGAAATTAGAGATGGCTTAACAGTCACCATTAAAAGAGTAGATGGTGTTAAAGAGAAAATGGAAAAATCTTCTGCTGAAAAAAGAGTCACCATGTTGGTAGATATATTTGAAAATACATATATTGAAATACCTTCAAACGAAATGCTTAGGCTAGAAAAAATTGATCATCTACAGAAATCTCTTAACCTTACGCTTAACTTTGAAGCATCAATACTTATCTTAAAAAATGAAGACTTATACCCTTCTGCTGAATTTACTAAAATTGATGGTATTATATCAAAAGCACTTAGCGATCTTCGCGCCCAAATTATAGAAAAAGATAGAAGAACTTACGAAGAATATTCAGCAATTCTTGAAGAAGAAAGCAGCTTACTTAATCAAACAGCACTAGAGAATTTTTCTAATCTGCCAATGACTTTGCAGCTATTACGGGCACCCATGGCGTTTTTTATGCTAGAAAAGCCAAGTGAAAATGTAAGAATTGCTCCCTTTAATTCTTTGGCACGCGTTGGAGATGAGATACAATTTTTGACAGAGAAGCAGAAAAAGGCTCTCTTTTCTTATTTATATTCTATCATTTTTAATTTTGAAGATATTTCAAGGCAGTATCTCAAAGCCAATTTACGCACAAGAACTCCTATTAAACCTGAAGATCTTCACGGCTTAATAAAATTATTAAAAGAGGCTTTAAGAACATCGCCAGAGCAAAAGGCCTTCGAACCCACAAGCATAACTCAAGGCGAGCTTGGAAAATTTTCACTAAAAATAGATGATTTAATTTCTGGTAAAACTTATCGAAATGCAGTTATAGGAAAATTTTTAGGAGCACGCGCGTCGTTGAATCAACTATTGGCGGGTATTCCCAAAGAAGCTTTGGAGACATACCAAAGCTACGCAAATGCTCCAGAAGAACATAGATCGACAATAGGAAATATATTGAACTACTGGGAAACATTATCACAACAAGGTACCCCCGTAATTAAAACAGAGTCAGAAACAGCAGAATTGGAGCACCTAATCTTCTTAGAAAATGAACTAGCAAAAGCCCAACAAGACTTAGCAAAAGATCAGGATTTACTAGTAAAGCTAAGTAAAACCTTACTGCAAGGAAATACCAGCGCAAATAATTCCCTGGCAGTAGGCACAACAACCACTGGAGTTGCTAGCCCATCTTCATTAAACGCAATGCCTAGTCCTGGGAAGAAAAAGAATGCCGGCTCCCTTTCTAAAGTTGTTAGCGCTATGGTTTCAGACACTTCGTTCGTTGATACCATAATGGTGGGCAAAGTTTTATTAACAGAAGAAGTAAGTAAGGGAAAATTTACAGCAGCTGCTGAAATAAAAACTGATGATAATTCTGATGTTGGGAATATTTCTGGCCGAGCGGCCCCTTCACTTATACCAATAAATGAACAAGACTTAGAATTGAGCCTTCATAATATTGAAACCCACTTAGAAACACAAAGAGCTACAATCAACGAAGAGGAATACCAAAATTACAAAAGCAGAATACAAGCTGCAAAAGCTAATATCGCAGCAGAAGCTTTACCGATGGCAAAAATAAAAATCAAAAAATTGCAAAAAGATTTAAATATTGAGGTCAAAATAGCTAGCGCTCCGGTTTTTGCTGCTCCGATTTTTGATACAAACCCAAGAAATACTGCAGTAGTCATTCCTCAGCGACGTTCAGCTATTGATTTGGCAGCTACAACAGCTGAAAGTCTGGAACAAGACCTTGTTCAGCTTGAAAGTCAACTAGAGACCAAAAAAGATGGGATGACAGAAGAAGAATACGAAGGCTATAAAAATCGCATACAAACGGCTAGAAATAATATTGAAACAGCCTTACCAACAGCACAGATGAAGATAAAAAGCTTAAAAAGAGATCTGAAGTAAGCTTATTATCTGTGAAAAGGCGCTGACTAGTATGGCGCCGTCGTGATTGAACTATCACTAACCCTAGGGCTTTGCAAAGATGTAAAGCCTATGCTGCTGCCCGAAGTTCAGTTTTTTGGGCGGCGGGAGCGGCCTTAAAAAGCCACAGAAGTGCCACACCACCACATAATACAACTGTTGCAATATAGATCATCACCCCAACTACGCTGCCATTCATAAGCTGAGTAAGCGTGTTGGCAATAAGCGGAGTGAAGCCGGCGAAAAGACTTAGTCCCGAAGAAAAAGCAAACCCTGATAATCTGCCCCTAATAAGCACTGGCACTTCAAAAGAATTTAGCGGATGCACAACGGCATAAGACATGGACGCTGGTAAGATCATGATAATTTGAAAAAGCATAAAGTGATGGTTTTGCAATAGTAAAAATGCCGGATAGAGACCTACTAACAGCATTAGACAGGCTGCTAGCATGATTTTTTTTATGCCGACCTTATCGCTCAGCCATCCAAAAATTGCTGTAAAAACATTGTGGCAAACAACAGCAAGCACAGTCATTCTAACTGCTATATGCAGAGGGATTGCCAATACTTTAGTCATATAAAAAGACGTATAATTAAGCGGAATCCAGATCAAAACGCCGGTGACTGCCCCAACACAGAAAGCACGATAGACATATTTCAAATGCTGAGGGCTTAGAAGTTTTAATTTTTCACCTGATTTGATTCTTGCTTCATTTTCAAAAATAGGACTTTCACGCACTGAGCTACGCAGGTAAAAAGTGACCATACCAAGCAATGCTGCAAGTATAAATGGTACTCGCCATGACCAATCAGGCATACCTGGACGCGTTGCAATAGCCACGCAAGCAATCGCTAGAAGGCTACCCATACCAGCTGCAGAATTATACAAACCAGCAACAGTGCCTGCCTTTTTCCACCCGTAATTTTCAATAAGCAAAATACCGCCATTGGTGAATTCCCCGCCCATGCACATGCCTTGAATAATGCGGCAAGCAATCAAAGCGATAGGCGCCAGAATGCCAACTTGAGCATAAGTAGGAGATAGCCCAATGCATAAAGTAGGGATTGCCATTCCAAGAATAGATAACATAAGGCTTTTACGACGACCTTTAAAATCAGCCGTGCGCCCAAAAATATAGCCACCCAAAGGACGAGCCAAAAACCCGATTGCAAAAAATAAACCACCAATAATAGCATCATGCAAAGGGCTAATAGGTGGGTAAAATTTAGAGGAAAGCAAAAAGCTAAAATGCGCAAAAATAAAAAAATCAAAATATTCAAGCAGATTGCCGCACATTAGTGCAGCTAGTAGATGTTTAGGAGGTTTTGGAGAGTATGTCATTAGGATTATCTTTAAGCAAAATAAGATATACCTTCAGAGTATGCAACGTATGCGAAAAATGCGCAAGTGTTTTCCTTTTGCAAGTGAATGATAATCTTGATTTAAATTAGAATTAATGAAATGTTGGGTATATTACCATCAAAGAAGAAACAAAAGGCGTTAAAACATGTTGTTTTTTGTAATTTTATTCACTGTTTTTGTGCAAACCCAAGCAAGCATGGATGCGGCCGATGAAGTAGCTAGTGGGGCAACATCTGGGGAAGATATAGCAGATTTTTTGGGCACTACTGCCACAAATTCTTGCCAAGAAACGATTGTAGATTACATTTCTTTACCGTGGAATATAGAGCAACACATAACCAAACTTGCAAAGGAATATATAGAAAACTGCACTGCTAACACGATATTAAAAATAAATAGAAATCATGGCCTTGGGCAAATGCTTGGTCTGAAAAAATCACATCGCCATAAAAACAAAACCACAAAGAAAACACTTGGCTGGATTGCGGAGAAAAAAGACGAAGTTGCAAGTTACCTGAGTACTTTAACGAATGAAAGAGATAGCTACACAATATACATTGGCATCCATGACGAATTACAAAATGCCCCATCATATATTGGTGATGAAACAGAAAGAGAAAGAATTTTTTTAAAAGAAATTGATCTGAGTATTTGGCTTTCTACAATTAAAAAGGGATGTATTGATGAAGAAGTGAGGTTGCTGCCAGAAGGTTTAGCACCTGTTATTAATCAACAAACTCAGCTGTTAAATCATCTAGAAACCCTTTACAGGAAAAATCTTGAACGTTTCACCTCAGGTGAAGCAGCAATTGCTTTCATTCTTAAAAATGTAAGCGCAGAGCATAAAGAATTTTTTGCAAAAAATCGCGATGATATTGCAAAATACGTAATGCAGATTTATTATCCCGAGGTATAAAAATAACTTTGTTCCATAAAAAACTTTCTGCTTTTGCTTTAATTGAAATAGCGATTGCCCTGTGTGTGCTAGGTGTTATTGGGTATATGACCATACCTTTGCTTGGCAAGGTTCAGCAGTGGCAACGAGTGCGCGCAACAACTATTAATCAAGAAAAGATTATCGAAGCTTTGGCTGGGTATGTACTTGCCAATAAACGCTTGCCCTGCCCGGCCATAAACTCAAATGGCCAAGCACAAGCTGTGTGCACAAGTGATACTAAAGCTGGATTTGTGCCGTATAAAACACTTGGAATTGATGCCAAGGTGGCTAAAGACGGCAATCATCATTGGATGACTTATGTGGTACAACCAAATCTTACGGCTGAAAAAATTCGCTGGATACAGCCAATGCAAGATTTAAAAGTTGATCCCAAAACAATTTTTTGTAAAACGCCTGGCTGTGAATTGGCAATACTTGATGAGCAACATGAACCGTGCGTGGTTGCGCCAGATTTTGTAGCGGTTGTATTAATTGCGCATGGAAATAGCGGCGGGTACGTGCTTGATAATGGATCCATCCAACCAGTTACAAGCACAGATCCTGATAAAATAGTGAATGCTGAGCGGGATAATCAATATATAATGAAGGCGCTGCAGTATCGTGATGCTTCTATTTTTGATGATACAGTACTATTTGCAAGCCGCAATAACCTAATGGCGCAGTGGGCTAAATTTCCGTGCCAAAGTTGATAAAACGAAAAATTAAAAAATAAAATATTAATATCTATGAAAGTAATTTTTGATCTTTATCATGCGGTTTTTTTAAAGATTCATTTTTATAAACAGTATTACTATTTCTTGACTTTTTAGAAATACTAAGTAAATTGAGAAAGATGATGATTAATATTTATACTGATGGCATTTGAAGAAACGGGCCTTGGTGAGGCCCTAGTTAAGCGCTTGACTGAAATTGGCTTTACAACTCCTACTCCTATTCAAAAAAAAGCAATCCCTGTAGCACTTCGTGGACAAGATATTATTGGCCTAGCGCAAACAGGCACAGGAAAGACAGCGGCATTTTTGTTGCCTATTCTTAGCATTCAGTCAGAAAAAGCCCAGAAATCAAGAAATCCAAGTATTTTAATTTTAGAGCCAACCAGAGAGTTGGCATTTCAGGTGCAAGAAAGCCTGAAGAGATTTGATCCTGAGGAAAATCTGAAATCAGTGTTGCTTATTGGTGGTGACCCGATGGGCTTGCAAGAGCGGGCTTTGAAAAAACCTCACCACGTTATTATTGCAACGCCAGGACGATTAATGGACTTCATTGACCGCGGCAAGTTACTGATGTACGGCGTGCAACACGTAGTCATCGACGAAGCTGACCGCATGCTAGATATGGGTTTTATTCCTGATGTTGATAAGATTTTAAAAACGCTTCCAAAAACACGACAAACACTTTTGTTTAGTGCCACTATGTCGCCAGATATTCGCAACCTTGTTGAGCATTACATGATGCTTCCTAAAACTATTGAGGTAAAGGAACAAAAGAGCAAAGCATCAATCGAGCAGACAGCAGTTTTTGTAAATGATGTTCACAAACGTAAAGCGTTGCGTAAAATTTTGCGTGACCATCCAAATTTAAATGTGGTTGTGTTTTGCAACCGAAAAAGAGACATTGATGAATTGAAGAAATCTCTTTCAAGTCATAAATTTTCTGTAGGCGCCATCCATGGTGATATGACCCAAGAAATGCGGAATAAAACGCTGCAAGCATTTAAAGCTGGAGAGCTTAATATTCTGATCGCAAGTGATGTACTTGCACGTGGCGTTGATATTGAAGGCCTTGGAATGGTGGTTAATTTTAATGTTCCATTGCAAGTAGAAGATTATATACACCGAATTGGGCGAACTGGCCGCGCAGACCTAAGAGGATTGGCGTTCACGCTTGTAAACACAAAAGAAAAGTCGCTTCTTAAGAATATTGAACAACATTTGGGCGCAAATCTTAATACTGAAACGTTCAAAGAAGAAGAGGTTCCAGCTGAAGTAAAAGAGCGCCGTCACCATTCTCATCCTCGACCACGAGACCAGGAATATGAGAGAGTACGCATTTTATCAGAACCAAAATCAGTAGAGCCCATCATTGGTTTTGGAGCAATTTTACCTGCGTTTATGGCGTTAAAAGAAAAATCTGAAAAAATTGAAAAAACTGAAAAGCAAGAAAAGCCATCAAAACCTAGAAAACAGAAAAGAAAGTCTCAGCCAACTGAAGATTCTAATCTATAGCCTTTACTTGCACGAAGCTGCTTAAATAAAAATTAATAATTTTTTGTCATAGTCTGAAGAGTAGTAGCTCTAACCTATCGATAAAAAAGGTAATTCTTATGTTAAACAAAGTTATTTTATTGACGCTTGCTGTTGTATTTTCGGCTGGGCAAACTTGGTCAGCGACAGATCATGCTGCAGCAAAAGAGAACCGTGAAAATTGCAAGCAAAAATGCCCGAAAGGCAAAGTTGGGCGTGGATGTAAGAGAAACTGCAACAAAGAATTCCCGCTGAAATAAGACTTTTTCAATACATTTTGAAACGCTGAAAACAAAAATTTTTGGCGTTTTTATATATTTACCCTAACGAAATTTTATGAATTTTTTCAGCAAAACATATTAATTAACGAGCCACTTGCAAAAATAAAGAAATAAGTTGAATTAAGCAGATAAATTGAAGAAA
>VFQS010002087.1_pt1 | contig 17066 bp, 16 predicted proteins | sample 3512361 | NCBI WGS metagenome assembly VFQS01 (sample SAMN10412375, study PRJNA504923) | tailings metagenome | isolation source: Relicate 1 Philex TSF3 active mining | place: Philippines
CTCGACCTCAACCTTGGCAAGGTTGCGCTCTACCAACTGAGCTATTCCCGCGCTGCGACAACAGCCGTGCATTATATAGCACCTGCAAAAGTTGTCAAGAATTATGATCTATAAGATTTCCTGCTTTTTCTTTAATGAGGGGCCATGCTTTTTGCAAATAGTAAAACATCGACCATACTGTCAGTACTGCTGCGATCAATAACAATATACGTCCCCACAATATCGTATCAATGAAACCGAACAATTCTCCGTAAAACAGCAGCATAGGAATAGCGATCATTTGAGCCGCTGTTTTAATCTTACCTAATGAACTTACCGCCACCGATTTCGACGCACCAATTTGCGCCATCCATTCACGTAAAGCAGAGATTGTGATTTCGCGCCCAATAATAATGAAGGCAATTACTGCATTCACACGATTCCATTGGACGAGTACCAATAGTGCGCCAGCCACCATCAATTTATCTGCGACTGGATCTAAAAATGCACCAAATGCTGAAGTTTGATTCCAACGTCTAGCTAAAAATCCATCAAACCAATCAGTTACCGCTGCAACGATAAAAATCAATGTCGCAGCGAGATTCTTTTCGTAAGGAGAAAGAATCGAATCTGGCAAATAAAAAACTCCTACCACCAGAGGGATAAGAGCAACGCGTAACCATGTTAATAGAATGGGGAAATTGAATGGCATTTTTATTGGTCAATAGAGATTTCGTCACATTATATTTTGCCTGAGACAGACTCACACAAATAATTTCAAATTTCAACTAAGCAAATCAAAAATTTGGGCATGAACCGCCCAAATTTATCGCAGACGTTGATAAATTTCTTCCGCCAAAACGCGAGAGATTCCATCCACCGCCATTAGGTCTTCTACACTTGCGTCTTCAACACCTTTTATGCCGCCAAATCGCGCCAATAATTTTTGACGACGCTTTGGTCCAATGCCATCGATATCTTCCAACTTAGAAGTTTGGCGCGCCTTCGCACGCTTTGCTCGCATTCCAGTAATCGCAAATCGGTGGGCCTCGTCTCGAATCTGAGCAATCAACATTAAGGCTGCCGATTCTTTCCCCAGCTCTTTCGGTTCTCGCCCATCAACAAATACTAAAGTTTCTAAGCCGACCTTACGCCCTTCACCTTTTGCGACACCAACAATAATGCTGGTATCAAGACCGAGCTCAACGAACACTTGACGAGCTACCTCAACTTGCCCTTTGCCACCATCAATCAACACGATATCCGGCATAATCGCCTGCAGATCAGATGACTCTTCTGCAGCATTCGCAAACTTTTCAAAACGACGATAAATGACTTGACGCATCGCCGCATAATCATCACCAGGTGTAATATTTTGAATATTAAAGCGACGGTACTCACTGTTTTGCATGGCATGATGATGAAAGACGACACAAGATGCTTGCGTCGCTTCACCCTGAGTGTGACTGATATCAAAACATTCGATGCGAAATAAATCTATGTCGGCGATCTCGAGATCCATCACATCGAGCAATGCTTTTGTGCGCAACTGCTGAGCACCTTGTTCAGATAATGCGCGAGCCAAAGCAAGTCGAGCGCCCTTTTCTGCCATATCTAACCACGCGCGCTTGGTTTCTTGTGGCTGAAAACTCAGATGAATCTTATGCCCACACTGCTCCATCAATGCAAGCATCAATTCTGGCGCATCAACTTCGACATTCAAAATAATTTGATGAGGGATAAATTGATCGATGTAATGCTGTGCCATAAAGGCGATCATCACTTCTTTTTCTATTCCATCGTTCGGCGTTGTTTGAAGCAACTCGAGATGACTTGGAAAATAAGATCGATCGCCCAAATGACGACCACCTCTGACCATCGCCAAATTCACACAAGCACGACCGCCTTCTACGACTACCGCGACGATATCAATGTCCGCATCGCCCGCGAGCTCCATACTTTGCTGATGCAGAATTTTTGATAAAGCAGACATTTGATTACGCACCACCGCAGCTTTTTCAAAGGCAAGATTTTGCGCATATCCCAACATCTTCTGTTCTAGCTTCGCTAAAACAATAGATTGACGACCGCGTAAAAAATTCGATGCATCCTCAACATCAGATTGGTAGTCCTCAGCAGAAATCAAATCGACACAAGGTGCACTACAACGCTGAATTTGGTGCAGCAGACAGGGGCGAGTTCGATTCGAAAACACACTATCTTCACAACTACGCAAAAGAAATATCTTCTGCAACAACTGCATCGACTCTTTCACCGCCCAGGCGGACGGGAACGGCCCAAAATAATGATGTTTCTTATCGATTGCACCGCGAAAATAAGTCATACGCGGCGTCTTCTCCTGCGTAATTTTTAGATAGGGATAAGATTTATCGTCACGAAATAAAATGTTATAGCGAGGCTTGAGCGCTTTAATCAAATTGTTTTCGAGGATTAAAGCCTCAGCTTCACTTCGAGTAACGGTAGTTTCGAGACGCGCAATCTTCGCCACCATCATCGCAATTCTTGGGCTACTCAGATTTTTTTGAAAATAACTAGAAACACGTTTTTTCAAATCACGCGCTTTGCCTACGTACAAAACCTGATCATTCGCATCAAAGTAGCGATACACACCGGGCAAATTTGGCAGCGCAGCGACTAATGCAAGCACATTATCCAACATCGATTCGGAGGTATTAGATACGCTTGCTTTACTCATTGAAGCCTCTTGACACATCTTGTTCGACAATCACATAGGCAATAGCAAACTCGTCTTCATCTGACATGGATAAATGTGCGACGAGTGAACGAGCTTGCATCCAAGCCAGCAATTCACCTTCACATTGAAAGTGTGGCCTGCCAATTTGATCACTACAAATCTGAACTGAATACCAATTCATCGGATGGCGCACACCCAATCCTATCGCTTTTGCGAAAGCCTCTTTCGCCGCAAAACGCGTCGCCAAGTACAAAATCGCGCGACGCGAAGATTGCGCTGCGCGTTCTTGATAAACTAATTGCTCATCAGTGCCGAGAATTCTTTTTACAAATCGGTGTGGATGACGCTCCAACGCGGCTTGAATACGCGAAATCTTAATGATATCGGTACCAATTCCGAATATCATTTCGCGTCCAATCGCGCCTTTACCATTAAGGCTTTCATATCAGAGATTGCTTTTTGCCACCCGACAAAAACCGCTTGCGCAACAATGGCATGACCAATATTTAGTTCAGAAATTCCGCGAATCGCTGCAATCGCTTGCGTATTTGTGTAATGCAATCCATGACCAGCATTTACTTTCAAACCTAAACTCAATGCAAACTCAACGCCCTTCGCAATGCGAGCAAGTTCTCGCTCTTGCTCAGTACCTAAGGTCGCATCTGCATAACGTCCAGTATGGAGTTCTATCACTGGCGCGCCAATGTCTTTCGCTGCTTGAATCTGCTGATTATCCGCATCAATAAACAAACTGACGCGTATTCCTTCTTGCTTCAATTGCTTACAAGCAGCTTCAACTTGTTTGTAGTAACGAATCACATCTAAGCCACCTTCAGTCGTGACTTCTTCTCGTCGCTCAGGCACCAAGCACACATCTTGCGGTTTGATTCGACAAGCAAAATCAATCATCTCTGGCGTCACTGCGGCTTCTAAATTCATCCGAGTTAATAAGCGTGGGCGAATTTCCTCGACATCGCGATCTTTAATATGACGTCGATCTTCACGCAGATGCAAAGTAATACAGTCTGCACCTGCTTCTTCTGCTAACAGTGCTGCTTTCAAAGGCTCTGGATAAATAGTGCCACGCGCATTTCTAAGCGTCGCCACATGATCGATATTAATGCCCAGATCAATAGTCTGTGTTTGTCCGTGTATATTCATAGCTTATGTAAATCAATTAAAATTTGACGTGTATTCAGTGGAACGCCATGCAAATGATAGTGCAGCAAAAATCGCATCAATTGTTTGCTTTGCGCTTGTGTCTGCGGATCAGCATAATTGCCAATCGACATATCTAGCAAAGTCTTACCTCTGACATGGGGAATTTGTTCAACCTCACCTACTTGACGAACCCCCACACCCGGTTCCAGCACATACGATTCGTCTGCAATAACACTGCCACGCGTGTTAATACAATAAGTCAGATCACCTAATAATCCAGCCTGCTGCAAAAGTATAAGCTCAAACTTACGCAATACAATAGCTGGCGCTTCATTATGCGCGAGTTGGTTCAAGCTCGACACATACAAGTCAAATAGCGTCACATTTATCTCATCACGCAACAAGAACTTTACCAAGAGCTCATTAAGATAAAAGCCACACAACAGAGCAGATTTCTCTAGCGGCAACATTCCCCCAACCCACTCTGCGGCAGTCAAAGTACGAACCTCGGACTTTCCTGTCCAAGAAATAGTCAATGGCTGAAAAGTCTGTAAAACGCTGCGCAAGGCTGAAGTCGGACGCTTTGCGCCTTTTGCCACAAGCGAAACCCGCCCATATTCTCGAGTAAAGACATCGACAATAAGACTAGTTTCCTTGTAGGGATAAGAATGCAGCACAAAACCGGGCTGATGAAGGATGCGAAGCTCTTTATTGGTTCGCGGTGGAGTTGCGAACGCACTTTGATTAGTAGCATTACGTTCGCTGGTGCGTGTCCTACGTTTAGGGTTCGTAAGCACGACTTTGACTTCTTTATTCAATCATATCTCACTGATGGAATACGCTTACTCGTAACCGTAGGCACGCAAACCTGCTTCGTTATCGGCCCATCCAGATTTCACTTTCACCCAGATTTCCAAATATACAGGACCACCGAACAGTTTTTCCATGTCTTGTCGCGACTGTGTCGAAATATCTTTGAGGCGAGCACCTTTGTTACCAATCACCATCGATTTGTGTCCATCTCTATCGACCAAAATGGCGACGAATACGCGACGCAAATTTCCTTCTTGCTCAAATTTCTCAATCAATACGGTACTTGTATAGGGTAATTCATCACCAACAAATCGGAACAATTTTTCACGTACAATCTCTGTCGCTAAAAACTTCTCACTGCGATCAGTAATGTCATCTTCACCAAAAATAGGCGGATTTAATGGCAAATACTTACGCGTTTCGCGTTCCAAATTATCTAACTGAAATTTAAGTGTCGCCGAAACAGGCACTACCGCAGCAAACGGAAACAATGACATCACTTTCTGCGCGAAAGGCATCAAAATTGCTTTATCTTTTACTCTGTCAGACTTATTAATCACCAAAATACAAGGCACATTTTTTGGTAACAAATCAATGACCTGCTGATCAGCCTGTCCAAACGTACCCGCTTCAATAATAAACAAAATAACGTCCGAAGCCATCAAGGTATTCGTGACTGTGCGATTCAAGGTGCGATTGAGTGGATTTGAGTGACGCGTCTGAAATCCTGGCGTATCCACATACACATACTGTGTTTGATCTTTGGTCTGAATCCCGGTAATACGATGACGCGTAGTCTGCGCCTTACGCGAAGTAATACTTACCTTTGCCCCAATCAAGGCGTTCATCAAAGTCGATTTACCGACATTAGGACGTCCAACTATCGCGATATAACCACAGCGATATTCAGGATTTTCTAAAATTTCATTTATCATCAATTTACTTTTGTATGGTCTGCGGAAGTGAAACATCCAAAGACAATTGCTCATCGTGCTGATTCACACTCGATTGCGCGGTTTGCTTTTGATCATTTGCAGCGGTAGTCGATTGTATCGTAGCTATACCAGCTAACTTCAATTGCGAAGTGCGTGGTTTTGATTTTTTGTTGGTGGGCGTTTTTGACAGCAACTTAACAACTGTTTCCAAAGCCAATTTAGCCGCAGCTTGTTCGCCTGCGCGGCGACTACCGCCGGTACCAAACACCTGCACCTCTAATTTCGGAACCAGACACTCAATTTCAAATTCTTGATTATGTGCAGCGCCATGTGTGGCAACTACATTGTACTGAGGCAGAGCGATCTTCTTACTTTGCAAAAATTCTTGCAATAGAGTTTTCGCATCTTTACCCAAGGTAGTGGGATCGACTGAAACCAAAATCGGCTCATATAAAGACTTAATCACTTTACGTGCGGCTTCAAATCCGGCGTCGAGATAAATCGCACCAAATAAAGCTTCTAATGTGTCGGCCAATATCGATGGTCGACGGAAACCGCCTGATTTTAATTCGCCTTCACCAAGTCGCAAAAATTGAGACAGTTCCATTTTTTGCGCAATTTCAAACAACGATTGTTGCTTTACCAAATTCGCACGTACTCGCGACAAATCCCCTTCGTCAATACTGTCAAATGTGTCAAACAAAATTGAAGCAACGACACAATTGAGGATAGAATCTCCGAGAAACTCAAGACGTTCATTGTGAGAGACACTATGACTACGATGTGTCAATGCTTGCTGCAAAAGTGCAACATCATTAAATTGGTGCCCCAAACGCTTTTGCAGCAACTGTTCGTTCATAAAGCCAACTTATTCCTGTTTCTTTTGAGCCTGTGGATTTTTTGCTGTACTTCCTTGGTACTCCAGCAACAAGCTTGCTGGGCCTACCAACGGGATTTTCTTAGTATAAAAAAATCCAATTTCTAAGCCAGTCTCACTCTTCTCAATAATCAAATCTCGACCGGTAATCGACGTAATATAACCAACGTCAGCCTGTTTGTTAAACGCGGACTGAATTTCAGATGCAGAATTACTATTCAATAACTTAACTGAGGTAATTGCCTTCTTTATCGACATGTATTCAATCACGGTCGGCGCAATCTTTGATGCCAAAACGACTAATACAGCCAAAATGCCAAGAACAAATATCAATCCAACTAAAGACATTCCACGACTTTTGGGGCGAGCTAATTGTTGATATGTACGCATAGTATTTCTCCAATTTTATTGAAAACTACCAACTCTCTTTAAATCACTGAAATTCATCCAAATGAAAAAAGCCTTACCGACGATATTCTGATCAGGCACGAATCCCCAATAACGACTATCTTGACTGTTGTCACGATTATCACCCATCATAAAATAATGATCAGCGGGCACTTTACAAGTAACGCCCTCAATTTCATAAATACATTGATCGGCATAAGGGAAATTTGCTTCTCCGAACATAGCGATACCGGCTGGACGATCATCATCGTTGAGAACACGATGCGTCAAACTGCCAGACTTTTCATTCAACTGTTTTGAGTAACTCAGTTGTGGCCCCTCATGCAAAAAGTCAGGTAAAGACTCGTATTGACTTTCGACACCATTCACAATTAATTTTTTGTTTTTATAAACAATAGTATCACCAGGTAATCCGACGATGCGCTTAATGTAGTTTTGGCTAGGATCTTTTGGAAACCTAAACACCATCACATCACCTCTCTGAGGCTCATTTACGGAAATGATCTTTTTATCTAGGATAGGAAGTCGAATACCGTAAGTAAACTTATTCACCAAAATAAAATCACCAACATACAGCGTTGGCAACATTGAACCTGATGGAATCTTAAATGGTTCAAACAAGAACGAACGCAACACAAAAACCAAAGCAATCACAGGGAAGAAACTACCCGAATACTCAACCCATACTGGTTGACGCATCATATTCGCTTCCAACTGGGCACGACTTGTCTGATCCGAATTGCCGTTTCTTTCCAGCTCTTGTAAAGCGGCCGATACACTCGCTTTTCGCTTAGGCAATAACACAAAGCGATCGAAAGCCCAGATTACACCCGTAACCACCATCAAAACAAATAGAATCAACGCAAAATTGCTGATTAAGGATTGAAAACTCATTTCTCTTCCACCTGCAAAATTGCCAAAAATGCTTCTTGTGGAATCTCTACAGAGCCCACTTGTTTCATACGCTTCTTACCTGCTTTTTGTTTCTCAAGTAACTTGCGCTTACGGCTGATATCACCACCGTAACACTTCGCCAACACGTTCTTACGCAAAGCTTTCACATTTTCACGTGAAATAATATTGGCACCAATCGCAGCTTGGATTGCCACATCAAACATTTGACGTGGGATCAACTCGCGCATCTTAGCGGCAACTGCGCGACCTCGATAATGCGCATTGGCTCGATGAACGATAATCGCTAAGGCATCAACTTTTTCGCTATTGATCAACATATCAACTTTAACGACATCGGACGCACGATACTCGTTGAACTCATAGTCCATAGAGGCGTAACCACGTGACGTGGATTTCAAACGATCAAAGAAATCCAACACAATTTCTGCCATCGGCATTTCATAAGTAAGCTTGACTTGACGCCCGTGGTAACTCATATCCATTTGCACACCGCGCTTGGAAGTACAAAGTGTAATTACCGATCCAACATACTCTTGTGGCATGTATAAATTGACGGTAACTATTGGCTCCCGAATTTCTTCGATCTTCGACGGATCTGGCATCTTTGATGGATTATCCACCATCAACACAGTGCCATCACCCATCTCAACCTCATACACGACCGTTGGCGCTGTCGTAATGAGATCCATATCAAACTCACGTTCTAATCGCTCTTGCACAATTTCCATGTGCAACAAGCCGAGGAAGCCGCAACGGAATCCAAATCCCAAGGCCTGCGATACTTCAGGTTCGTACATCAGCGCAGCATCATTGAGTTTTAACTTTTCGAGTGAGTCTCGCAATGCATCATATTGATTTGCCTCAACTGGGAACAAACCAGCAAATACTTGTGGCTGAACCTCTTTAAAGCCTGGTAGCGGCTGAGCAGCCACGCGGCCAACTGTGGTAATCGTGTCACCAACTTTAGCGGCTTTCAATTCTTTGATGCCCGCAATAATAAATCCCACTTGTCCTGCAGACAATTCACTGCGACTGAGCGATTTTGGTGTAAACACACCGACACTTTCAACCAAATGCTGCGCCTCGGTCGCCATGAACAAAATTTTATCTTTTGGACGCAAAGTACCGTTTACGATACGTACCAACATCACAACGCCAACATAATTATCAAACCATGAATCAATAATCAGGGCTTGTAAAGGCGCATCTGGATCACCTTGTGGTGGTGGTACTTTCTGAATTAAGGATTCCAAAATATCACGAACACCAAAGCCTGTTTTTGCAGAGCAGTGCACTGCATCGCTGGCTTCAATCCCGATTACTTCCTCAATTTCATTGATGGCGTTATCGGGGTCGGCGGAAGGCAAATCAATTTTATTTAAAACAGGTACAACTTCCACACCTAGCTCAATTGCGGTGTAGCAATTCGCCACAGTTTGCGCTTCAACACCTTGCGATGCATCTACAACGAGTAAAGCACCTTCACAAGCGGATAGAGAACGACTTACTTCGTAACTAAAGTCGACGTGCCCAGGTGTATCGATCAAATTCAAATTATACATTTGACCATCGAGCGCCTTATACTGCAACGCCGCAGTTTGCGCTTTAATCGTAATTCCACGCTCACGCTCAATATCCATAGAATCGAGAACCTGTGCTTCCATCTCACGGTCGGACAGACCACCGCACAGCTGAATAATACGGTCCGCCAAAGTCGACTTACCGTGATCAATATGAGCAATAATTGAAAAATTACGAATGTTATTCATTAGATAGACTAAAACCGATTACAAAAAAGGCGCCAATACTGGGCAATTTCCCCAGGCTAGCGCCTAAAAATTGGGTTATGCAAAAACAACATTTTACCGGATTTCACCTACACCTGTCTCAAATTCCTTCAAGCAAGACCAAAAGCTTACAACTTAGCTAAACTTAAAAGCAGTGAATAGGGCAAATTAAACTGGAACTAAAATGACAATCCGTACGGGAGATTCTCACATCGTGCTGGTGGCAAGCCCCATTTATCCTCGTAATCAATCTTTGCGAGATACAGACCATCTGGCATAAATGTTGGGGCAGACAAACTTCGGTCTCGAGACTCTAACAATTCTCGAATCCATACTGGGTCTCTCCGCCCCATTCCGACAAAAATCAAAGAACCGACAATATTTCTCACCATGTGATGCAAAAATGCATTCGCACGCAAACTGAACACAATTAGCTCACCTTGTTGACGAATCTTTATCTCGTACATATGCTTCACTGGCGATTTTGCTTGACATGCAGCCGCACGAAACACGGTAAAGTCGCGCTCTCCTAATAAATATTCGGCTGCTTCACGCATAGGCTCTATGTTCAGAGGTCTAAAAAACCACCCAGCTCTTCCAGACCAGGTTGGAGAGCGAATACTCGAGTTATGCAACAAATAATGATACGTGCGTGAATACGCACTGAATCGCGCATGAAAAGCATTCTCATCCTGTTCATCCACTTGAATTTGCTTTGCCCAACGTACCGCAATATCTGGCGGCAAGAAAGCATTCACACCATTCACCCAAGAATACATCTCACGCTGTAACGGGGTATCAAGATGAACAACTTGTTCAATCGCATGCACACCCGCATCAGTACGTCCCGCGCACATAGTCTGAATTGGGCTCTTTGAAAATTTCTGCAACGCCCCTTCCAAGATATCTTGCACAGTATTGCCATTGGGCTGCGTCTGCCAGCCTTGATAAGCAGTTCCTTGGTATTCAACACCCAAAATAATTCTATTCAATGACATCAATCCGCTGCGCTTAAAATAAAAATGGGCGCTGACAACATGCAGCGCCCTTTCAGTTTGCAAATAGAACTTTTAACTCAACTCTTCGAGCATTTTCTTGGCTTTATCAACTTGCTCGCTAGACCCGCCTTTAATCACTTCATCTAACAATTCTCTAGCGCCTTCTTTATCGCCGATTTCACGATAAGCAACAGCCAAATCAAGCTTAGTTGCCATCTCCGCATTATAAGGCGAAACATCTTCAACAGAATCGGCTGACTCAATTGGCGCCGCATCTGCCGCATCCAAACCGAAATCTAACTTGACCTCTTCTTGCATCATCAGCGGTGCTTCTTTAATTGGCTCTTGAACTTCATCTACTGACACAAAATCCAAGGAACCAATATCAAACTCCTCTTGCGCCTCAATCGCTGGACTTTCGTTTGATAATGACAACTCCACTGGCTCCTGAACAACAGCAGGTGCAGCTTCAACTGGATCATCTCCACCCAAGTCGAAATCGATAGACCCGAAGTCGATCACTGGCATTTCTTCCTCGACTGGCGGCTTAATTGAGCTTACCGCATCAATTTCAGGTAAAGTAACTGGGAACTCTTCCAATTCACCCTGATCATCTTGCTTTTCTGCGATATCCAAATCAAAGTCCAAACCATCATCTAAAGATGCTTGAGCTGGTTCGGCTTTATCATTCTCATTTGCTGCCTCATCCGATAGTGCAGACGCAGTGTCAATAATACTGATCGACTCCAACATATCTTCTGACAAGGAATTTTCTAACAAGGCTTCTGGGTCGAGATCTTCCAGCGGTTGAGTTGGCTGACCTAAGCCTGCACCAGCATAAGCTTCGAGCTGCGCACTTGCGCCAGCATACAATGGATTATTTGGATCCAAGGAAATACCCATTGAAGCAGCTTGTCCCCAGTCCTCACCTTCACCACGGGTCATACCGTACAACTCACCAGCAAACAACTCAAATGAACGCAAATCTTTGCGACCAAAATAAATCTCTAAGAGTTTTAGGCGTACCGCGTGGCGATCTGGCTGCGTCTTCAATGCTTCCTTCAAAATTTCTTCTGCTTGAGAGTCTCGTCCATAAGCGATGTACACATCTGCCTCAGCGACCGGATCAACTTCATTTGCATCTAGCTGACTAGCTGAAGGTGCAAAATTCGAATTGAATACACTATTATTGGTATCAACACTTTGCCCGCCAGTAGAACCGAACATGGAGTTTGCTTTTAGGCTAGAGCCCGTCAATATACTATCTTCAAACTGATGAGATACCTTTTTCTTACGCGAAGAATAAATACCGATTGCACCGCCCAGCGCAGCCAACAAACCAGCTGCGATTAAATATTTAGAATCAAACCATGAGGATTCTTCCTCAACCACTGGTGGCGGAGGCGGTGGCGTGCGCTTAGGCTTCGCTGCACTTGCCGCAGTACTAGCAGCGCTAGCAACTTGAGTACTTGACGCAGACGCGCTCTCAGCTTTGCTTGCACTTGTGGCCACACTTGATGCTGCACTCGCTGCAACTGAAGCAACAGATGCTGATGCACTCATTGAAGCAGGTTTCGATGCAGAAGCAACATCACTCGCTTTAGATGCGCTGGAGGCACTTGCGGCACTCGCAACCGCTGGCGCAGCTGTTTTGGATGGCATCGCCAGCAACTTATTCAACTCACCAACATTTTTTTCTAACTCTTTAACTCTGGCATTGGCCTCTGCCAGTGCTTTATCTTTGGCGATACGATCTTCCTCAGAAAACCCTTTTGCAGGTGCACTTTTAGCCCCAGCTTCGGCTACTTTTGACAATTTTAATTTATCAAGCGATTCATTTGCGGCAGTTGGCACTTCCTTCACTTTTGCAGTGATTGCACCACTAGCTGCTTGTTTCTTCTGTGCGATAGATTCTGCTGGAGCTGTTAAAACTTGGCCAGCAAGCTTATTTCTGTACGCGTTAAAATTTGCTGAGTGTGTTTGCACCACTTGGCGAGCTTCGCTACTTGAACTGGCTTTCGCTTCCTCAGTATCAGGGATCGTCAAAATCTGTCCTGCTTTAAGACGATTCATATTATCGCCAACGAATGCTTGTGGATTCGCGCGGTAAATACTGACCAACATTTGGTCCAAGGAAACACCATTCAAATTTGACGAAGCAATACGCATCAAGGTATCGCCTGGTTTCACGCGATATTGGCGGCCATCTGCATTAGTTGATGTGCTAGCTGCTGCACTTTTGATTGGCGTTTTTTTGATACTTTCAGACTCTTGATTGGCGCTTGAAACTTTCGCTTTTGGCTCTGCGCTTGCAATCTGACCAGTAGCGACGTTTTTTGCACTAGAACCGCTTGGATTAACCACTTGCGCAGACTGTCCTGTCGATAAATCAGCTGGATCTAGCAGAAAAGTATATTCACGAACTAGCTTGCCATTACTCGCATTCATTTCCAGTAGAAAATCAACCCAAGGCTCATTCATAGCTTGTGTCGAAGTGACGCGAATAATGTAGGAATTGCCGCGCGATTCAACAGCAAAGCGCAAGGACAACAATGCTGGATTAAATTCAATATTTGCCTGTCTAAAAGCTTCAATCGACGCCAGTTTCGGCACCAGAGAATTGATCTCTTCTTTATTTGGTGAAGTTAACTCAATTTCTGCTCTGAGCGGCTGACCAAGTGAGGATAGTACTGTTAACTTTCCCAAGCCAGTGGCGTATGCATTTGAGAAGACAAGTAATGAAGTGAAGGCTGCTGCTTTAAGCATCTTACTTCCCAAAAAACTTATCGGTAAGTGTTTGTAATTATGCATTTTTAGAACATTTCCTGGGAAATTTAGTCAACACAAAATTGCTGTTGAATCAAGCAAAATTGCTCAAACGAAAGGTATGTTAGCTGAAGATAACATTACCCTACTTGTCGCGCAAGCTTAACGTGAATTCTAGATATGGTAAATACATTAAGAGCGGAATTAGCACTTTCATAGCCAATTCGTTGTTACCACTAGACAATTTTCAGCAACGATAAAATAAACAAATAAAAAAAAGGAATGAAATTCATTCCTTTTTTATTGCAAGCTATGACAAATAAAGTTACGTTATTTTTCGATCAAAATTCTAAGCATACGACGTAATGGCTCAGCCGCCCCCCAAAGCAATTGATCACCGACGGTGAAAGCGGACAAATAATCGCCGCCCATTTGCATTTTACGCAAACGACCCACCGGAATTGTCAAACCACCTGTCACTGCCGCTGGCGTTAAGTCACGCATTGAATCTTCACGTGTATTCGGCACAACCTTAGCCCAAGGATTGTTTTGCGCGAGCATATCGGTAATTTCGTCTAACGGCACGTCTTTAGTTAATTTGATTGTCAATGCTTGAGAATGACAGCGCATCGCACCGATACGAATACATAAACCATCTACTGGAATTGCTTTAGATCCAAATGCTTCACCCAGACCCAAAATTTTGTTTGTTTCAACGCCGGCTTTCCATTCCTCTTTAGACACGCCATTGTGCAAATCTTTATCGATCCAAGGGATTAAGTTACCAGCCAAAGGAACGCCGAATTGCTTGGTCTCATCTGCACTGAAATTATGTTGCTTCGCCAACACCTTACGATCAATTTCTAAAATCGCTGCAGCTGGATCATCAAGCAAAGCTTTCACTTCGGAATTGATAGAACCAAACTGGGTCAACAATTCGCGCATATGTTGCGCACCACCACCAGATGCCGCTTGGTATGTCATCGAAGACATCCACTCAACCAAACCGTGCTGGAACAAGCCACCCAAGCCCATCAGCATACAAGAAACTGTGCAATTACCACCCACATAGTTCTTCACACCACGGCTCATCGCATTCTTAATCACGTCTAAATTGACAGGATCTAACACGATAATAGCGTCATCTTCCATACGCAGTGTCGATGCTGCATCGATCCAAAAACCATTCCAGCCAGCTCCACGTAATTTAGGAAAAATTTCAGAGGTGTAGTCACCACCTTGGCAGGTAATAATAATGTCGCACTTTTTGAGCGCTTCAATATCATTTGCGTCTTTCAATGTTTTTTCATTCTTTGCCATCGTTGGCGCTGTGCCACCGGTGTTAGAAGTTGAAAAAAACACTGGTTCTATATGAGCAAAATCGCCCTCTTCCTGCATACGCTGCATGAGTACGGAACCAACCATTCCACGCCAACCGACCAAACCAACTAGTTTCATCATCTTTCCCTAAAAATTACAGGTCTCCCTGTTTCACATAAAAATCAACCTAAAGCATTCACAACCGCATCGCCCATTTCCGAGGTGCCAACTTTACTGCATCCATCTTCAAAGATATCTGCCGTACGCAAACCTTGCGTCAATACTTTTTTCACCGCAACTTCGATACGATCAGCTTGCTCTGCCTTACCCAAAGAATAGCGCAACATCATTGCGGCAGATAAAATTGTTGCCAACGGATTCGCGATACCTTTGCCAGCGATATCGGGCGCGGAACCATGCGATGGTTCGTACAAGCCTTTATTGTTTGCATCAAGCGATGCCGAAGGTAACATGCCGATTGAACCAGTCAACATCGCGGCAGCATCTGACAAAATATCGCCAAACATATTACCAGTAACCATGACATCAAATTTCTTAGGCGCACGCACCAATTGCATCGCCGCGTTATCAACATACATGTGATCCAATGCCACATCAGGATACTCTTTATGCACATCAATCATGATGTCTTTCCAGAACTGGAAAGTTTCCAACACATTTGCTTTATCAACGCTAGTGAGTCGCTTATTACGCTTGCGCGCTGCTTGAAACGCGACATGTGCAATGCGTCGGATTTCACCTTCTGCATAACGCATCGTATCAAAGCCTTCTCGCTGACCTTTAAATGGGCCATCTGGACATTCACGAACACCGCGCGGCTGTCCAAAATAAATATCGCCTGTCAATTCACGAATAATCAAAATATCTAATCCAGAAACCACTTCAGGCTTCAAGGTCGAAGCACCTGCTAATTCGGGATACAAAATCGCTGGACGTAAATTCGCAAATAAATTCAAATTTTTACGCAAGCCTAAAATCGCCTGCTCCGGACGTAACGGCCGATCTAAAGTATCGTACTTCCAATCACCGACCGCACCAAACAAAACAGCATCAGCTTCTTTTGCCAATTTCAAAGTCGATTCTGGCAAGGGATGACCAGCGGCCTCGTAACCAGCACCACCAACCGGAGCGAATTCCATCTCAAAGGGTTCGCCCAAGGCTTTTAAAACTTTTACGGCCTGATCGACGATTTCAGGACCAATGCCGTCACCCGGCAAAATTGCAATTTTCATGCTTGTCTTCAACAAAAAATATTTTGATCAATAAAACTAAATGGCATTTGCAAGCCAAGGTTGCTCTGACATCCTTAGCTTTTCAAAAGCGCGAATTTTGTCGGCATGCACCAAGGTTAGACCAATGTCATCCAAGCCATTTAATAGGCAATACTTTCGAAAAGCGTCCACCTCAAACTCAAAGGCTTCGCCTGTAGCGCGGACAATCACCTGTTGCTTTTCCAAATCAACAGTTAACTCAAATCCTTCTTGCGCACTAAGCTGATTAAACAAACGATCAATCACAGCCTCGTTTAGCACGATAGGAAGCAAGCCATTTTTAAAGCAATTATTAAAAAAGATATCAGCAAAACTCGGCGCAATAATCACGCGAAAACCATACTGCTCAAGCGCCCAAGGTGCGTGCTCACGCGAAGATCCGCAGCCAAAATTTTGGCGAGTCAAAAGAATAGTAGCACCACGATAACGCTCTTGATTCAGCACAAACTCGGGATTCAAAGGGCGTTTGCTATTATCAACACCGGGCTCACCTCGATCTAAATAGCGCCACTCGTCGAATAAATTAGGCCCAAATCCTGTGCGTTGAATCGACTTCAGAAACTGTTTAGGAATGATCGCATCTGTATCGACATTCGCACGATCCAAAGGAGCGACCAAACCATGCAGCAAAGTAAATTTATTCATGACAATTTTTTTCCAGCGCTCTCAACCACTTCGCCTGCTTTCTTAACATCCTTACCGATGCCTTGAATCGTATTGCAACCAGCTAAGCCAACCATGATTAACGAGATAGTGATGAATGTAGTGATTTTTTTCATTTTCAATTTCCGTTCATGAGTAAATTACGCAAAATTGCGTACATCGACAAAATGGCCTGCAATACCTGCGGCCGCTGCCATCTCTGGCGATACTAAATGAGTACGCCCGCCCTGTCCTTGGCGGCCTTCAAAATTCCGATTCGAGGTCGAAGCACATCGCTCGCCAGGCTCCAAACGATCAGCATTCATTGCCAAACACATAGAGCAACCAGGCTCCCGCCATTCGAATCCTGCCGCAGTGAAGATCTTATCCAAGCCCTCTTGCTCGGCCTGTTGCTTAACCAATCCAGAGCCCGGTACGACCATCGCTAATTTCACGT
>VFQS010002088.1_pt1 | contig 17060 bp, 12 predicted proteins | sample 3512361 | NCBI WGS metagenome assembly VFQS01 (sample SAMN10412375, study PRJNA504923) | tailings metagenome | isolation source: Relicate 1 Philex TSF3 active mining | place: Philippines
CTTCAAGAGAAATTGAAGTATTAGAACAATTAAGCAAAGGATTAAAATACAACGCTATTGCCGAAAATTTGTTTCTATCACCAGGAACGATTCGCAAACATGTAGAGAATATTTACACTAAACTTCAAGTGCATAATAAATTAGAAGCCATTCAAAAAGCGAAAAATAATAAGTTGATTTAATCAATATACGAATTTCTACGTATTTCTTAACGTACTGCTACCGCATAATTTTACTTCATAATTAAGAACAAAAAATGTGTAACTAATTCTGAAGAAATTATGAAAAAAATAGGATTATTATTTCTAGCTTATTTTCTATTTAACTCTACAATTGCTCAAGAGAAAGAAAGTAATTTATCTGTAAAATTTAATTTTGGGACTTCCTTTTCAAAGCCTGGAGGCGATTTAGGCAATGTAGCGGGTAAAGGAAAATCAATGCAAATATTACTTCAATCGGAAGTAGGATATCATGTATCGTATAATAAGTCTACAAAATTTGGGATAAAAATAGCTGGAGTTGCAGGACAAGATTGGGCTAATTTTTTATCTAATGATGCTTTAACCGAATTAAAAGTATCTGTTCCTAATTTAAAAGCTCGTATTTATCCACTAAGTTTTCAAGGGGATGTTTTTGACGGACTTGAAAAAATTATGCCTAAAAATTTACCTTTTGCAATAGAACTCCCAGTAGGAATTGCTCTAGTTTCATCAATCAGTAGCTTGCATTTTGACTACGGTGTTGGTTTTGGTAAAATCACAGAAACAGCTTATGTAGATGAGTATGATTTTAACGATCAAACTGTTAATAGAACAATGCGCTATTTTGGTTGGGGATTTCAACCACAAATTTATCGTTCTGATAGCGATAAATGGATTGTAAATGCCATGTTTGATTTTGGTAAATATTCTTGGACAAATGCAAATGGCGGAACTTCTTCATTTAAAACCAGTCAAGTTGGTTTTGGTGCTCAATATAATTTTTAAATAGATTTATTATGAAAAACATATTCACATTATTAGCAGTATTATTTGTTGGGTTTGCAAATGCTCAAATCGCAAAATATAAAGCAGCAGACTTTAATTTAACTTCTGATGTAACTAAATATGAAACTCAAGAGTTTTATTTTGATGTCGCTCAAAATAAATACCAAATGTGCAGTAAAAAAACAATTTATTTAAACAAAGGATTGGTTACGAAAATTGAAACTATGATGAATTACTTTATTTATGTAGAAAGCGTAAATACATTCAATTACAAAAACGGGCAATTAGAAAGTATTGAAACAGTAAGTTCAAATATAAAAACAACGGAAAAGTTTATTTATAACAACGGAAAAATTGTAGAAAGAATTAAAGAAGGTGATTCTAAAGCCAGAAGTATCTATGAATATGATAAAAAAGGAAATCTTAGTAAAGAAATACTGTATGAAGATGGAGCTTTAGTAGGAAGAGTAGCTTACAGTAATTATACAGCATCAGGAACATATTATAAAAAAACAAATAATTGTTATAATGAAACTGAACAAGGCACATATGAGCAATGGTTTAAAAATGGTTTTATGATAAGAGAATTGTTGATTAACGATACTTTTAGAGGAGAATCATCTTATACTTATGATAAATTGGGTAACGAAGTATCTCAAACTTCAGATGGTGAAACTTGGAAAAACAATTACGATTATGATGCAAAAGGAAATGTACTAAAATCAAGAGTAATACAACAAGGTTTTTATGAAACGGCAGACACTAACTATTTCACTTTTGCTAAAGTAACTTACGCTAATGGAAAAACAGAAGGAAATGCAGATTTTGAAGTAAATTTTGTGAAACAATATGAGCCTAAATCACCTTCTTATGAAGTTAGTTATGCTTTCAATGAAGTAACAGGTGAAGAATTAAATAAAGCTTTAGATGATTTAAAAGCTTTAACCATTTCAACCTATAAAATCATGAAAAATGAAGGGAACACTTTTACAATCAAAGATGCAAACGGGGAGGAAATTACTAATGATGTAGAAGCGGTAAAAAGTAAAAATGACATTTTAGTTTATGATATCCTTTTTAAGAAATCGTTATTGTTGAAAAACTTCTACAATGATGAGGTTAAAGTAGGGGAATGGTATAATATGGAGGAGTTAACATCGCCAACAGGAATGTACTGGATTTTTTCTGAAGCACCAGAGTTTTATATCATTCAAAATGGAGTTTTAGTAGATATGTCGCTTTACAAATTAGTAAAAACGCAAAAAGTTGATGATTTCATTATTCAAGAAGCTGGAATTGACAAATACATCATTCGCGATTTGAATTCGAAAGGTTTTGAAACGTTTTATCCATTAGAGTTTTTAAATAATTAGCCATGAAATTTGCATTTATTTTTAGCCTTTTATTCTCTTTTGGATTTGCTCAAGAAAAACATTCAACTGCTGATTTTCATCTTTCAAAAGATGTAGTGAAATATGAATCGGTGGAGTATGCTTACAATGCGGCAATTAAAAACTTCGAAATTTCCAAAACTCAGATTCTAGAGTTTAAAGAGGGAAAGCTTATTCAAAAAATCTATAAAGAAAATAGTGCTTATGCAGCTATTATGAATAGAGTTGAAAAATATAGTTACAACGAAAAAGGACAATTAATTAAAATTGAAACAGAAGGCAAACCTACGTACCAATATAATTATGATAAAAATGGTAAGTTAATCAAGATTGTTTTGGATAGAAAGTCTGAACCAGCCTTCACGGAAGATTTTACTTACGATAAAAAAGGGAATTTGATTAAATGGGTAAAAAAATCAGGAGATTTAACAAGTGAAGAAAAGTTGTTTTCGGATTATCAATCAAAAAATAATTATAAATACAAGTATAATTACTACAAATACCAAAAGAACGAAATTCTTTTTACGGATGAAATCGTAGTGAAAAACGGGTTAGAAATAAGTAATAAACATATTTCTAATGAGCCAAAATCGGAACGAACTTCCATATTTTCTTATGATAATCATGGAAACTTAGTAGAACAAAAAGTGTCAGATGGTACTGTTTATCATTATATTTTGGCTTATGATGAAAAAGGAAATGTTATAAAAGAACGCAGTAAAGACGCAGTTGAATTATATTCTAAATTCTCAAAAGTAACATTCAAAGACGGAACCAATTCGGGAAGTACAGCTTTTGCACCTTATTTTACTCAAGGAATCCAACAACCTATTCTTTTAATGGAGATGAATAAAAATCCAAAGGAGAGATATAAGGTGATGAAAACGGGACCAGTACAATATCAGGTTAAAAACAGCAAAGGAGAAATTGTGCCTATTAATCCTAAAGAAAGCATGATTTTTGAACAAAAAGACATGTTTTTCTACGATGCAAAAACAAATGAAACAGTGGCGTTGTTTGGATTATTTACAGATGCTTACAAATTAAATGAATGGTATGAAACGGTTACTTATAATTCTCCAACAGGAAAATACATTGTAGTAAATACCGATTGGAATTTCTTTATTATTGAAAGGGGAAATGTAGTGGAATCGTCTCAATACAAACTTCACAAAGGGATTGATGGCAATACATTAGTGATAGCAGAAAATGGTAAAGAAAAATATTTTGTTCCTTATTTAGATCAAATGCAGGCTTTAGTAATTTATCCATTAGAATTAATCTCAAAATAATGAAAAATCTAATCTTAATCTTTTTTTCGGTATGCAGTTTTGCCCAACAACAATTCAGAACTTCCGATTTTGGGTATTCTGATGATGTGGTAAAAGTGGAAGAATGCTTGTATAAATTCAATACAACTCAGAATGCATTTATTCGAGAGAATATTTATACGACAGAAATAAAAAATACCTTTTTTCAGAAGCAAATTTTAGAAAATTTTTATGAAGCAGGAAAGGTTGTGGGAGAATATTCATTTGTTTATAATCCCGATTTCACCTTAAAAGAAATCAATTATAAACCTATTGAAGGTAATTTTGGTCATACCATCAAATTCCAATTTCAGTATGAGAAAGGCAAGTTAAAAAAAGGAATTGTAGAACACATGTCGTCTACTATTTACGAATATGACAAAAAAGGAAATTTGATTAAAGAAATAGAAAGAAATGCAGATGACGAACCTTCAGAAACCATTTTTTACCAAGATTATAAAAACAAAAAAAGTTACACCAAAATCAAGAAAAGTAACGATGGATCGGGAAGTGATTACACAAAAGAAATTTATAAAGAAGGGTTGTTAATCCAAAGCGAATTTGTGTCAGATGATTTCAAATCGACAACGAAATATTCCTATGATAATTACAAAAATGTGTTGTCTCAAATTTATAACGATAGTTCCCGAATCGATTATGGTTACGAGTTTGATGCAAAGAAAAATAGAATCAAGATCGCAAAATTGAGTCAAGCTTTGCCAGAAGATAATTCGTTTACGTTTGTTAAAATTACCTATGCAGATGGAACAACTTCTGGAAGTTCAAACCTTGATTTAGACTTCATTAAAAAATACGATGAGGTATTTAGAGAAAAAGATTCGTTGTTGCAACACTATCAAAAAGTGGCGTATTCGAGAAATGATTATTTATCAGTTTTAAAAGGTGATGAAGACAAAATTGAGATTCAAGATTCCTATGATAATAATTTTGAAAAAGTAGTGCAATTAGTCGATACACCAGAACATTCCAGTTTAGTAATCTTCAATGAAGTAGATCAATCTGTGCATTTTGTGAGAGGGTTTTATTTAGACGATTTTGCAAAACACGAATGGCAGGATGCTATAAAACTAGAATCGCCAACAGGAATCTATTGGGTAAAAAACAATAAGTTTAAAATTTCATTTTATCAAGACGGAAAGTATTTACAAAGCAGTAATTTTTCGATTGAAAATGACGAAAATCCAAACCATTTGGTTGTAAAATTGGTTGATGGTACAATTTACCAAATTCAAAATGTTGATACTTCAGAAGCGGGAAGATTATATCCATTATTAAAAAAATAATTTTGGTAAAATTTTTTAGAAAGAATTGTCCCCTTGAGGGGATTTTAGGGGGTGTAAAACATGTAATTAATTGAATAATGAAAACATTTATTTTATCAATATGTATTATTGTAAATTTGAGTTTACAAGCGCAAGAACAATTTCTAACAGCACATTTTAATTGGTCGCCCAGAACAGCAACTCTTCAGAAAGAAATTTTTTATTTCAATCCAGAAACCAAAGCGAGAGAATGGTCAAAAACAGAAACTTATACGTTTTACAATCAATATTTAGATTCTGTGATAGTGGATTTGGGAGATGCAAAAGAAATTACAAGACACAATTTCAATATTGATAATTGTTTAGTGTCAAAAATCACGGATTATAAACTAAGCGAAACACAAGACAAAACCTTGTTTTTTTATGATAAAGAATTGCGATTAACAAAATCACAAGAATTTGTGCAAGGCAGATTGTTTTCGGAAACGAAATATTCATACGACAAACAAAATCGATTAATAAAATCAGTTTGCATAGAAAAGGAAACAGGATTTTCTGAAATTACGGAATATTCCAACTATACTTCAGATGATAGTTATACCAAAACTTCGTATTATAAAGATGCCAAGAAAGACGCAAATTTATCCATCGAAATTTATAAAAACGGTTTATTAATAGAAGGGAATTATCAGATTTTCGATTTAAAAAGTAAAATGGTGTATCAGTACGATGAAAAACGAAATGTAATCTCTGAACAAAAAGACAACGAAGCACCAACGTTATACCAATACGAATATGATGCAGAGGGAAATCCAACGAAAATCACGATTTCAAACGTAGGGAATCCTTATGTGAATTCAGAAATTATTATAAAAAGTACGTATTCTGATTTTAGGTCAAACTAAAAAGCCCCGATTCAATCGGGACTTTCATTATATTTTATTTTCTAAACTTTGCCATCCACCACCGTTGATGCAATCAATTCCGTGTTGTTGTAAAATTGAAGTTGCTTGAGCACTTCGCATTCCTGAACGACAACAAGCGATAATAGGTTTATTCCATTTTTTGATAGTTTCAATGTTTCCGTTTAATACTTGTAAGGCAATATTTTTTGAACCTTTGATGTGACCGTCTCTATATTCTTCTGGCGTTCTTACGTCTAAAATAATAGCTCCTTTTTTAACGTATTCTTGCACATCATTCGTTTTATTTCCTAATCCTAAAAAATCTAAAATTCCCATAATTGTTTCTTTTTTTGACAAAGATAGAATTGATTGAAAATCTTTTCAGTAACAAAAGTTACTTTGATTAAGCGTTAGCTTTTTCAAAAATCAATTCCAATCCGTTATCCACTAAATGTACAATTTCTGGACGATTGCTTTTTACTTTTTCTAAATGATTCAGGACTTTATCAACCAAATCAGAATTTCCTTCTTTTTTAGCCAATTCCGCAATTTCAACAGATAATAACCAATCGTTTGGATGTCCAGCAGAAACCGAAGCAAATGCTTCTTTTAAAGTACTCGCTGCAGGTTTTCCTTCTCTAATATTACGAACACTTAGATATAGTTTTTCTAACTCTTCTCTTTCAGTCGATTTTTTCTGTTTAATCGTTTGAGAAGACGGAACGTGATTGATCATATCAAAACTATTCACATCTGCCGGACCTGAAAAAGCAGAAATTACTTTTTTACCAACTGCCATGTCATAAATTCCCCATTCTGGTTGGAAAAGAACCGTGTCATTATGAGTTACGGTACAATTTTTGAATTTAATCAATAAGATTTCGCCTTGTAAATTGCGCGTTCCAGTTACAATTTCACCTACAACTTTGATGTTTCCTTCAAATTCTAATGTCACTTGTTCGCCTTCGTAAATATCATATGCTCTTAGGTCTCTTGGACTCATCTCTTCAATCGCTAAGTTGATGCCTTTTAGTTTCCCAATTGGCGAACCAAAACCTTCCGCATGATATTCTGTTCCGTGACCTACTAATTCTTTTTCTCTGTAGGATAGTGCTGTTTTTCCTGTAGTTTGAACATAAACTGGTTTTCCTTCATCTTCAATTACATTAGTAAAAACACCCGAAACTTGTAAACCAGTACTCAATTCGATAGTTCCTAAAGCATTCGAATTAATCAATTTTTTAATTCCGGATAATCCACCAGTTCGTAGAGCCATTTTATTTGCGAATTCCTCTAAAACAGAACTTAAATGTGCAAAATCAGATGTTACATAAAGTTGAGGTTGTGGTTTTGTAATGTCAAAACTCATGTCAGCAGCCGAAATATCGTATGGAATTTTCTTTACATTGTCGGTCATACACCAAGCGCTTTCTCCAATCGAAGAAAGTAATCCGGCACCATAGATTTTTGGATTGTCAACGGTTCCAATTAAACCGTATTCTACTGTCCACCAATGTAGGTTTCTAATACGCGACATTTCTGATAATTCGCCCATATTATTCTGTAAGAAATCAACTTGCTCTTCCGCTTTTTTGATTTCTTCTTCTGGCGTATCTTCGGCTTCTTTTAAAATCGAAAGCAAACGAATCGCTTCATACAATTCATAATCACGCGCTGATGAAATTGCTTTACAACCAATTTCACCAAAACGTCTTAAATATTCAGCATATTCCGGATTCGCAATAATAGGAGCGTGTCCTGCGCCTTCGTGAATGATGTCTGGAGCTGGAGTGTATTCAATGTGTTCTAATTGACGAATATCGCAAGCAATAACTAACACATTATACGCTTGAAATTCCATAAACGCATTCGGTGGAATGAATCCGTCAACGGCAACTGCAGCCCAACCGATTTCTTTCAAAATTCGGTTCATGCCATACATACTAGGAATGTTGTCTATTTCTATTCCAGTTTTTTGTAAGCCTTCTAAATACGAACTATGCGCAACTTTTGAAAGATAATCTACATTTTTACGCATAACATAGCGCCAAACCGCTTGATTTATTGGTGTGTAATCTTCATAAACTTGCGGTTTGATGAATTGTTTTAAATGTTTTGGTAATCTGTCAATCAGTGGATTACTTTCAAAATGCGTTTCCATAATTTTACTTGTGATGTTTGATGTAAAATTACGAATTTTTAAGTAATCGTAAAAGTTTTTTAATAATATGATATACGATCAGTGATGATTTCGTTATTATTAATTAATATTGAAATTATTCAAAGTAAAAAATAAGGAGCTAAAAGTAATAGCTCCTTAAAAATGCTATTGTATTATTATTTCGGTGGATACTGTTCTAAGATTTTAGAAACAAATTCCATTATTCTGGCATCTTTCTTTTCTGTATTTTTAGTTAGATATCCGCTTCCTTCACCTTGCCAAACTAATTCTTTTGTTTTAGCATCTATGATATCTATAAAAAGTGTTCCTTCAGGAGTTGTGGTCACATTTGTGTACCCCATTCCCCAATATGGATTCCAACCCCAGCCAAAGCCCATATTGTTGTAAACATCAACACGTTCTCTTTCTTTAGTGAAAATACTAATTAAAACATCTGGATTTTCAGATTTACTGAATCCTTTTAATTTCATAACTTCATCAATTGAATAAAGAATTCTTTTCTTATCCAAATCGGAAATTTCGGCTTTATCAATACCACTTTTTAAATAAGCATAGGTTTTGTAGTTTGTAAAAGTTGCTTTTTTATCATAATCCGCATTTACTCTTACAGTACTACATGATGCTAAAGTTAAAACAAATAGAATCGAAAGTAATTTTAGTGTTTTCATAATAATTAGTTTTAAGTTTTTGATTTCAGGAATTAGAATCTTAACTTGAAACTCGAAACCTGAAACTATAATAAATTTTCATCTACTAAATTAGGGATGGTAACTTTTAATAAAGGTTGCGTCTCCATGGCTCTTTTTATTGCAAAAATAGCGCCTTCATTTCTTGCCCAACTTCTTCGTGAAATTCCGTTATTAACATCCCAGAAAAGCATTGACTCTAAACGTCTTGATGCTTCTTTACTTCCATCAAGAACCATACCAAATCCACCATTAATTACTTCTCCCCAGCCAACACCGCCACCATTGTGAATAGAAACCCAAGTAGCACCTCGGAAACTATCTCCAATTACGTTATGAATCGCCATATCGGAAGTAAATCTTGAACCATCATATATGTTAGAAGTTTCTCTATAAGGAGAATCGGTTCCTGAAACATCGTGGTGGTCGCGACCTAAAATCACATAACCAATTTCTCCACGAGCGATTGCTTGATTAAATGCTTCTGCAATTTTAATTCGTCCTTCGGCATCAGCGTATAAAATACGAGCTTGTGAACCTACAACCAATTTATTTTCTTGAGCACCTTTAATCCATTGGATGTTATCGGCCATTTGTTGTTGAATTTCCTCTGGCGAATTTTTCATCATTTCTTCCAAAACATCGCAAGCTATTTTATCAGTCTTAGCTAAATCTTCTGGATTTCCTGAAGCGCAAACCCAACGGAATGGTCCAAATCCATAATCGAAACACATTGGTCCCATAATATCTTGAACATAACTTGGGTATTTAAATTCTCTACCTAAAGTTGGATGGTCATTCATTACATTAGCTCCAGCTCTTGAAGATTCTAATAAAAAGGCATTTCCATAATCAAAGAAATAGGTTCCTTTAGCAGTATGTTTGTTAATTGCTTCAGCATGACGACGAAGTGTTTTTCTAACTTCTTCTTTGAAACGCTCAGGTTCGTTAGCCATCATTTCATTTGATTCTTCAAAGGTAAATCCGATAGGGTAGTAGCCACCAGCCCAAGGATTGTGTAAAGAAGTTTGGTCTGAACCTAAATCGATATGTAAATTTTCTTGGTCAAATCGCTCCCATACATCAACCACATTTCCTAAATAAGCAATCGAAACTACTTCTTGATTTTCTAATGCTTTTTTAACTCTAGGAACTAATTCGTCAATGTTATCAACTATCTCATTAATCCATCCTTGTGAATGGCGAATGTGTGTGATTTTTGGATTTACTTCGGCACAAACAGTAACACAACCTGCAATATTTCCTGCTTTTGGCTGAGCACCACTCATTCCTCCTAATCCAGAAGTTACGAATAATCCGCCTTTTGGTGATTTTTTAATTTTTCTAAATCCGTTTAAAACAGTGATGGTTGTTCCATGTACAATTCCTTGCGGACCAATATACATATAACTTCCAGCTGTCATTTGTCCGTATTGTGAAACACCTAAAGCGTTCATTTTTTCCCAATCGTCTGGTTTGGAATAATTAGGGATAACCATTCCGTTAGTAACTACAACTCTTGGTGCTTCTTTATGCGATGGGAATAATCCCATTGGGTGACCTGAATACATGACTAACGTTTGTTCGTCTGTCATTTCGGCCAAATATTTCATAGTTAAGCGATATTGAGCCCAGTTTTGAAAAACGGCCCCATTACCACCATAAGTTATTAATTCATGAGGATGTTGGGCTACAGCATAGTCCAAGTTATTTTGAATCATTAGCATAATGGCTTTTGCTTGTTCGCTTTTTCCAGGATATTCTGAAATAGGTCTCGCGTACATTCTATAATCTGGACGTAGGCGATACATATAAATTCTACCGTAAGTTTCTAATTCGGTTTTGAATTCAGGAATTAAAGTAGCGTGATGCTCGGGTTCAAAATAGCGAAGTGCATTTTTTAAAGCTAATTTTTTTTCTTCTTCTGTTAAGATTTCTTTCCTTTTTGGAGCGTGATTAATTTCGGCTTCATAAGGTTTAGGAGTCGGTAAAACCGATGGAATTCCCTCTAATATTTGTTCTTGAAATGTCATTATTGTTGATTTTAGATGTTCAGATTTTGGATTTTTAGATTGGATTGTCTAAATATCTTTAATCTATTTATCTTGTTTCTTATTTGTTGTTTATTGTTTAATCTGATTACTGAATACTGCGACTGAACACTGCTTACTTTTTAATAGTTCCAGTTTTTTTGTCAAAACCATATGGGCAATGACGGCAACCGCTTTTACAGCAATACCCTCTTTTTAAATGGTATTTTTCTGTAAAACATTTATATCCTTCGGGGGTGTAATAGAAATCTTCCCCTTCTTTTAAATTATTTGGATTTAATTCATTGTTCATATGGGCAAATTTACCAATTTTGTATAATATGATTGTACTTGTTATCAAATATTTAATTCCGAAAGGATTTCGTGGACTTACAGTTTTTCCATTTGTTTTTTTATTGAATAAAAAAGACAAAGTAAATCCAGTATTATTAAATCACGAAAAAATACATATCCGACAGCAAGTTGAGCTTTTAGTTGTGTTCTTTTTTATTTGGTATGGAATTGAATTTTTAGTTCGAATGATTCAATGTAAAAACAGGAGAGAAGCTTATTATAATATTTCATTTGAACGAGAAGCTTATGCAAATGAAAAAGACCTCGACTATTTAAAGAAGAGGTCTTTTTGGAATTTTTTGAAGTACTAAATTATTTCTTTTTAGGTGCTTCTTTTTTATTGTATTGAATCATTGATTCTGGCATTCTTTCAAAACGAACTTGGTTTCCATCATAATAGATTGGAGTTCCTTCCTCTTTACCACCATCGTTAGTCATTACACCATTCATGTTTTTGTCAAAATTGTTTGATAAAACAACATCTGAAATTTCTACGCCATTTTCATAACCTTTTCTTGTTCCAATAGCTGTCCAGTTAAATGAAACATTACTATTTCCGTTTCTATTTTCTTTAACAAAGAATCCTTCGCTTGTAACTTTACTAACGTAAACACCATTGGTTTCTCCAGTAGGAGTAATAGTAATGTTAATAGGTTCGTTGCTTGAAACTAAATTTTTGAAAGCATCTTTAAAAGAAACATAACTTTCACCATTTGTTAAATTACCAACACCTCTTGTAGTAACATCTATTTCGGTTGAAGTAGCCGTATATGAAATTGTTCTTTGTGAATTGCTAGTTTCTGTAAGTTGAACTATAGGAGCATTTGTAATTGTATTTCCTTGAACATACATTCCAAATTCATCACCACTAGAAATTAAACCATATTCACTACCTTTTACATAACCTCCCATGAAACCAGAGTTTACTCCAACTCCAATAGTGTTGTTAGGTTGTGAATTTGAAATACCTTTTCCAGTATTTCCCGCATTTATACTACTAGTTTGTGTTCCACCATAAATACTATATGTAGTTCCAGCTTTTGATTTATAACCTAAAATACCGAAACCACCTGAAGCATTAGTTCCTAAAACTCCCCCAGTAGCGTCAGGCTGACCTGCAACACCTAATAGTAAAATATCTCCAATTACACCAAATTGGTAAGCATTTGTAGAAGATGAAGCTACTCTAGTTGCCATATTTCCATATACACCTGCCACTGCTGGTGCAGTTCCGTTGTATGCACCACCAGCTAATCCTGTTCCTTGTGTAATATTGTTGTTTTCACCTAATACAGGAGTTGCTGTATTTAAACCAGCTGTATTTTCATCTATGATTCCATGAACTCCAATAGGTATAGTTGTAATTCCTGAAGATCCATCTGCTTGTCCTAATACTCCTTCTCCAGTTTGTACGAATGCCGAAATTGCTAAAGGTTGTGTTAAACCTACAATTCCATAACCAGTTCTATCAGCAAATCCAAATATTCCCATTCCTCCACCATTAGCATACCCAGAAATTGCTCTCGAATTTGTAGCTCCAGGATATCCAGTTACATTATTGTATGCTGCTGCTGAAGTGTGTGATGAGAAAATATCTCTTGAGTCTTCACCAGAAGCTTTCCCAATTACTGTTTTTCCTTCAACTCTTAATCCATTTGTTGGTGCTGCATTTGTAGAAGCATACGTTGCTCCAATACTTACATTGCTATTTTCTCTTAATCTTAATCCTTCAACACCATTTGTTGTTAATCCTAAATTGTCTGCTGCTGAACGAAAAACACCTGTATTTGGATCTGCATTCCATGAAAAAGCTGGATCTGAGTTTGTTCCTGCAAAATAAGACTGAAGTTGACCGTTACTATTTACCACGTTTAAGCGGTCATTTCCTCCTGTTTTAATTCTTAAATCTTGTGCGTCAGTTGTTCCAATAAAGTTTGTTCCTGGAGTAGTTCCAGAATTTCCAGTTAAAGACCAATCGTTAGAATTACCACTTGCAATTCGTATCCATAAAGAGCCATCCCAATAATAAAATCCTGGAGTTACTTGGTTCGGACCTGCTGCTGAAGTAGCAGTGTTATAAACCAACTCTGATGTTGTTGGAGTTAATACTGTGGCAACATTTGTTGCTGTAAGTGCTATTCTAGGGATTAATAGACCATCATTTGTTGATGAAATATCCATAGAAGCTTGAGGGGTTGTGGTACCAACTCCAACCTGAGCTAATAAGGATGTATTGATCAAAATTAGTAGGTAAATTAGATTTCTTTTCATTTAATTATGTGTTTGATAGTTAAATTTTTAGGTCGGCAAATGTAGGATATAAATCACTATGCGCCAAATAAAATTAACAAAAATTAAATTAAATGTTATTTATTTGTAAATTCAATAATATTTTTGAGTTTTTATAACATAAATTTACGAATAATTTATCTATTCATATTTGAAAAAAAAAAGACACCAAATAGCTAACTATTTGGAGTCTTTACTGTAAGTGAGACTATTTTGAATAATCTACTAATAAATTACTTTTTTATTAATAATAGAGCCATTTGATAAAGTAACTTGAATTATTAATCCAGCATTATTTTTTTGAATTTTATTTAAAGAAATTTCATAACTATTTATTTTTGGATAGTGAGCTAATTCTCTACCTAAAACATCGAATATTCTAATTGAAGAAATTTCATTTTTAGTTGATTTAACAGATAAATGTTCAGATGATATTACCCATAAATTAGATTCATCAACAATTAAATCATCACCTCCTAAGGTTTCATTCGTATATCTTAAGATAAATCTATTTGTAAAACGACCCGCAACAGATGTAAAGGTGTAAGGTGCTTCTCTTAAGTTGTGGATAATGTTTTGATCTAAATCTTCTAAATATATGTTTTGACTAGTGTTTGTGAAAAATCCTTCAAGTGCACCGATTCCAATAGTGTAAGTTCCATTTTGTGGTATTTTAATTCCTAATGGGACTTTATCGTTTTGATCAAAAGGTAAGCTTCTTCCTTGAATTTTCATGGTTTCATTACCAATCAATGAGAATAGATTAAAGTTTAATTTTTCATTAGTAATTGCATCAAACATTCTATCTCTATTGTTAGTTGCATCATTTACGTAAGCTAATAGATTTCTTACATTCGTTCCGTTTGAATCAATTATGTCAAGCCATATTTTACCATTTTCATTTGAAGTTCTATAAAATTGACTATTGTTTGTAGTGCTACTTCTTAATGAGTTATTAAAAGTAACGTTTTCACTATTAGATACGCTTGTGTGATCCATTAATACAAAGAATCCTTGTCCAGCTCCAATTGCTCCAGAAAAAGTGCCTGGTCCCGCAGAAGCTCCAGAGCTGTTATAAGTAATATAGTCGCCAGGCGTGTAGTTGTAAACAAAGTCTTCATAAAACGGATCTGATATTGAATTACTTGGAAGTGTTCCATGCGTCCAAAGATTAATAAATCCGTCAATATTTGTATTTAAGGTTAAGAAATCGATCGCATCAATAGCTGATGGGTATGGATTACCAATTAAATTCCAATTGTCATCTTCATTTGTTCCTAATGTAGTTGATACACCAGTGCTGTAATTACCTCCGTTCCATGTTCCTCTTACTATAGGAGTTGTAATGATTCCGTTGTTTGGAGTTCCTCTAAATATTGCATTAAATGGAGCTGCAATTGAAGTAAAGCTATCCGGACCTCTTACAATATATCCTTTTCCATTAACCATGCTTTCATTTGCACTATTCCAATTTCCGAAACCATTTGTGTTTGAAGGAATAGTTGGAATCCATTTATATTTATAACCTGTAGTTCCTGGAGAAACACTATTTAAGCTGAAGTTTGTAACAGGTGAAGACCAGTAAACATAATCTAATTTGCGAATATTAGCAGTTCTTGTCATATGCATGGTACCTTGATTCATTACATTGTTTGTTTGAATTAAGCTAGCTCCATTTTGTAAAACCAAATCACCTGCTGCATCAATGTTTACCCAGTCTGTAATTGATAAAAAGTTATTAGAATTAACTGTTAATACAGCATTATTATCAATAGTTAAGTTTAATCCTAAGCCATTGTAATTTGTTCCTGAAATAATTGGGTCATTTGCTGTGTCTGCAATTACTACACAATCTAAAGCTGTAGGAATTCCTGTTGGAGTCCAGTTATTAGCAACATTCCAATCAGTGTTTACAGAACCATTCCACACTTTAGCTCCATTAATTGTGACTGTAGTTTCATCTGTTTCTTTTATAGTTCTTCCATCACATAAAGTATATGTAATTTCTGCAGTGTAAGTTGTTGTAGATGAAGGGCAAACATTTATTGTTGGTGTAGTTCCAACGATAGGTCCGCTTGTTCCAGATCCTTCATGCCAAGCAATTGAAGCAATCGAATTTCCATTTGGAACAAATCTCCATGCTTCGTTAGCAGTTGCCCAGTTTGTGTCTAATCCATTTCTTCCTGGAGGAACACTAGCTAAAGTTCCTGTTGCATTTTGAATTCCTACTACAGCATTTCCGTTGTTCCAAGTTCCAGCGCCAAAATTGTCAATATTTTTTTCTTTAATATATACTTCAATAATATTTGAGTTTTCATATAGTACCATCATACCTGTGTAAAGAATAGAATTTTCGTCAAACATAGGTACATTGTACCAAGAAGCAACTAAGGCTCTACATCCTGTAGGTAAAGTAATTAATTCCCAGCCCACTTCGCCGCCTATTCCTGGGTTAATATCATGAAATACACCAAAAATTGAATTTTCTAATAGTCTTCCATCTCCACTAATAGGGATATTGTTATTGAAGCTATATCCACTTGATCCACCTGCTACTGAAGTGTTAAATGTTAATATTCCGTTTGAACCTATTACACATTGATTATAAGTATTTCCATAGAAGCAAAAGTCAAAAGGAAGGTTTACAACTGGAGACCAAACATCATCTACATTAACACTAACGGGATTTGCTAATCCATTAAATGAAAATGGTGGGTTATATAAGATAGGTTCTACAATATAATCAGTAGTTTCTCCCAAATCTAAGTAAGTGGCTTCTAAATTAACACATGTTGATGTTGCTGTACAATTAATAGCAAGTGGGTCTGCACCATTTAATCCAAGGCCGCCAGAAACTACATTTGGACAACCAGTTACAACGTCACTTACTTCCATAGTAGTAAATATTCCTACGGATGAATTACTAGTTATACCGCTATTAGTACATGTAACTAATAGTCTCCAATGTACTAATCCGCTTACAGGTGCTGTGGCTGTGTAGTTTGAATAAGAACTCGAAGAGGTGCCAGCATTTGTCCATGTTCCTCCCCCGTTTGTGCTATATTGCCATTGATATGTCAAGTTCAAAGCCTGTGTGTATCCTGTAGATGAAACCGTGTATGATGAGCCTGGCCATCCTGTATTTGGACTAGTGCTAATTGTTCCGCCTGAAGGAGTTCCAGCACATACAGGAAAACATACGCCACTATAAGATACAGATAAAGCAAAACCAGAATATACAACAGAACTATCAGAGGTAAACTGAATTGTAAGTGTCTGTCCAGCTGTTCCTGTATAATTAATAGTTCCTGTTCCTGAGTATGTAGCTAATAAGGTACCAGTTGTACCTGTTCCGTTATAAATTCTAATGTAATCAACACTTTCAGTAATATAATTTCCTGAAATTGTGATTGTAGCTCCTAATCCAGCTTCAAGTACAGTATAGCCTGAAGCACTACTTGTATAATCAGCACCAGAACCACCATTGTCATATAGTACTATATTTGTACCACATGAAACAGTATTACTACCAGATGCTGGAATATTCTGAGAGGATACAGATGAAAAAGTTCCAGTTGTAGATGTGGCGCTTAATCCACTATTTGTACAAGTAACAATTAATTGCCATAGCACAGTGGTTCCTA
>VFQS010002089.1_pt1 | contig 17053 bp, 13 predicted proteins | sample 3512361 | NCBI WGS metagenome assembly VFQS01 (sample SAMN10412375, study PRJNA504923) | tailings metagenome | isolation source: Relicate 1 Philex TSF3 active mining | place: Philippines
CTGAAGATCAATGCGGCACGGGCGCTGGAAAGTGCTGGCACGCCTGAATTCCGGCAACCTGCCCCGGCTGGAAAATCTGACTCCGCAGACCGCGGACATGGTGAGATCAGCAGAACTGACGGACATACAGATTTATGATTTGCAGTCGGATCCCGGCGAGACACTGAATCTGGCCGGGCGCGGAGTGCCGGAGGAAACTGATTTGGTGCGGATGCTGCAGGCTGAGTACCGGAGCCTGGCGGAGGATTCTGCGGTCTGGATTCCGGCGCCGACAGCTGACCAGCCGAAGTGAATTCGGTGATCAGCCGAGGGGTGTGGTTCAGAACAGTTCCAGGAAGTTGGTCAGGCTGCCGGACAGTTTGACGATGAAGCGAGCAGCGTCAGCGCCATTGATGGCGCGATGGTCGTACGACAGTGACAGCGGCAGCATCTGACGTTCAGCCAGCTGACCATTTTCGAGGATCAGATGGTTGAGTGTTCGTGACATGCCAAGGATGGCGACTTCCGGGTAGTTGACGATCGGAGTGAAGGCGGTGCCGCCGATGCCTCCAAGGTTGGTGATCGTGAAGGTGCCGCCCTGCATGTCTTCGGCCTTCAGCTTGCGATCTCGGGCACGCCCGGCGATCTCGGCCAGTTCAGCTGCCACCTGCAGAATGTTCTTTTGGTCGCAGTTGCGAATGACCGGGACGACCAGTCCGTTGGGAGTATCGACGGCAACTCCGATGTGGTAGTACTGTTTGATGACCAGTTCGCCGGAGGCCATGTCGACGCTGGAGTTGAAGTTGGGGAAGGCTTTCAGGGCCTGCACAACGGCTTTGATGATGATGGCCGTCATGGTGATTTTGGGGGCATTCGGGTTGGCTTTGACGTACTTGCGTCGAGCCGTTTCCAGTTCGGTGATGTCGGCCAGATCGTGCTGGGTGACGTGAGGAATGGTGACCCAGGCCGCGTGCAGGTTTGAGGCTGCGGTGCGGAAGATTTTGTTCATCGGCTGTTTTTCAACCGGTCCGAAACGGCTGAAGTCGGGCAGCGGTGCAGCCTGCACAATGCCGAAGCCGGGTGCTGCAGCGGCCGCTGCCGGGACGGCTGGCTGAGTCATGCGTTCGCGTACGAAGGCTTCGATGTCTTCGATGGTGATGCGACCACCTGCGGCCGAGCCTTTCACCTGTCGCAGATTGACTCCCAGCTTGCGGGCCAGGCGGCGGGTGGCCGGGCCTGCGGGTGCCGGCGGCCCTGCTTCGCTGTTGGTGGCTGCCGCGGGTGCGGCAGGGGCAACTGGTGCACTGACTGGTGCAGGCTGTGCAGCGGGAGCGGCAGCAGCGACCGGAGGTGCGGCGACAGATGCAGCGGGTGTGGTGGCGGCAGCGGCAGGGCCGACCGCTTCGATGGTCAGCAGCAGATCACCGATCTTCATGCTGCTGCCGGCGGAAACGTGGACCGCCGTCACTTTGCCGGCAACGGGTGAAGGAATTTCGGCGACGGCCTTATCTGTTTCGACTTCACAGACGACGGCCCCTTTGGCGATGGTATCGCCGACTTTGACTGCGACGCTGGCGACGTCCACTTTGGCGACGCCTTCGGAAACTTCCGGGAGTCGGAATTCGAAGGGGGCACTGGTGGTGGGAGCGGGCGCCGGGGCAGCGGGAGCCGCAGTGGCTGCGGGTGCAGCCGGGGGCGGAGTCGGTGCAGCGGCGGCCGGTGCTGCGGGTTTGGCAGGTGCCGCGGCAGCAGCGCCGGCGTTGGCGGTTTCAATTTCCAGGATGGTGGTGCCGGGGCTGATGGACATACCGGAGCTGATCAGCAGTCGGGTGATCCTGCCGGCATGCGGACAGGGAATCTCGGCGACGGCCTTGTCTGTCTCCACCTCGCAGATAATCGCTCCGGCTTCGATCACATCACCCTCTTTGACGCGGATCTCCGCGACATCGACTGAGGTGACACCTTCAGAGACTTCCGGAAGTTTGAATTCGATGGCCATGTGAGGAATGACTTCGGAGAGAAGGGAGAGAGATCAGAGTGTCAGCCGAGGAAGGTCGGTCGCCGGTGATCAGCCGGCGACCCTGGGCCTTCTGCGGGGGCTTAAGCGTTCAGCGGATTGATTTTTTCCGCATCGATACCCAGTTGCTGCAGGATCTGCGGCAGTCGGGCTGCGTCGAAGGCACCGGCATTGGCGAGTCCACGAAGTGCCGCCCACGCTGTGCATTCGGCATCGATCTGGAAGTGCCGTCGAAGTTCCGGACGAGTTTCGCTGCGTCCGAATCCGTCGGTGCCGAGGACAATGTAGTTGGCCGGCATCCATTCGCGGATCTGATCGGCCACCAGTCGCACGTTGTCACTGGTGGAGATGAACGGACCCTGAACTCCGGCCAGCGTGCGTTCGAGGTAGCTGGTTCGGCGGGGCTGATCAGGATGCAGATCGTTCCAGTGCTGGCAGTCCATGGCATCGCGGCGCAGTTCGCTGTAACTGGTCACGCTCCAGACGTCGCAGCCGATGTCGAACTTTTCCTTCAGCAGCTGCTGGGCTCGAATGGCTTCGCGAAGAATTGTGCCGCTGCCGAACAGCTGCGGTCGCACAGTTTGCCCGTTGCCGCTGTCGGTGGAACTGTACCGATACATGCCCTTCAGAATGCCTTCGATCACATCCGGACGATCGGGAATGGGCGGATGGGCATAGTCTTCGTTGTACACGGACAGGTAGTAGAAAATTTCTTCACCTTCCGCATACATGCGACGGAGCCCGTCCTGCACGATCACCGCCAGTTCGTAACCCCAGGCCGGGTCATAGGACCTGAGCGACGGGACGGTGGTGGCAATCAGGTGGCTGTGTCCGTCTTCATGCTGCAGGCCTTCTCCGTTGAGTGTGGTGCGTCCCGAGGTACCACCGCAGAGGAATCCCTTGACGCGGGTATCCGCAGCACACCAGATCAGGTCACCAACTCGCTGGAAGCCGAACATGGAGTAGAACACGTAGAAGGGCACCATGTTGAGGCCCAGATTGGCGTAGGTGGAACCTGCGGCAATGAAGGAGCCCATGGCACCGGCTTCGTTGATGCCTTCTTCCAGGAGCTGGCCGTTGCGGGCTTCCTTGTAGAACATGGTGCTGCTGGCGTCGACCGGTTCGTACAACTGACCCTTGCTGGAATAGATTCCGCAGAGGGCAAACAGGCCTTCCATGCCGAATGTGCGGGCCTCGTCCGGTATGATGGGGACGATCCGCGGGCCGATGGCTTTGTGCCGGATCAGACCGCGAACGATGGTGCCCAGCGCGAAGGTGGTGGAACCTTCGGCACCATCACTGCCGGACAGCAGCGGCTTGGCGTCAAACAGCTTGTCATCCAGCGACGGAATGTCGAGCTTTTCGGTGCAGGTTTGTCGCTGCGGTACGTAGCCACCCAGAGCTTCGCGGCGTTCCCGCAGATACTTCATCTCGGGGCTGTCCGGAGCCGGTTTGTAGAACGGCAGTTTTTCAATTTCCGCGTCACTGATCGGCAGATGGAAGCGGTTGCGGAACTGCTTGAGTCCGTCGAGGTTGACCTGTTTCTGGTTATGAGCGACGTTTTTGCCTTCGCCCGCCTCACCCAGTCCGTAACCCTTGACCGTCTTGGCCAGGATGACCGTCGGAGCCCCCTTGTGGCTGATGGCAGCGTGGTAGGCTGCATAGACCTTTTCAGGGTCGTGTCCGCCACGGCGGATGATTTCGAGGAAGTGGTCGGACAGATGTTCGACCATTTTCAGAACTTCGGGGTCTGCCCCGAAGAAGTGGCCGCGGATGTAGGCGCCGTCCGAGACGGTGTACTTCTGGTACTGGCCGTCAACGACTTCACCCATGCGCTTGACCAGGCGGCCATTGACGTCGGCATCCAGAAGCGGATCCCAGTCCGTGCCCCAGATGACCTTAATCACATTCCACCCGGCTCCGCGGAAGGCCGCTTCCAGTTCCTGAATGATTTTGCCGTTGCCGCGGACCGGACCATCCAGACGCTGCAGGTTGCAGTTAATCACCCAGGTGAGGTTGTCGAGATTTTCGCGGGAGGCAAGTGTGAGTGCGCCGAGCGATTCGGGTTCATCACATTCGCCGTCGCCGAGAAACGCCCAGACGCGGGATTTGGAGGTGTCGAGCAGCCCGCGATGTTCCAGATACCGCAGAAAGCGAGCGTGGTAGATGGAGCAGATGGGGCCCAGTCCCATGGAAACAGTGGGAAACTGCCAGAAGTCGGGCATCAGCCAGGGATGCGGATAACTGCTGAGACCACCGCCGGCCGGCAGCTCGCGACGGAAGTTTTCCAGGTGCGATTCCGACAGGCGACCTTCGAGGAAGGCGCGGGAGTACATGCCGGGAGAGGCATGACCCTGGAAGTAGACCATGTCACCGGTGTGTTCGCCCGTGCGGCCATGGAAGAAGTGATTCTGAGCCACTTCGTACAGGGTGGCCGAGGAGGCGAAGGTGGAGATGTGGCCACCGATGCCCTTGTAATGCGTGTTGCCCCGGACCACCATCATCATGGCGTTCCAGCGGACAATACTCTTGATACGGCGTTCCATTTCACGGTTGCCCGGAAAACGGACCTGCTTCGAGTGATGAATGGTGTTGATGTAGGGAGTGTTGGCCGTGAATGGCAGCATCACGCCACGTGAGTAAGCACGCTCCTGCAAGGAGACCAGCAGCGATCGCAGTCGCTCGGGCCCGTAGCGGTGCAGAATGTCCTCCAGTGACTCGTACCACTCATCGAGTTCTTCAGGGGCAATCCCGGAGCCACCCATCGCCGACTGATTCTGCATTCGAATCCCCAAAAACTATTTTTCACCCGGTCAGATACCCGGTCCCGTGCGGACCCTGATCCGGCACCTGAGGAAAGCTGCCCAGGATCGGAAGAGTTTCCGCAGAATCGGCGGATTGTAGGATTCGGGCGGGTCCCATTCAATCCGTTCTGTCCCGACAGACACCGTGTTCCACAGACTGGACGGGATTTTTCCGATTGCGAGCGTGGCAAAGCCGGAATTCTCAGCAGATTCCGCCTGAAGATCGGGAAAACGTGCATTACGGCTGCCCGGCCGGCTGCTCCAAAACGTCCGGAATGCGACGCAGCTGGCCCCCCAGGCTTCTCAGTTTTTCATCAAAATGCTGGTAACCGCGGTCGAGGTGGTGCAGGCGGTGCAATTGCGTCGTGCCGCCGGCCGCCAGCCCGGCCAGCACCAGGGCGGCGCTGGCGCGGAGGTCTGTGGCGATCAAAGGAGCTCCGGAAAGCTGAGAAACTCCACGAATCTCCGCTCGATTTCCGCGGATCCGGATATCGGCACCAAGCCGCACCAGCTCGGCTGCATGACGGAATCTTTCGGGAAACACGGTGTCGCAGATACTGGATTCCCCTGGTGTGCAGGCGAACAGTGCCATGAGCTGTGCCTGCAGGTCGGTGGGGATGCCTGGCCAGGGTTGGGCGATGATGTGAGCTGGCCGGAGTGGGCCGGGGCGGTGGATGACGAGTGCCTCGGGGAGCTCCGTGATGTGGGCTCCGATGTCTGTCAGGAGTTCGAGGAAGCTGCAGAGAGACTGTGCGGGAGCGTGCCGGAGCGTGAGTTGTCCGTTGGTGATGAGTGCGGCGATGGCGAATGTGCCGGCTTCGATGCGATCGGGCGTGATGTAGTGAGAGGCGGAGTGGAGGGAGTCGACGCCGTGGATTTCGATGGTGCTGGTCCCGCAGCCGCTGATGCGGGCTCCGGCGGAATTCAGCAGTGCTGCGAGGTTTTGGACTTCGGGTTCGCGGGCGGCGTTGAGGATGACGGAGTGTCCTTTGGCGAGCGCGGCGGCCATCATGATGTTGCAGGTGCCGGTGACGGTGGGTCCGGCGGGTCCGGCGAGGTCAATGGTGTTGCCGCGGAGTGAGTTGCAGGAGGCGGTGACGCAGCCGTTGCTGATGCTGATGTCTGCTCCGAGTGCTGCAAGGCCGCGCAGGTGCAGGTCAATCGGGCGGTGTCCGATATTGCAGCCTCCGGGGAGTGCAACGCGTGCGGTGCGGAAGCGTGCGAGGAGTGGGCCGAGGACGCAGACGCTGGCGCGCATACGGCTGACGAGTTCCCAGGGTGCGGCGGGCTGCAGGGAATCGGGGGCGTGGAGGAGCAGTTCTGCGGGAGCGGGTCTGGTGACTGTGGCGCCCATGGACAGCAGCAGCTGCAGCATGGTGTGGACATCATCCAGTTCGGGCACATTGTGCAGGTGCAGATCACCATTTATGGCGAGTGCGGCGGCCATAGCCGGGAGCGTGGCGTTTTTGCTGCCGCTGATGGTGACTGTGCCACGCAGCGGAACACCACCGCAGATTTCCAGCCGACCCGACATTGTGATTCCATTCGTTGAGCGGAGTGCAGTGCGGCGGGGATCAGGCGGAGTGGTGGAAGCGGGCAGAGACGACGCGGCTGAGTCCGGCGAGGTCGGGGTGGATTTTTGCGTCGGAGAAGCCGGAGTCGAGGAGCAGCTGGCTGACGACGGGGCACTGAGCGGGGTCCAGTTCCAGTGCAATGAAGCCGCCGGGTTTCAGCAGAGTGGCGGCGTGTTCGAGGATGAGTCGGACGACGGCGAGTCCGTCTGCGCCGGCGAACAGTGCGTGGGCCGGTTCGTGGTCGCGAATTTCGGGTGCCAGCGAATCTTTTTCGTCATCGCGGATGTAGGGCGGGTTGCTGACAATGGCATCCCACCGCTGTGGTTCTGCGAGGAATGGCTGCAGTGCGGAGCCTGATGCGAAGCGGATGCGATCGGCGACGCTGTGTTTCTGCGCGTTGCGGCCGGCGATTTCCAGGGCTGCGTCACTGATATCGGAGGCGGCGAGGGAGGCGTTGTGGCGCTGGAGCGCGAGGCTGATGGAGACGCAGCCGGAGCCGATCCCAACTTCGATCAGCTGGACGGGAACGGACTGCGGGAGCAATTCGAGGCAGACATCGACGAGTGTTTCGGTTTCGGGTCTGGGGATCAGCACAGCGGGTCCGACTTCGAAGGAGCGTCCATAGAATTCGCGTGAGCCGATGATGTAGGCGAGCGGTTCGCGTTTTGCGCGGCGCTGCACAAGTTCGCGCATGGCGGCGCGCTCGGTCTCTGGCAGAATCGAGTTGAAATCGGTGTAGAGTCTGATGCGGGGGCATTTGCGGGCGTGCGCCAGCAGCAGCTCGGCTTCGACGCGGGGCGATTCGATGCCTTTTTGTTTGAGGAAACCGGTGGTCCATTCCAGGATTCGCTGGATGGTCCAGCCATCGGTATCGGAGGTGGCGTTGTGGGCGGTGGACGGCATAGGGATTGGGCCCGGCTGTGAACTGCAGCGTTTTGGTGAATCTGATCTGGGATGGGTGTGGAGCGGATTGTGGAACAGAGAGCTGGAAACCGCAACCGGGGATTGTGCCGGGGCGGAGCGTGGTGTTGGGTGTGAGTGCTGATGAGACAGCGGAAGGAACGTGCAGTCAATGTGGTAAGGAGTATCACCCGTAGATAAGTGGCTTTGGGGGCGTGAGGGCAGGGTTTGCAGCGACTTTGCGAGTCGGTTGCCGGACGGCAGCAGGCGCTCAGATGAGCCTGCCTGGCATCGCTGTAAAGTGATATTTGGAAACCATTTGTGGTGTTCAGGAGCAATTTGGGGTGCCAGGCACCTGCGGGCAATTGGGGCGGTGGGTGAACGTTTGCTGGCGGTGAAGCGGGTGGTTTGGGGTGCTGGGGCGATGAGTGTTTTGTGCGGCTTTGGGTGGTTCGGGATGGATGGGGTGGCGTTGTTTTCGGGTTTGAGGTGTGCTGAGGTCGCACTGTTCCTTCGATCTGAAAATGAGAACGCCGTCTTTCCTTCTCAATCTCTTCGGAATTGCGCTGTGAAGTTGCATCCGAGCCACGTTTTGCGATAGGGTGAGTGTGTTATAACCGCTGAACGACTTCGTCACGGGCTGACGTGATCTGATAGACTCCAATGACTGTTGCAGATGGAATAGTGCTGGCTGTGTTTGTGCTGTTGCTGCCATTGGTGGCGGCGCGGGTGGGTCGCAGTCTGCAGCGTGAGGAAGAGTACTTTACGGGTGGCCAGCGGACGAATCTGTTTCAGCTGGTGTTTTTCATGTTTGGATCGGGTACTGCGACGGATTCGACATCGACAGTGATGTCGGGTGTCTGGCGGGCCGGGATTGCGGGCGTCTGGTGGCAGCTGGTCTGGGTCCTGGTGACTCCGGTGTTTTGGGTTTTGGCGCCGATGCTGCGTCGACTGCGGGCGATCACGACGGCCGAATTTTTTTCGATTCGATTTGGCACCAGCACATCGGTGCTGTATTCGCTGTACGGGATGGCGATTTGTGTGGTGCTGATGGCGGGGGTGCTCTACGGGTCATCGCGCCTGCTGAATACTCTGACGGACCCCTTGTTTGACAATGTGGCAGACCGTCTGCAGCTGCAGTTTCCGGTGCTGAGTCCGCAGACGGCATTCATGGGACCGGGATATGGTCAGCAGCCGCTGTTATTTTTTCGCCCGTTGAAGGGGGATGCTCTGGCGGGAATCTTCCTGTCGATCCTGCTGGTGGGCTGTGGACTGCTGGGCGGGTTGCGGGCGGGGATTCTGATTGACTGTGTGCAGGGAGTGCTGCGAGTTGGTCTGACGCTGGTGCTGCTGCCGCTGGTGATCTGGCAGGCGGGTGGTTTTGGGGCGGTGCACAGGTCTGCTGGTCTGAAGACGGGAATGCTGGATTTTGTGGCCAGCTCGGATGCTGGTCTGGACCGTCTCAGCGAACCGTTTACTCCGTTTTATCTGCTGATGCTGTCTATAGCGGGTTTGTGCGGGATCATTGTGCAGCCGCACATTATGGTGTTGTGCGGGGCGGGTCGTCGCGAGCGTGACGCGCGTCTCGGGTTTACTCTGGGCAACCTGCTGAAGCGAGTGCTGGGCATATTGTGGGCATTTCTGGCGCTGGGTTGTGTGGTGTGGTATCTGGGGCCGAACAGTCCGCTGCAGCAGCCGGGGGCACCGGTTGAGGACGTGCAGCTGCTGCAGGATCTGCGTCAGGCGGCGAATGGTGATTTGCAGGCGTTTTCTGCTCAGGAGGTGTATCGGCTGAACAAGGAGAATTCGCAGTTTGCGGATCGATTGTTTGGTCGTGCACTGCGTGACCTGCTGGATGGAATGCCGCCGGGTCTGGTGGGTCTGGTGGCGGCGATGGTGGTGGCTGCTGCCGTCAGCCACTGCGGGACTCAGATGGTCGTTGGCAGCGGTCTGTTTTCGGCGCATCTGTGTCGCTTTTACCTGATGCCTGAGCGTGAGCCGCGTGAACTGGTGAATGTTGGTCGTATGTGCGGAGTGGTGCTGGTGGCAGCGGCCCTGATTCTGCAGATGTCGTTCCGCAACATTACGGACATACCGATTCTGTTTATCAAGACGACATCGATTATCGGGGTCAGCATGTGGATGGGTCTGCTCTGGACTCGCTGGAACACCGTATCTGTGTGGGCGGCGACGATTGCGGGAGCGACGATGGGGGTGTTGTGCGGTTATCTTCCGCACGAGGTGGAGCGATTGATACCCAACCTGGCTGAGCAGATGTTCGTGGAGACTCCGAACGGTCGCGTGATTCTGGACTCGTGGAAGATTCTGCTGATTTTGTCATCAACAGTCACAGCCGGTGTGGTGGCGACTCTGGTGACTGAGATGTCTCAGGACGACCAGCTGGAATTCTTCTACCGGGTGATGCGTACAAAGGTTCGGCCGGGCGAGGTGGCGGCAGACATTACGAAGTTTGAAATTCGGGATGACGACGAGCTGGTGCCGTGCATTTCGATGTTTGGATTTCAGTTCCCGGGTGCGACGCGTGAGGGGACTCTGGGTTTCGTGCTTGCGTGGGTTTCGGTTGTGGTGCTGATTCTGGGGACTCGGCTGCTGCTGTTTGTGATCTGAGGGCGGGCAAAAAAAAGACGCCTGCCGAAGCTGTCGGAAGGCGTCTGAATCGTGGTACCGGTCCGCCGTGAATTTCAGTTCACGGTTTTACCTTCGAACTTCGAGGAGTTATCGGAGGTTCGCAGTTTGGCTGGTGCAGCAGACTTCGCAGGTACGGCAGTTTTGGTCGGTGCGGCAGATTTGGTGGCAGCCGTCGGATTGACCGGCACACCGCGATCGCTGGCAGCACCTTCGGCGACCTGCTGCTCGGCTTTGGGAGTCCAGTTGGTGGTGGCCCACGTCGGGTACTCGTCAGCTACGCTGGCGGCCAGATCCTGCAGGATTTCCTGCATTTTGCGGTTGGTCATGTCCCGATTGTCAAGGACTCGCTGCATCACAAATCGCTTATTGGTCGGGATGTAGGCGAAGAATTTGCCGCCGCCGAGTCGGTCATTGGCGGCGAGCAGTCGCAGCAGTGCGGTGCGGGGGACTTCGGCGGAGCTTTGAGGAATCTGGTCGAGCCATGCCATGACCCACACGGATTCGCCATTGCGGCTGAGCACTGCGGACATGGAGAACTTCCATTCTTCACCGCGGTAGCTGGTTTTGAATGCGAAATCGTATCGCTGTTCGGTTTTGGTGGGTTTGAGACCGATGGCGGAGAGCATATCACCGAGTTCCGTTTCGGTGATCTGTCCGGGCAGCGGTGCCTTGCGGCTGGTTGCCTGTTCTTCGTCGGCGGAAACGGTCCACATGCCACCGAGCACCAGCAGTGCGGGCAGCATCCAAAAAGTCAGACTTTTCATGACTCACTCCCTTGAATCAAATCGGCAAAAACTGCCGAAGCAGACGATCCTGGAAACTTACGAAGTCGGCAGATCGTGGCCGGGCGGTGCCTGGGACGGATCTGCGAATTCGACTGCGGCATCGGCGGGGAACGGTCCGTGTTCACTGCGATACCGACTGTCAATTCAGGTATTTTCGCACTCTGCAAGATATTTCAGGCAGATCTGCGACCAGGTTTCGAACTGATCGATTTGTTCAATCAGCTGCGAAAGCGGGGCGAACCCCGCATTGATCATCGACTTTTCACGGGGCTGAACTTTGGGATTGTCGAGTTCGAAAATGTGGACGATTCCGAGGTGTACTTTGCCGACTTCGGTTTCGTCGTCGTTGATGAGTCCGACGCAGTCTTCGGACCACCCGCATTCGATATCGATTTCTTCTTCGAGTTCGCGGCGCATGCCTTCGATGTAGGGTGACTGTTCTTTTGAGAGGTCGGCAGTGGACACGTGTCCGCCGACTCCGATGGACCGTTTGGCGTGCAGTCTTGCTTCACCCTGTGCGGTGCCGCGCTGGTAGTGGAACAGCTGATCTTCGAAGCGGAAGACGCAGTAGGGAATGAGCTGTTTGAAGGAGGGGTCCTGTTCCATCTGAGGTCTGGGGCGGTAGCTGGCATGAGCGGGATCGAGGATGACATCGAGGTATCGATCGATGTCACTGCTGAAGCCCTGGAAGTGTCCGACTTCGTGAAAGACCTTTGTGGGGATGACCAGCACATGCTCAATGCTCATGGCAGCTTCACTTTGTTCATTGGGGTTTTACGGGGCCGTTTTGTCGGCTGCGGGTTTGGTGCTGACAACGACAAGCTGATGATTGGTTACGTCGTACTGATATTCAAGTCCGGCGGGCAGCTGGGGCAGAGCGATCCTGTTTTCCGTGATGATGCGGTCCATGAATTCCTGGAAGGAGTCGGGGTAGCGGCCTTCGGTGGCATTGAACAGGTTGAGTGCGTGTTCGATGGCGAGTGTGGGCAGCTGTCGCTGGGCATTTTTGAGTACGGCGAGTGGTCCTGAGAGCGGGTCGGTGACGGGGACTTTGGGATCGACGAAGCGATTATTGTTTTCGGGCTGGAATTCGGTGATGGTTCCGGGAGCGGGTTTCAGCAGGCTGCCGTTTTGGGCGGGGGGCGTGGTGGTTGTTTCGGTGCAGCCGAGGGTGATAAGGAAGCAGGCAATGACGAGAGAGAGCCTGGTTTGGCGGAGTTGGACTGAGCGGTTGGGTTCGGCGTCTGGCATGGTGTGCTCTGGCGTGAATGTCTGGTATTGGGACCGGGGAGGCATGGGCTGAAGTGTAGCCTGGCGGGCGGGAGAATTCCTGTCCGCCGGAAGTGAATGTTTGGCTGGCGGGGTGTTGTGTATTTGGGGAAGTCGTGTGAGAATATCGCAGTGCGGCGATTTTCGGTCGGTGGTGATAGTGCCAGGTGCGGCATGTCAGAGCGGAAGTTCGGGCCATTTGTGGTGGGCGAGCAGATCGGTGTGGGTGGCATGGGAGTGGTGTACCGTGCTCTGCATCCCGAGACTGGTCGGACTGCTGCGCTGAAGATTCTGCCTCCGGGTTTGGATACTGACCCGAAAATGCAGCAGCGATTTGAGCGTGAAATTGGAATTCTGAAGCGGCTGCAGCATCCGAACATTGTGCGTTACTACGGTGGTGGTTACCAGGGTGGTCAGCGCTGGTATGCGATGGAGTTCATCGACGGGGGCTCGCTGCAGGATGTTCTGAAGCGTCGTGGTCGGCTGACTCCGCTGCAGGTCATTCAGGCGGGGCGTCAGTTGTGTGCGGCGCTTGAGCATGCGCACAACGCCGGGATCATACATCGGGATCTGAAGCCGGCCAACCTGCTGCTGACCAGCCAGGGGCGGCTGAAGCTGGGGGACTTTGGGATTGCCCGGGATACGGAATCGACGGCGCTGACGGGTGCCGGGCGAACGGTTGGCACCTACGCTTATATGGCTCCTGAGCAGATTCATGGCAGTGAGCACATTGATCGGCGGACGGATCTGTATGCAGCCGGCTGTCTGTTGTACGAATTGCTGTGTGGTGAGACTCCGTTCACGGAAAACAACCCGGCTGCGATGCTGATGGCCCACGTGGACAGTATTCCTCGCAGTGTGCGTGAGCGTTGTTCGGATTGTCCTGCGGCGCTGGATCGTCTGATTGCGCGACTGCTGGAAAAGAAGCCGGAGGACCGTCCGTGGGATGCGCTGGCGGTGCACACGGAGCTGGGAGAAATTCAGCAGCAGCTGAAGCAGGGGGCAGCTGGTGCGGAGGCGGATTCTGTCGGCGAGTCTGTGCCGGCGGGTCGAGCTGGTCAGCGGACGACGGTGTCCGGCGGTGCGGGGACAGCAACGAAGGAGGCTGTGCGGGGGCGGAAGAAAAAGAAGCGCGGGCGAACCGTGTTTTATGAGCAGGTCTGGTTTCTGTCCCTGTGCCTGCTGCTGCTGACAGGATTGGTGGTGTGGCTGCTGCGTGGTCCGGGTGAGGAGGATCTGTACCGTGGTGCGGCGGCAGCGCTGCAGCAGTCGGATCCGGTGGTGCTGGATGATGCGCGGCGAAAATTTGTGCTGCCGTATCTGCAGCGATATCCGGAGGGTCAGCATGTTCCACAGATGCGACAGTGGCTGGATGAGATTGATGTTGGTCAGTTGTTGCTGCAGGCTGAGCGGCGTTTGCGCGGGAACCGTGACGGACGCAATGCGGTGGAGACGGCTGGTCTGGCGGCGCTGCGGGCCGAGCGACAGGACGGTATGAACCCGCTGGAGGTGCTGGAGCAGTATCAGGTGGTGCTGGAGCTGACTGAGGCTGCGGGAGGTCAGTCCGGGGATGCGGAGGCTGAGCAGCGGCGATTGTGGCGGCTGCAGGCTGAGCGTCGGCAGGCTGAACTGAGGGCGCAGCTGCTGCAGCGGGAGGATTTGGGGGTGGTGGTATCTGAACGTTTTGCGGCAGCGGAGAAGCTGCGGCAGGCGGGTTCTGAGGCGGCTGTGCGACTGATCTATCAGCGTTTTGCGGTTATGTTTTCAGCCGAGTCGCGGCTGGAGGCATTGCGGGATTGTGCGCGGGAGCGTGCGGAAGGTCGGGTGGCTGAATTGCCGCCGTTCTGAGTGGTGCTGTCGGAAAACAGTGGTGCGAGGCTGGGGGGGGATTCTGAGATGGCGTCATTCATTGAGCAGGTGCGGCGGGTGGAGTTCGTGGAAACGGACATGGCCGGCATTGTGCATTTTTCGCGGTTTTATATCTGGATGGAGCAGCTGGAGCATGAGTTTTTCCGTTCGATCGGGCTGTCGATCATGCAGCAGCTGGAAGATGGCACGGTGATCGGCTGGCCGCGAGTTTCGGCGCAGTGCCGTTTCGAATCCCCGGCGCGTTACGACGAGCTGATCACGGCGCGGCTGACGATTCAGCGAATCGGGGTCAAATCACTGACATTTGACGTGGTGTTTCGTCGTGGCGAGCGGGTGTTGGCGCGGGGCAGCATGAAGACGGTCTGTTGTCGGCTGCGGCCGGGGCATGAGCTGGAATCGCTGGAGATACCGGCGTTGTATCTGGAGCGGATTCAGGAGCACCGGGAGGTGGACGCGGGGTGAACGGGGCTGTTCGAACTGATCGATCCTGACCGAATTTTTTCCCGGAATTCCTGCCTTTTCCCTGAACTGTCGGGAATCGGGACTTGTCAGGAAGGGGACGTGTCCGGCAGACTGGATCGGTCTGCGTACCGCCCCTTCCCACCGTTCCATCCTGACAACGACACTGACGATGGCTACAGCATTCCCCGGCACAGCTGATTCTGCTCGTACTGCACCTGCTGCGGCGCCCGTTTCGCCGCATTTTTCGATTCATTTCTCCGGCGAGCAGCACTCCAATGAGGTTCGGGATGTGATCGCGGTGAACGAGCCGCATTCGTTGCGCACGTTTACTCCCAGCCAGGCGGTTCTGTCGCATTCGGCCGGCTGCTTCCACTGGACTCCGGAAGGCCGTCGTTTGTATGACTTCACATCAGGAGTACTGGTGTCGAATCTGGGCCACAATCCGCGTCGCTGGATGCAGCGGTTTGTGAACTATATGGGCTGGACGGCCGCTGATTATCTGGGCAGCGAGACTGGGTATTTTCAGGCGGCGACCATGACCGCCTACAACGCGATTACTCCGCTGGAGGCTGAGGCCAGTCGTCGTCTGGTGGCCAGTCTGCAGAGTGCTGCGGGTGGCAGCCGGCTGCAGACAGTGAACTGGGCGGCATCCGGTTCTGAAGCAGTTCAGAAGGCGTTATGGGCCTGTATGCGCCGCGACCCTGCTCGACCCGGCATTCTGGCGACTCGTTTCGGTTTTCACGGCAAGAAAGGGCTCAGCGGAGCCGTGACGGGATCGGAAACGGATCCGGAACGTGATCCGCGAGTGCATTTCATCACGTTTCCGCGTGAGGAATGTTCGGACATGGACCAGCCGGGGAAGGTTTTTGATCCGCAGTGGTATCGTGATGAGCTGGAGCGGATTTTTGAGGAATCGGGTGGCACCATTGGCTGTCTGATTACCGAGCCTTATCTGGGCGGTGGCGGCAGTTATCATCCGCCGAAAGCTTACATGCAGTTGCTGCAGCAGTTCTGTCGTGAGCATGATGTGCTGCTGATTCTGGATGAGGTGCAGGCGAATTTCGGTCGAACCGGCTGTATGTATGCGTTTGAGACGTATGGGATTGAGCCGGACTTTGTGTGTCTCGGCAAGGGCCTGGGCAACGGTGTGCCGGTGAGTGCGGCTGTTGGACGTCGGGACGTGTGTGATCAGATGGCGTACGGTGCAACATCGGACACGTGGAGTGCAAATCCGCTGTCGTCTGCCGCGGTGCTGGCAACGCTGGATGAATTTGAGACGACGGATGTTCTGCAGCATGCTCGTCAGATCAGCCGTCAGGTGGCGGATGGTCTGCGGCGGTTGAAGCAGACGGGTCTGATTGTCAGGGTGCGTGGCGAGGGGATGGTGTTTGGGATTGAGTGTGGTGCTCATGGTTCCCGCACTCCGGCTCAGACCGCCAATGCGATTGTGGAGCGGTGTTATCGCGGGAATGCTCAGAACGACGGCATTCATCTGCTGGGTCCGCTGGCGGGTTGCGTGATTCGCATCAGTCCGCCGCTGACGATGACAGCGGCAGACACGGCTCATTCGCTGCAGTTGCTGTACGACTTCGTATCGGAAGTGGCAGCGACGGGTTGAGTTGTTCGGCTGTCAGTCAGTTTCCGCGGGCCGTCGTCAGTCTGACGACGGCCTGTCGCGTTTATGGGGTTGAGTTTTTGGCGCACCGGCGTTGGGACGGTGAAAACTGAGGAAATACGCTCGTTCGTGCGTTTGGCATGCCTGTTGCGGGAAGGGTTGGTTCGAGTCGGATCAGAAAGGTTCTGTTCTGCTGGTGGCTGCGGCGACTGACGTGGTCAGTTGCGGCGTCGGCTGCGGGGAGCAAGCTGTTCGGCTCAGGGCGGCCTACAGGATGCCGCAAAGGAACAGGTGTCCCATGCGATCACGAATTGTACTGGCGGTGTGTCTGACGACGATTCTGGGATGCAGAGCACTGCATTGTGCGGCTGCGGATCCGCTGCGGGGAACTGTGCGGAATGAAACCGTGCAGCGGGCTCCAGTGCAGCGAACAGTGTTTGGTCTGCCGCTGCCGCAGCAGTGGACTGCCGGGCGTCCACCGGGATTCAGCCGATCCTTTCGTCCGGTGATTCCGCCTGGGCAACTGTCAGCGGCGGGCTGTGTGAACGGTCAGTGCAACCGCGGTGCCTGTGCGGGGGGAAACTGTGCGGGGGGAAACTGTGTTGGCGGAGTGTGTCGACCGGTGGGCCGCAGTGGTGTTGTGCGTTCCCAGCCGGCGGATCCGTTCCGTCGGGGTGCGGTGGAGTCGGCTGAGCCGGAATGGCTGAGTCGTCCGGTGGTGGCTCCGCTGAAGGAAGCGTTTGGTTCGGACTATGACCGTGGGCGACTGGATTTGCGTTCGGAGTATTTTCGGGGTGGTCGGGGTGAAGCGGGTGGCTCGAAGGGGTCTGGTGAACCGCAGCGTCAGCCTCGTGGTGCGGCTGGGCCTCGATCGCTGGAAGTTCCGGCGGAGCTGCGGGGGGCTCAGCAGACCCTGTGAGTCAATTGGTGTATGTGTGACCGAAGGCGAGCTGTGGCAGGGGAGTGCTGCAGTTTGCGGGGCGGGAGACGACGGCTGGCAACAGCCGTCGTTCTTTTTTTTGGCAGTGGTGTGGAGCGTTGTTTCTTTAACCACAGAGGTCACAGAGGCGACTGAGGTGGGGGCAGCGGTGAACAGTTGCTTTGCACAGCAGCGGCGTGTGGCATTATTG
>VFQS010002090.1_pt1 | contig 17052 bp, 4 predicted proteins | sample 3512361 | NCBI WGS metagenome assembly VFQS01 (sample SAMN10412375, study PRJNA504923) | tailings metagenome | isolation source: Relicate 1 Philex TSF3 active mining | place: Philippines
GGATGATTTAATTAGAAATGTTAAAAATATAGAACAATTTAATTTTATAACTAATTATTTTAATAATTATTTTGATACAGATAAAATTAAAGACTTATCAATAAAAACTAATCCGTGGTTTTTAAGAGCTTGGAATATAAATGAATTAAATGGATTTGTTGATTATATAAAACTTAAATCACGTAAAGAAATATTAAAACAATTTAAAAATATATTTAAATATGACCCAAAACATGAAATTATTGAAGAATATAATAAATAAATTAAAGTTTTGTATTTTTAATTTAATTATTAATCAAGTCTTTTTAATTTACGCATATTTGTAGTTGGAGACTTTCTTTTATAAAATTTATTTTTAGGTGATACACGTTTTTTAATGGTTTTTTTACCGGAATCCCTTCCAGCCCCACATTGTGTAGTTACATCGGTGCATTGAGTTATATTTGCATCACCATCGCAATAACCTGGGTAATTACCACCTCTCAAATTATTTTGAGAGTTAGAATTAGAATAATTACCACCTTGCATATTTCTTTTTATATATTTTTTACCAGAATCCCTTCCTGCACCACATTGTGTAGTTAAATCAGTGCATTGAGTTATATTAGCATCACCATCACAATAACCTGGGTAATTACCACCTCTCAAATTATTTTGAAAGTTAGAATTACCGTTTTTAATATTTTTATTAGATACTTTAGACATATTAGAATCTATACTTAATATATCACCATATTTTTCTTTAATCTGTTTTTCAGTTAATTTAATTGGTTTTGGAACAATTGATTCAATAATTGTATTATTATTGGAACCTCCTACTATGTTTTTATTAGATACTTTAGAATCAACACTTAATATATCACCATATTTATCTTTAAATTCTTTTTCAGTTAATTTAATAGGTTTTGGAACAATAGACTCTATAATAACATTATTATTAGAATTACCAGCAGTCATAATATTCGCAGGTTGTGAAATAGGTTCTTTTTTAAATAAATTATTAAATTCTTGTATTTTTAAATCCATTTAATATATTTGGATATTTTTTTATATTTTAATAAAGGATATATATAATATAATTATAAAATGGAAGATGACCTGTTAATTACAAACCGTTATAATGATTATATTAATAGAAATAATACAGGTGATAATACGGATTTTAATAAATTAATGGATGCCAAAAAACTCGGACAAACTTTATATTCTGGTAATATGTCTGATTCATATGGCAATAGTATTAATGGAAGTGGAAATAAAAATAATAGTTCATTACCAGAGTTTAGTAAAGATTATAAATTAGATAGAGACTTAGGTATTAATTTACCGGATTCATCTGTTGGTCTAGAACAATTTATAAATTTGGGTATGATAGATAAACGTAAAAAAATAAAAAAAACTGTAGTTAATATTGATAGTAAAAATAGAAAATTAGAGACTACATATGATAAGATACCTTTATTACCAAGAAAGTTTAATGAATTTAGTTTAATCGAACAAAACAAACCATTACAATTTTTATATAATGAAAATTATGCCTATTTATTACTTGAAAATAGCACTATAAATTCATTAGAAGAGAGACAAATTATATTTAAAAGAATAAATGATGATTTAACAAAAATCGGTTTTACATCAGATGATTTTATTTTTGATTCTTTTAATGGTGGTCCAATCCTTGATATCATTGAGTATATGCTAGACCCATCTATAAAAGATAATTTATTAACCATAGATGGAAAACGATTATCTTCTACAAAAGACGAATATATTCCGGCAATATTTGATATTAAAAGAAATTTATGGATATTCAATATAATAAAATTTAAAATACCAACTAAAAATAATCCAATTGCATTAAGAACAGCTTCTTTAGGTGGAACAGATACATTATGTGATATTGTTTCAAATGTGCAATTAGGATATACAACAACATCACATTATCGTGTTAATTTAGGAAAAAATTTTTCAAATATATATGGTATTCGTTTATTATCAAGTGAAATTCCAAATGCTTCATATACTTTTAATAGTAATATAATTATTAGTGATTTTGGTCAATATTCTTTAAAGACCAAAATAAATAATAAATTAAGATGGATTTATAAAAATAATTATATTGAACAACCTAAATATAGTTTTTATGCTGGGAATATGTTTTTTAAAAAAAATTATAATATTCAGAATCAGAAACCAACTATAAAACAACAATTAATAGATTATTTAAATCAATCATTAACTAATACTACACCACCTAGTATAATGAATGATACAACAATGAAATCATATTTAAATAATAATCATAGATATCAATCATTAGCAAAGTATGGATATGGTTATGATTCTACAAATTTAAATATTTCAGATTTAAATATTGATATACGTCATGTAGGTAAATTAATCTCTAATGGAATAGATATAAGTAATAACTTATATTTACCAAATACTTATTTTACTTTTTATACATATTTATTACCATTTTTAAATAGTGAGTTAGGTTCATATCAGTATATATTATTAAATTCAACATATGTAAATGTTGAAGAAATGGATATAACTTATGATAATTATTATTTTAATATAAATATTTATTCTGGATTAGAAAATCCATTATCAAATATATTATCACAATATATTAATAAATATTTTACAACTTATAATTTATATAATTCTGGTTATTCTAATTTTAATCCATTTATTATTAAATTAATTCGATTGTATGATGGGGATTATGATAATACAGATATTAATAATGTGCCTAAAGATTTAACTACATTTAGTTTTGCAGTTTTTGATATAAGTGGTGCAAAATATGACGAATCGAATACTTTATACTATACAATGCGTTCTATACCTTTAAACTATACAGATATTAGTAATAATTTACAAACATTATTAAATATAGAAAGACAAAATACAACTAATTATAACCCATTTTTATTCAAACATTCATATGTTTTAGTAATTGAAAATGAAATTCCACAACAATATATATCCGATATTATGAAGAATAATAATTATATTTATAATCAATTAAAACAGTATGGTATAAAAACTAAATCAGTTATTTCTCCAGTAACAATAACTTCTGACATCGATTTAAGTAATAATACTGTTAGAATAATTCCAGATTTAACAATAGCTAATTTTACTACAGATTATTTTAATTTGGGTGACCCATCAAATAATTTATTACTTCAAACAGATAGTATTTCTAATGTAGATATTAGTGGAAGTTCATATACATATGTAGACTCATCCGGACTCAATTATAATCTAACAGATATATCAGGTAGTAAAATAATTATCAATTATAAAACAGATATTAGTTATAGATATAAATATTTAAATGATGCTTCTTTTTCAACTTATACTCCAGGTAGTTTTAATATTGATTTATCAAATAATTTATTAAAAATTTTAAAAGAAAATTATTATTCAAATGATTTAATAATAACTAGTTCAACAAATTTATATGCACCATTTTTAGAAGAAAAATTAGAATATGATTTAAAAAATAATAATTATATTAAATATGGAAACAAATATATTTATTATAATGAATTTGATATAAGTCATAATTTAATTACAAATAAATATACCTATAATATTAAAATTATTTATACAAATATTTTAAATACAATATTAGATGACCAAAATATTTATACAATTGAATTACAAAAAATTAATAAATTAAATGTTAAAAATATAAATTTTGTTGATATATCATTAAATGAGTATCAAAAAATCTTATTAAATAATAATTGTTCAATTATTAGATTTTATAAGATTGAAAATCCATTAATTTATGATGAATATTATTTAGGTGGTAATATTAATAATAATTTATACGATTTAAGTTATAAATACAGCAATGGTAAAAGTATGGGAGAAATAAATTATTTTGATTTAAGTGGAACTAGAATGGTAATGTTTCAAGAATTATTTAAAACATATTTACGTGAAACTACCGATAATTATATGTATATGAATTTTATTAATTTATCAAATTCACAAAAAATTTTATATAATAACAAAATGTTTAGATTAAGCGATACATATAAACCAATACCTAACATTTATGAACAATCACGTGCAAGTATGATTAATATATTTAATCCAAATATAAATAATGTTTTTTCTGATATTTTAGATATTCCAAGATATGCTATAATAGGTATTTATGAAACTAAATTATCAAATGGATTGAATATTACAGAACTATCACAAGAATATGTTGATGAAAATAAAACTGATTTAATTATTCAATATCCTATTATTGATAAAAATAGTGATAAATTAATTGCACCATTTGTAGTATCAAATGACCCACGAAATGGGTTAGCATATGTAGGTGAATTATCTGTATATAAAAGATATCCGTTATATACTAGTGATATTGATGCGGGAAAATATATTGAAACATCTTTATTAAAATATTTTGAAAATCGATATAGTTCTATAACTAGAAAAACATATGATTTTTCTAAAGAAATTTTTACTGAAAACGATATATCAAGTAGAACGACTGAAAATAATTATATTAATGATGATGGTGATAGTAAATTTATAATTGAATTTGATAGTAATATTAAATCTTTAAAAATATCTAATTTTAGAAAAATATTTCAAACATATACTACATCATCGGTTGATAATAAAAAGAATTTATATGTTAATGAAGGTTTTCCATATGTTGCATTACATATTCCCGATATTTCAATTCCAAATGGTGGTATTATTCGTTTAGAAGGGTTAAATAGTTTTGATAATATAAATGCTAAAGAATTAAATAAAATACATTATGCTGTTATTCCTAAAAATTATAAAATTACTGTTCGTCAATTATTACCATTACCTAGTTTAGATTATTTAAATAACAATAAAAATATTTTTACATCAAAAGGTAATCCATTAACAAATGATTTTATTAAAAATTTATATACTGATTATATTAATAATAGTATAAAATCACAAAATACACGTGATTTAACACTCGATTTTATAATAGATAGATTGTTTAGCACTGGTGAAAGCGGATATAATAATCCTGAATTATTTAGTATTAAAAATATTATTGGTTCAAAACAAGATGTTAAACGTTCTAGTTATTTTATAAATGAAAATGAATTTTTGAATGGAAATTTAAACAAAACATTTATTAATAATAAGACTAATAGTATAAATTATAATAAATTATCCGGTTTTAATAATACTATTTATAATGATTCTACACGTAATTTAACCGGCATTGAATATTATGGAAGTGCTGCAATTAATACTGCAAGAAATGGTAGAATGATAAATGAACTTGAGAAACAGTTGGCAACTTCAGTAGATGTATTTGTTAAAAAAGGTTTAGAAACATCATTTGAAGAAAATGAATTATTTGTAAAATTAGGGGATTTATACAATGGATTATCAAATAATTTAATGGGTAGAATTTCAGGAATAACTCAATATACTGATGAAAATGGAAATTTTGAATTGGATTATGATTTATTTAGTGAAAATGGTGGTAATTTTAGAATTGGAGATATAGTAATTGGTTTAGATTCAAATACTGTTGGTATTATTTTACCATCTGATTATCAATTTAATAATTTACCGAATGATGAAATAAAAGTTCTAGGCTTAGGTGCTTATATTTTAAACAATCAAAAAGAATTATTGAATAATTTTTTTGCAGGTTTTTATGGAATAGATGATATAAATAATCCTCGTTATCTATTTGCAAAATTATTTATGAACAGATTAAGTTCATGGCAAATAATTGAAAATTATACTAAAACTCGATTTTATATTAAATTACAATCAGTTCCAAATATATCTAGATTGACAGGCATAACTGTTAATAATTTGTCAGTATATGTTCCAGATTTTTTTAAATTTTTAGAAGGTGATGATACTCCATTAAATTTATTTGGATTTCAAGATACTTATTATAATAATAAATTTAATTATTTCAAAGATAATTTACAACCATTTGAAACATTACTCATTAATAGAAGCTATTTAAAAAGATATAATAATAGAGATATATTTTTATTAATAGAAACTAAACAAACAGGTAATATACAAATTGATGATAAAGTATTTGTTGAAGACCATTCTATTACATATAATTATTTAGAATCTCGTAAAAATAAATATTTTATTTCACAATTATTAGAACCTTATTCTAGTTTTATTTCAAAATTAGAAAGTCTTTATAATACATCGATGCTTAATTATAATGGTTTAAATAAAATTGTATTACCTAAATCTTTATTAACCATTACAAATACAGGTTTTGGTAATATATTATACACTGATAGAGATTATTTATATGATTATCAATATACACCATATAATTCTCAATTTAATCTAGATGTTTCTTATAATTTTAAACCAATTATATTTAAAAATAATTTAATATCTAGGTCATTTTTACATGATGAAGATAAATATTCTCTTAAATATACTGTAAATTATAGACAAAATAATATACCTGATTCATTATTAAAACCGTATGAATTTAAGGCTAATTATAAATTTAATATATTTTTTTTAGGTATTACTGAATTAATAATAGGAGGAAAAAATATTTTAACATCTGAATATATTGATGATAATTTACAATACATTATAAGAATAGATGGTTATAACTTTAATAATATTTATTTTAAAGATATTAGTTCCAATTATTTTTTTTCATTAAGTTATACAGTTACTAATACAGAACCTATCGAATTTAATACATACACTATTAATATTTATGGTTTTAGACCAACTTATGCTATTAAAGAATTAAATACTGATTTATATGGTAATAAATTCGTTTCAAAATATGATACATTAGGTATATATCAACGATTAATGGATAATTATATACAATCATTCTATTCAATGTATTCGTTTGACTTGAATAAAGCAAATCAATTAAATTCTAAATTTAATTATAATATTTATAAAAATAGAATTATAAAAATTAAAGTATGTGGTATTGATGAATGTGGTTTTAGTTTTGAGCCATTACCGAGTGGAACCGTTACCAATAATACTAATTATCCAGTTCGTAGGGTAAATGGTAATTCACGTAAATTATTCCCTTTTCATGAACAAAGATATTATAAAAATTGGGCTAATAATAAATTAGGTGATACAAATTTAATTTTATCTTCTAATTTTATATCCTATGCTAGACCACAACAACAAATTACAAATAATGATAGTGATTTAAAACAATTTTTACCTGGTATGGGTGTTCATATTATTAATAGTGAATTTATAAGTAATAATATTGTTTCACAAGCTAGATTACCTGCTTCATTTTATGAATATAATACAACTTTTATTGGATATGTATTAGAAACTTCTATCAATAGCGTAAGTGAATATCAACGTAATAATATTTTAAATAATAAATCATTTTCAAGAGTTGATGTTAGTAATAGTATATATAGTGAATATTATATTTATTTATTAGTTGACCCTAATATAACTACTAAAGATGGAATGATTAATTTATTTAATATACTTAATAAAGATTATAATCATATTGTCTTTGATGGTAATTCAAATAAAGACTATACCAATACATTTTTGAATGTAGATGGTATTACTATTTCGAAAACCAAATATAGATATAATTATGATTATCCAAATAATGTATTTAGTATTGCTACAAACACTATATCGGATAATGATGGTGTTTATACCTTACAAGAAAATAGAATAGGCACTGCTATACAACAAGTCGCCGCGGATAAAAGTTTTATTTTATACGAAGACAATAATTATCAAACTACTATTCCTATTGCTAATATTGATTGTTTTAGTGAATTATTTGCGGGTAATATTATAATTAAAAAACCTAAATTAAATCAAACATTACCATATTATGATTATCAATTTAGATTAGCATGTGCTACTATTACTGAGAGACCGGTTTTTTATTCATCTGAAAATAAAGATATACAATTATTTGCATGTGGTGATTTAGATTACTTTTATAAATCATATTTAAAAGATAAGGCTGTTATTAATTATAAACCTATAATTGAATCTACTGATAATCAATATATTAACAATCAACAATATATTGTTGAAAATCCTAAATCCGCTAATTTTAAACAACATAATTTTAAGGAACGTGATTGTCATAGTCGATTTATTGATAATAATTTTAATAATACTTATGAATATCAAAATGGGGGTATATATAGTAAATCTGACCCAGATTCAATTAATACTATTACTCCTAAAATTATTTTTGATAGTGGTGATGATATCGTATTATTAAATACAAATGAAACATTGAATAAATATAATAATTCAACAAAAGAATATAATTTATTACAAAAGAATTCCAATAATTTGATTATTAAAGATAATGTTAAATTAGAAAAATCTGTTATAAAGGTATTAACTGGAGGTTTATTTCCTACTAATTATATTCCACATTCTAAATTAGTTGATAATAATATTAATGATTTTATTAATAATACTGCATTATTAGATTATAATTATGATGAATCAATGGAAAAATTATCAAAAGTGCCTTTATTAGGTAAAACAAATGGTTATAATTTAGATATAATTGGTAATAATAGTGATTTGTATTCTTATGAAAATATTAATAATCCCGGCGCTTTCTATAATAATGTTTCTATTATAGAATATAATGAGTATCGTTCTCATTTATTAAATGAAACATACACTAATGAAGTTTATATTAATGGATATTTAGATAAAATTGTAAATACTAATCTTAATAATTATTTAGAAACGGATTTTAATTCACTTCGTTCTGTAAAATCAAATATTATTACAAACCAATTAGAATTTGTTAATTATGCTACAAATGCATTTGAAATTCCCATTAGTAGATTAGTTGGATGTTTATTTATTACTTATTCTCAAATTTCATTCAAAGAGTATACGGTGCCTACTTATAATCCTATTCAATCTGAATTAGCTATTATTAATAATGCTGAATTAGTTTATACTCCTACCGGTAATAAAGTTAAATTAACTTTTGACAATTTTGTTAAAAATATACATCAACTTTCTGATACAAATTTCGAAAATATAAACAATCATTCTATTCCATACAGAGTATTATATACAAAAAATATAGATTTGGGTTATAATCCATCTTTTACACCACTTACTGCATACGATTCTAGTTTAAATCCTGTTAATAGTAGTATTTATAAATGGGATATAGATAAAACTGGATATTTTATATCTATTTATGACCCCGATAAATATATTGGTAATGGTGATAAAATTATTATAAATTACGCTAAAACAGAATATACTACATTTTCGTATGATTCGAATACTCAAGAACCAGCTAGTATATATATAAATCCAAGTAATAAAGATTCATTAATTCAAAATGAAATTATGGAACAAAATGAAATTATTAATCAAGTTGGTATAGACCCTATTACCGGTGCTTCTATTTGGAAAATATTAAAACCTAAAGTAACTCATTTAGAGGGGTCGTCTATTATTTTATTGAAAGACCCATTATTAGGTGGCACTATTGTAGACCCAGATAAAAGTGATACAAATAATGTAGAACGCAACATGCTTTCAACACAACCATTTACAATATTAAATAAATGGTATACCAAAATTTTTTATAAGGGGGCTAATTATATGGATGGCGGTCATTTAAATAGTTTTGGATATCCAACTTCATTATTTAATCAACAAGATAGTTATACTGTATTAGGGGGTAAAGAAAAAATATCAAAATATGAATCAAAAAATGTTTTTATTAGAGGTATGAAAGGTTTAAAACTTCCATTTATAGATATTTCAAATAAAACTAAAATTACTTCGGTTATTAAAGATGGTAGTTCTATCGATATTTTTGTTTTCGGTAATAATGGTAATTCTCGGTTTGAAATACAACCTATACAACCAGGTTATTATTTAACTAAACCACAATCATTTGAAGATTTTGTTCCATATTTAAATATTGATTCTAGAAATATTAAGATAAATGGTTTCTTTGATAATATTAGTAATGCTTTGATTAGTCCTGATAAAATACAAAATATTTTAAATAATGAATCTAAATGGATTAATAGTGATGTAAATTATCATGTTAGCGTTATTGATTTCCCATATATAGTTGTTGAAGGTATATATTTAGGTTATGGTGGACAAATTCAAGAACGTTTTGATTCTGATATTACCAACACAATGTTAAATAATGATACTGGCTTTGTTATTAACAAAGTAAAAAATATAAATAATAGATTATTATTAACTGTTAAATTACCATCAATATATAATAATTTTTTTACATCTATTGAACGTAATACAAATTTAAATCTTAAGTTTAAAAATAGAGCTGATTCATTACCTATTAACATTGAAAGTCAATTTAATGATGAATTTATTAATATTACAAATGATTCTGATGATTATTTAAGTTTGAATGTATATGAACCATTCGGTTTAAATGGACGTATTGTTAAAAAACGTATTAATACACCTTATAATTTAAATCCAAATAATTACGTATTTTTAACTATTCCTAATTTAAACCATATACTACCCGTACAAAATAACATGGTAACCGATGCATTTGCAAAAATATTATTACCTGGTGAATCTAACCGTGTTTTATACAACACAAATGTAGGTGGTGGTAAAATTTATTATGAAAATTTATTTAATAATTTAAATGAATTAGAAATTGCATTCTTAACAAATGATGGTAGTTTATTTGATTTTAATGGTTCGGAACATTCATTTTCTTTAGAAATTACCGAGATTATTGATAAATTTGAATATATTAATCCTAGATTCGGTAATATTGAAATTTAATTGAAATATACCTATATAAAAAAATTGTTTTATGTAAGTATATTAATGGATCAAGTAGGAAATTTTGATTATACAAAAATCCGCGATATTACTAAACAATTAAAATTAAATTTAAAAACTAAATATTCTGAATTAGAAAATATTGCTAAAGAATATACTACTTCTAATATTGAAGTTGGTAGTAGTGCTTCTGGTTTATCCAGCACAAGCGAGTTAGATGATTATACTACTCGTATTATAGATTTATTTGGGGGGGGTGTTTATAATGGTAATATGCAAATTAATGGTTCTATTTTATTAGATTCTTTACAAGTTAATGAATTAATTGTCACTGGCACAAATAATTTAAATATACCTAAATTAAGTGATTTACAACAAAATATTACCGGTGGTATTACTTCTGGTTTTGATATTAATGAATTATTAAAAGCGGGCGATTTAAAATTAAAAGGACAAACTTTAGGTAGTTCTCTTATTCAAGATTCTACATTTCGAAATGGTGTTTTAGAAAATGTTGTTTTTAGAGGAACTGTCACTGGTTTAAATACTGGCACAGGTGGAACTGCAGATTTAACTATTGGTTATAATCCATGTTATTCTTTAACTGGTATTAAAAATAGACAATTTGATATCTTAATACCTTATTGGCAAAATTTTGCTAATTTGCAAAAAAATGTGTCTCATGGTATTAAATTTTCATATCAATATATCGACCCTTTAGCTATCATTAATCCCTTTTATACTTTTGATTATCTTTCTTCAAATATTGCATTTGATGCTTCTAATAATGACCATGTTTTTGCATATGGACAACCCGGTTTTACCGCTGGAGACCAAATATTACCTATTGACCCTATTAATACTGGTGGTTGGGATAATTTAGGTCGTCAAGAAATTATGAATAACTTTAATCTTCCATCTAATCGTTATAAACCTGCTACCAGTTTTGTATCAAGACATGACCAAAATTATTTTACGGCATATCCACAAAGTATTAAAGTTTATGGTAATGATTATCTTGATTATTATCAATTTAAAATTGAAAATCAAGATTTTCTATTTAAAAATAGTAATTCATATTCTAGAAGACAATTTATTGTTGATTGTAGTAATATTAGTTTTACTTCTTCTGTTAAAGTTGGTGGCGACCTTAGTATTAATGGAACTGCTTATTCAAACGGTATTTTAAGTATTAGTGGTGCTTTGTATGGGGTTACTAATTTAAGTTTATCTGGTTTAACTTTCTTCAAGGATGATTTAAATGTCACTGGTGAGGCATATTTTCAAAATATATCCGTTAATGGAACTACTTTTATTAAAGATTTAGTTGATATTTCTGGTAATGCTTTTATTTCTGGAAATTTATCTCTTGGTTCAAATACATTTATATCAGATTCTATTTCAATCAATACTCTTAGACTCGCTAATACTATTAGTATTGGTCAAAATGCTATTGTTAATGTTCTTAGTTTAGCAAGTAATTTAATTATTAATGATAGTTTAAGTGTTAATAATATAGCTTTCTTAAGTTCTGGTTTAAGTGTCACTAATACTTCATATTTAGATACTTTAAGTGTTGCTAATAATACTATTGCATCTACTATTTCTGTTAATAACTCTTTTTTTGGTTCAAATTTAAGTATAAATAATTCCATGTTTATATTTGGAACATTAAGTGTTAATGGGAGTTTTTTTAATAATCAATCTATCAGTATTAACGATATTGCATATCTAAGCAATAATTTAAGTGTTAATGCAATTTCATTTTTTAATCAAGGACTTAGTGTTTCAAATACTTCTTATTTCGGTTCTTCTTTATCTATTAGTGGTTCTTCATTTATAAACCAACAATTATCATTAAATGGGTCTTTATTTACAAATAATAATTTATCTCTTGGTCAGAATACATATATTTTTTCTTCATTAAGTATTGGCAATTCAACATTTATTAATAGTGATTTGAGTGTAGCAGGAAATACTTATTTAAAAAATTTATTATCTGTTCCATCAATATTTACAAATACACTAAGTTTATCCGGTCAAATTGATGTTAGTGGTATTGTTAGTGTTAATAATAATATTATTGCGGGTTCTATTTCTGTTAATAATAATATTTATACAAATAATAATTTAACATCTAATGTTATTTCTGTTGGTAATCAAACATTTATATCTTCTGATTTAAGTATTAATGGTAGTGCTTTTATTGTTGGCACATTTAGTATTAATTCTAATACTTTTATTGGCGGAACCACTAATATTTCCGGTCCTACATATTTAAATAGTCACTTATCTATTAATGGCAATACATTTATAAATAATAATTTATCAATTGTAGATATTTTTACTCGAAATTTAAGTATTGGTAATGTTTTATTTAATAATGGAACTCTTAGTGTTAGTGGTTTGACTACATTAAATATATTATCTATATCAGGTAGTGCTAATATTAATAATGATGCAATTATTAATACATTATCAGTTAATTCTGGAACTTTTGTTTCTGGAACATTAAGTATTAGTAATAATTTTTATAATTTAGGTAATATTAGTGTATATGATGATACATTTCTAACTGGTAAATTAAGTATTGGTAATTCATTATTTATTAATAATAATTTGAGTATTTATGGTGATACATATTTAGTTGGTGATTTAAGCACTAATAATATTAATACCTATAATTTAACAGTTAATAATTATATTAAATCATCTGGTTATTTAAGTATTTCTGGTAATACAATTATCGATGGTAATACTTCTATTGGGGATAGTTTATTTGTTTCTGGTAATTCTTATCTTAATTTTTTATCTGTTAATGGTACTACTTTTCTTTATAATAATCTAGATGTTTCCGGTAATTCCAATATTAAAGGTGATTTATCTGTTAATAATAATGTTTTTATACGCGAAAATTTAGATATTAGCGGTAATGCATTTATTAATAATAATTTAAGTGTTGGTGGTATTGTTTATATTAATCAAGGTTTAAGTTTGTCAGGTATTCAAACTAATAATATTGATGTGACTGGCACTTTATTTTTAAATCAAGATTTATCCGTAGCAGGTAATGCTACTTTAGGTAACTTAGCTTTATCTGGAGCATTTACTTTCGATGGCGACTTAACAATTAATGGATTGTCTATTGGACAATCATCTTTTTTCAATAAGACATTAAGTGTATCTATGGATACTGTAATTAACGGTAATTTAGATTTAAGTGGTAATGCATATTTAAAAAGTGATTTAAGTGTTGGTGGTAATACATATTTAAATAATTTATTAGATATTTCAGGTAATACTTATATACGTGGTTTTACTGATTTAACAGGTAATTTATCTATTAATGGTAATGTTAATATTCAAGGAAACAATTCTATAGAACAAGATTTAGATGTTTCCGGTTCTACATATTTAAATGGTTTGTTAAGTGTTAATTCTAATACATATTTCGGAAATTTATTAAGTGTTAATAGTTCTGCATTTTTTGGTAATACTTTAAGTGTGAGTAATACTACATTTTTGGGTAATACTTTAAGTATCTTTGGTTCTACAACCATAAATAATAATTTATCAGTAAATGGTTCTTCATTTATTAATGGAACATTAAGTATTAATAATAGTTTATTTATATTAAACAATCTGAGTTTAGCTGGAGACATAGATTTAAGTGCTAATATTAGTATTGGTAATTCTTGTTATATTTCAAATAATTTAAGTATTTATAATTCAAATTATATTAATAATAATTTAAGTCTTGCGGGTTCAACATTTATTAATAATGAATTAAGTATTAATGGTTCAACTTTTATTTTTTCTAATCTTAGTGTAAATAGTCATTTAAATATTGGTGGTAATTTAAGTATTAATTCACATGTTTATACTGGTGATGGTGTTGATATTAGTGGTAATACTACAATTCGAGGTAATTTAGATATATCTAATAACACTACTATTTATAATGACCTTAGTGTTGGTCTAAATACATATATTGAAGGTACATTAAGTTTATTTAATAATTTAACTGTTAAAAATAATTTTGATGTTTCTAATAATACTACTATTTATGGAACTTTAAGTGTTGGTGGTTCAACTACAATTGGTAATACACTCACTGTTAATCAAAATACTAATATTGGCACATATTTAAGTGTCGGTTCTTCTTCATTTATATTTGGTAAATTAAGTATTAATGCTGAAGCTATTTTAGGTGGTGCTTTATCTGTTTATGATAATTCTGTTATAAGAAATTCTCTTAGTGTATTTGGTGATACTATTTTAAATAGTAATTTAGATGTTAGTGGCTACACATATTTAGGTAATTTATTAAGTGTTGGTAATGATACATATTTAGCTAATAATTTAAGTGTTCAAAGCAGTATGACTATCGGTTCTCAACGTGAAGGTTATTTTTATGGATTAAGTGTTGGTGGTTCATGTTTTGTTCAAAATACACTAAGTATTTACGGTAATTTTGATGTTTCGGGTGATTTACTAATTAGAAATAATACATATGTTGGTAATAGTGCTAATTTGAGTATTGCTGGAACAACTTTTTTATATAATACTGTTTTAGATTCTAGTTCTGGAATATATCCATTAACTAATAGATATAATATTGGAACTACTTCTGGAACAATCCCTATTACTTATTTTAATAAGGATATTTATATAAATGGAACTTTAAATGGTGATACACATTTATCAGTGGCTGGATTAAGTAGTGCAAATGATTTATCTAAATTTTATTTAACATTAAACGGTTTCGATGGTATAAATAAATTTGGTATATATGATGATTTAAGTGGAGAAATATTATTTGATGGTTTGCAATATTCTTTATTAGATGGAACCGGGGAAAGATATAATTTAATAATTACATATGATAAGGACGAAACTTCAAATACCGAAAAATTTCAAGTTATGTCTATAGTAAAACAATCAACATTATAAGAAAACATTGGTTCTCTTAATGCGTTTAATTATAAAATTTTTATTTCTTAAGATATTATAAGTAAGATAAGAATACATCAACTTAGGATTTATATCCGTATTACAATAATATATAGATTTATGATAAATTTATAAAATTTAGTAGTTTCAAGTTGATACAAACCTATAATACTGTTATGTATTTATTTTAATTATTATACATTATATTAATTAAACTTATATTATAATGATACATTGACATTATATATCTATTAATATTCAAATACAAGGCCATAGAGCGTTATTTAAATATTATTGATATTTAGTGGGTCATTTGATAATTTGTTTAGTAAAAATATAAAATTAATAGGATATAATATTTTAAAATAGTTTGTGGCATAATTTCATTCTGACCTGAATGAGAATGATATAATTTCAGAGCTGGTCCCTCTATTTATGTCTTTTTTTAGTTTATTGATAAATTAATTATTTTAAATATATAAATTATATCAATATAACAATTATTTTTATCTTACTAATCTGGTCATTACTTTAGTAATACCTGCAATCTTCAAATTCGATTTGTAATCTAAAATTTATAATTATTCTTTTAATTAATAAATGTTTTATTATGACTTTTATGTTTTAATCTTTCTTATCTTTTTAACTGTGTTCTTAAAATTGTAATAAAAAATAATAAAAAATACATAGCCTTATAATGAATTTTATTTATTAGTTTGTTTGCATTTATTTGTATATTAGATAATTTTAAAATTGAATATATATAAATATTACTCCTTGTTGATATATATATATTCGTTTATTTTGCTGTTTTTTCGAATAAAAGCAGTTGTGGGGGTTTAGATTTTAATGTCTAAACAAGGACAATATAAATGTCTTATTAAATGTTTTGTAATAAGACAATTATTTTATTCAGTATTTTCTGAAATATTGAATTCAAAAAATTTTGCTACTTTTTTAGCACCATTATCACTAAATATTACTACACATTCACTATTATCTTCATACATACAGAATATCATTTTATTATGTTCAAACCATAAATTATTAATATCTACATTTTCCATCGTCCATCTATATTCTTCATTATTTTCAACACTATATGAATATAAAAATAAATATATATGTCCAGGATTATTATACGAAGGAGACATATATAAAGTATTTTTTTCAAAATCTCCATATCCTTCCATATTACATTCTATTATATCTGGGTTATTAACAGTTATCAATTTACTATTGTTTTCTATCTATTTATGATTTATA
>VFQS010002092.1_pt1 | contig 17041 bp, 13 predicted proteins | sample 3512361 | NCBI WGS metagenome assembly VFQS01 (sample SAMN10412375, study PRJNA504923) | tailings metagenome | isolation source: Relicate 1 Philex TSF3 active mining | place: Philippines
GCAAAACAAGATCCAGATAAGTCGGTCGCTGCACTTCAAAAGTTTGGGGATAAGTTGAATGCGAATGACAAAGCGCAGGCTTGGGCAAATATCGCATTACCAGCATCACAAAAATTGCAGGCCGAGGCACTTACGTATTGGAAGCGCGCTGATGCTGCTCATTTAAGTATAGAAGCGTATCAGTGGCGCGCCCGCATGGCCTTGCGCGAAGGCGATTGGAAAATGGTGAAATCTGCGATTGCATCAATGCCGATTGCGTTAAAGAACCAGCCAGCTTGGATTTATTGGCATGGTCGTGCGCTTCAACAAGAAGGCAAAAAAGAAGAAGCGCAAAATGTCTTCGCGAGCATCTCAGACCAAATGCATTTTTATGGGCAGTTGGCACTTGAGGAGCGCGGACAGAAGATTGGAGTTCCTGCATTGGTTAAGCCAGTTAGTCCAGAAGAATTAGCGCCAATTGCACAAAACCCTAATCTACAACGTGCCTTGAAATTTTATGCGATGAATTTACGCTTTGAAGGTACGCGTGAATGGAATTGGGCTTTGCGTAGCATGAGCGAGCGCGAACTGATTGTAGCAGCAGAGTTTGCCCGTCAAAATGCTTTGTTGGATCGCATGGTCAATACTTCAGACAAAACGAAATCGGATATTGATATTCATCAGCGCTTTCCAACACCATTTAATGACAGTATGTATAAAGCCACGCAAGCGGTCGGTGTTGATATGGCTTGGGTGTATGGCTTAATCCGACAAGAATCTCGCTTTGCTACTGCAGCGAAATCGCATGTTGGTGCTTCTGGCTTGATGCAAGTGATGCCGAAAACAGCGAAGTGGGTTGCTAAAAAAATCGGATTGTCCGATTACGTGCCGCATCAAGTAAATGATGTCGAAACGAATCTCGCCTTGGGCACCAATTATTTGAATTTGGTACTGACCGATTTAGGCGGTTCGCAAGCCTTGGCTTCTGCTGCTTACAATGCTGGACCAGGTAGGCCGCGTGCGTGGCGCTCCACTCTGACGCGTCCAGTAGAAGGCGCGATTTTTGCAGAGACGATTCCATTTTCCGAGACACGTGATTACGTCAAAAATGTTTTGTCGAACGCCACTTATTACGCGGCGATTTTTGAGAAAAAACCGCAATCATTAAAAGCGCGTTTAGGCACCGTCATACCTAAAGGGATGAGTGCCGATGAGCCTGAATATCAATAGCTGAGTAGGAGTCTGTCATGCAAACGAATGAAGAAAACTTAGACCTGCAAACGACCCTCGCACCATTGCAGCACGCCATGCGTAAGAGTAATTATCGTCTAGTGATAGGCAATAAAAATTATTCTTCGTGGTCGATGCGCCCTTGGTTAGTAATGAAAACTTTTGGCATTCCATTTGAAGAGATCAAGGTGCTATTAGATAGACCGGATACCACACAAAAAATCTCAGAATATTCTTTGTCTGGTCGCGTGCCTGTTTTGTTAGGTGACGACTTGGTGATCTGGGATTCTTTAGCGATTTGCGAATACTTGGCAGAGCGTTTTCCGACCTATCACTTATGGCCAGAAAATGTCGCTGCGCGTGCCACTGCACGTAGCGTTTGTGCTGAAATGCATTCTGGATTTAGTCAATTGCGAAATGCCATGCCGATGAATATTCGAGCTAATTTTCCGGGTAAAGGTCGCACTGCTGGTTCGCAAGCTGATATAGGTCGTATTAGTGAAATTTGGGAAGATTGCCTCTCCACTTATGGAGCGCATCGTTTCCTGTTTGGTGATTTTTCTATCGCCGATGCATTCTTCGCTCCAGTTGTGATGCGTTTTAAAACTTACGGAGTTTCCTTGGCGCCGGCCTTGCAAGCGTATTGCGAACGAGTCGAAGCGCATCCTGCTGTGACGCAGTGGGTGCTTGGCGCGTTAGATGAGCATGACGATATGCCTAAGTATGATTTTCCTTAACCTGAATTTGCCTGAATATTGAAATCTGCGTATTTAAATCTGTGTTGAAGTCTGCTTATTGAAATCCGCTCAGTGATATCTCCTATGTTGAAATCCTATGTTGTTGGTGGTGCGGTACGTGATGCCTTGCTGGGTTTGCCCGTGCAAGATCGTGATCATGTGGTGATCGGCGCGACTCCGGAACAAATGTTAGCGCAAGGCTTTGTGCCGGTTGGAAAAGATTTTCCGGTGTTTTTGCATCCCAAGACACACGAGGAATATGCGCTCGCCCGTACTGAGCGCAAGACTGGCGCTGGCTACAAAGGTTTTGTATTTCATACCGATCCTAGTGTCACTTTAGAACAAGATCTCATCCGTCGTGATTTGACCATCAATGCGATCGCACGAGATGAGCATGGCGGCTTGATTGATCCTTTTAATGGACAACGCGATTTGCAAGATGGTGTGTTTCGCCATGTTTCCGCCGCATTTGAAGAAGATCCTGTTCGCATTCTTCGCGTAGCGCGTTTTGCTGCACGTTTCTCAGTAGCTCCACATGCTTTTGTGGTGGCGCCGGAGACAATGGCGCTGATGAAATCGATGGTGGCAGCGGGTGAAGTCGATGCCTTGGTGCCAGAACGCGTGTGGCAAGAGATTTCACGTGGATTGATGGAGCAAAAACCATCTCGTATGTTCGACGTATTGCGAGAATGTGGTGCGCTAGCGAGATTGCTTCCTGAATTAGATGCACTATGGGGCGTGCCGCAACCAGCAAAATTTCATCCCGAAATTGATACAGGTGTGCATATCATGTTGGTGGTTGATTATGCGGCACAACAGGGCATGTCTTTGCCGATACGCTTTGCCGCTTTATTGCATGATCTTGTAAAAGGAACTACCGATCCCGCGATATGGCCACGTCATCATGGACACGAGGAGCGTGGTATTGCTTTAGTGAAGAAGGTCTGTGAACGCTTGAAAGTGCCCACTGATTGTCGAGATTTGGCGATCATGACGGCGCGAGATCATGGCAATGTAGGACGCAGTCAAGAAATGCGCCCTGCGACTTTACAAGACATGCTAGAGCGGAATGACGCCTTTCGTAAGCCACAACGCTTTTTGGATATGCTGAAGGCAGCGGAGTGCGATTGTTTTGGTCGCGCTGGTTTAGAGAATATTCAATTTCCGCAAGTGGCATTCTTAAGTGCGGTCTTAAATGCGGCTTTGGCAGTGAATGCCGGTGAAGTTGCACAACAATTTTTAGGACAACCGCAGAAGATCGCAGAAGCAATACGTATCGCACGTATTGACGCCATTCGATCATTGATCTCTGCATCTGTTTCTGCGTCTGCGTCAAATTCATATTGATATAACTAGCTATGTAATCATCTCGTCATAACTCGTCATTAAAATTCGAACACAAAATAAGAGTGCTGTTCTGTATTGGCTCACAGCACCGGTTCTTGCTAGTTCAATTCCAGATGATAGAGAAAATGATGTTACACAAGTCCCTCAAGTTTGTTTTTGCCTCGATGTTTTTTTGTGGTGCTGCTGCAAGTGCTGATTATCGTCCAGCACCCGCTGCTAGCGTCACGCCACCGCCCTTGCTCACCGCTGGCATGTTTCGATTAGAGTCAGAGCGTAGTTATAAACTGAGCTTGCAAATGGCTTTGGGGATTTTGAGTGGACACACTGAAGTACAACGCTCACGTTCGCTAGAAAATATTGCCCGCTTGCGCAAAGATTTGTCACGCCAAGTACGTTCAGAAAAAAGTGGTAAAGCCTTTAATCGCGTCAATCTTGCATTGAATGATCAAGTCGAATCATTACCTCGCTTGAATGCCAAGACAGCTGCCGCGATGTATGACGTGAACGAAGATATTTTGATTAAAATGAATTTCTTGTCCTTCGCACTTGAGACAGAAACCAATGATGCTAGTTCTCGTGTGACCGGCTTGGCTTTGCGTCAAGCTTCTTTGGCACAACGGATGGCAAAAATCGTTTTACTCCGTTCCATGGATAAAAATATGCAGGCAAAGCAAGGCTTGCAAGTGGATTTGGCGCAATCACGCATCGAATTTGTCAATGGTATGCATCTACTCGCGGAAGAGGCGCAATCCGACAAGGCACTGCGAGATCGACTCAGTTTAGCGCAGCAACAATGGCTGTTTTATGAGAATGCATTGAGTTCTCCTCAGTTCAAAGCGGAAGACTTACGAAATATTTCTTCTACCAGTGATCGCATTGCGCAAATGATGGTGGAAATTGTACGACTCGGCTATGGTTTGCCGCCAGATCCTAGCATCATCGCGCAGCAGTAATCGATAGACGAGATCGGTGCAACTTAGCCCAGCATAGCAATACACAACCCAATTTAGCTTTAACGAAAAAAGCTTGATACCAACTAAGATACCTCAGGATAAATCATGAAATTAACTCCTCAGAAAAAATTACATGCATCGATTGCCTTATTTATTTTCGGCGCCTTATTGTCGACGCAAGCGACTAAAGCACAGGCGCAATCGATGATCAAGATCGATGGTTCTAGCACAGTATTTCCGATTACCGAAGCCGTGTCAGAAAAATTCCGTGAAAAAAATAGTGCGGTGAAATTCACGATTGGTATCGCTGGCACTGGTGGTGGCTTCAAAAAATTCTGCAAGGGTGAGACCGATATTTCGAATGCATCGCGTCCTATCTTGAAAAAAGAAATGGCCGAGTGCAGCAAGAATGGTGTGTATTACATGGAATTGCCTGTGGCATTTGATGCGGTGACTGTGGTAATTCATCCTAAGAATAAGTTTCTTAGCAAAATCACCGTGGAAGAGCTTAAAAAAATTTGGGAACCTGCGGCACAAGGTGTGATTACGACTTGGAATCAAGTTAATCCAGCATGGCCTAAAACACCGATTAAATTGTATGGTCCGGGCGCTGATTCAGGTACGTTTGATTACTTTACCGAGGCGATCAATGGCAAGGCAAAATTAAGTCGGACTGACTTTACTACCTCAGAAGATGATAACGTGATTGTGCAGGCAGTATCGCGCGATGTGAATGCGATGGGCTATCTTGGCTTTGCCTATTATTCCGAAAACAGTAAGCAATTGAAGGCAGCAGCAATTGTTGCGAAAGACGCTAAGTCCGCGGTCTTGCCATCAGTGAAGACGGTGATGGACGCTAACTATCAACCATTAGCACGTCCGCTATTTATTTATGTGAACGCAAAAGCGGATCAACGTCCGGAAGTGAATGCCTTTGTTGATTATTATCTTAATAATGCAGATGCGATCGCCAAACAAGTGAAATACGTTCCTTTGTCGATGAAAGACTATCGTCACACCATGGTGAATTACAAAGTGAAGAAGACAGGAACCGCATTTGGCGGCGAGGCAGAAGTTGGCGTTACGATTGAAGAGTTGCTAAAACGCGAACCGAAAAATTAGTCACTGAGTTTTGAACTAAGGTCTGCACGAAGTCGTGCGTTTAAATAAAGTTTGAATCAAACTCGACAGTACAAAAAAGCCAGTAGTGCCAGTAGTACTACAGGCTTTCTTATTTGTGAATTGGGTGCTTTAGCTCAAACCGACTGGCAGTGCGGTCGTATCTTTAATCTGCTGTAAAGCAAAACTCGATTTCACATCCAGCACCGCAGAATGTTTTAATAAAGTCTCCATCATAAAGCGCGAGAAATGGTTCATGTCTTCGACGCGCACCCGCAATAAATAATCCATCTCTCCGGTCATCGCATAGCATGCAACGACCTCTGGCCATTGCTCGACTGAAGCAGCGAAATCAATGCGTGGTGAGCGAGAGTTGCCTTTGGCTGGTGTGTCGGTATGTTTCTCCAACCTGACATTAATATAAGCCAATAAGCCTAGCCCAATTTTTTCTGCTTCTATTAGCGCAACGTACTTGCGTATTACCCCTGCATCTTCTAGTCTTTTGATACGGCGTAGGCAAGGCGATGGAGATAGATTGACGCGTTCTGCGACTTCCTGATTCGTCAATCTACCATCGGCTTGTAAAATCGCTAAAATTTTACGATCAATTTTATCTAGTTCAATTTGGGGCATGTTCTGCTCTATGTTTGATTTTTGTAGCAATATTATTGCTCAAATAATCGTTAATGTGCAGTATTTTGGAATTTTATGGCGTATTAGAGGCTTTATACTTGCGGATTGATTTGGCGCAAGGAATCTTTGTTTTGATAGCGATAGATAAATAATCTGACATTGCTTGCATCATAAAAATTGTTTTTTAACCGGAGATAACAATGACCTTCCAAACTTGGGAAAACCCGATGGGGACAGATGGTTTCGAATTTATCGAATACGCTGCGCCAGAACCAAAAGAACTTGAAAAATTATTTATTGAAATGGGTTTTACTGCGATTGCTAAGCATCGCACCAAGAACGTTACTTTGTATCGCCAAGGTGACGTTAATTTCATTATTAATGCGGAACCAAATTCGTTTGCACAACGCTTTGCACGCAAGCATGGACCGTCCGTGTGTGCATTCGCGATTCGTGTGAAAGATGCCAATTTTGCTTACAAACGTGCGTTGGAATTAGGCGCATGGGGCTTTGATAATCAAACGGGACCAATGGAATTGAATATCCCAGCAATCAAGGGTATTGGCGATTCATTGATTTATTTCGTTGATCGTTGGCAAGGTAAAGACGGTGCCGAAAAAGGTGCGATCGGTAACATCAGTATTTATGATGCTGACTTCATAGCGATCCCAGGTGTTGATCCAAATCCAGTTGGTCATGGCTTGACTTACATTGATCACCTAACACACAACGTACACCGTGGACGTATGGCTGAATGGTCTGATTTCTACGAAACTTTGTTTAACTTCCGTGAAATCCGTTACTTTGACATCGCTGGTAAATTGACTGGCTTGAAATCAAAAGCGATGACTTCTCCATGCGGCAAGATTCGCATTCCAATCAACGAATCTTCGGACGATAAATCTCAAATCTCTGAATACTTGGATCTGTATCACGGTGAAGGTGTGCAGCATATCGCGATGGGTACCGACAATGTGTACCAAACTGTCGCGGATATGAAAGCTGCTGGCGTGTCTTTCCAAGATACGATTGATACTTACTATGATTTGGTCGATCGTCGTTTGCCTGGTCATGGCGAAGACGTGGAAGCCTTGCGCAAATTGCGTGTATTGATAGATGGTAAGAGCACAGAAACGACGCGTGAATTGTTGTTGCAGATTTTTACAACGACAGTCATCGGTCCTATTTTCTTCGAAATCATTCAACGCAAAGGCGATCAAGGTTTTGGTGAAGGTAATTTCCGTGCCTTGTTTGAATCGATTGAATTGGATCAGATTCGTCGTGGTGTCTTGAAAGACGATACAACCACTACAGCGTAATTCGTCACAAGCAAATTACGACACGAACAATAAAAGAGCTAACAACAAAAAAAGCTAACAATATGTTAGCTTTTTTTTGGAGACAAATAGATGGATACCTCAGTTTCAAATGAAGATTTCTTGGCGACGGTAGCCGAAAAATCGAATGGTGCTGCCTTACGTGGTGATTACGCGCATATGGACGCACACTATGTGGTGCAACAAGATTGGGCTTCCTATACCGAAGCCGAACATGATCTCTGGCGCAAATTGTATCAACGTCAAATGGCACTCCTGCCGGGACGTGCATGCGATGAATTTATCGAAGCATTGGCAAAGATGGATATCAGTGCCGGGATTCCGGTATTCGAAAAAACCTCTAAAGAATTATTCGCTGCAACGGGTTGGACGATTGTTGCGGTACCAGGCTTGATTCCTGAACTGACATTTTTTGATCATCTGGCGAATCGTCGGTTTCCGGTGACTGTTTGGTTACGTAAACCCGAAGAATTTAATTACATAGTTGAACCCGATGTGTTCCATGATTTCTTCGGTCATGTGCCACTTTTGTTTAATCCCGTATTTGCCGACTATATGCAGCGTTACGGTCAGGGTGGTTTAAAAGCGATGCGGCTCGGTGGCTTGGACGAACTCGCGCGCTTATATTGGTACACCGTGGAGTTTGGTTTGATCAATACACCGGCCGGCATACGTATTTATGGTGCAGGTATTTTGTCGTCTGGTGGCGAAGTCGAATATTGCCTGACGCCTGGTACAAAGTCGCGCCACATTCGTTTGGATATCGAACGCTGCTTGCGTACTTTGTACAAAATTGACTCGTATCAAGAGACGTATTTTGTGATCGACAGTTACCAACAGTTGTTTGATGGCACTGCACCTGACTTCACCCCGATTTATCAAAAGTTAAAGTCGATGGATGTGCTGCCAGCAAATACCTTGTTGGCCGACGAAATCGAATTACTTCCCGCGCTTTAAATCACTGCGGTGCGTGACGGCTAAGGTGGTCACGCACTTTCTTTATCTAGTTAGTTTGACATTGCGTTGGTACTAACATGTACTGACTTCTGCTAACTACGTCTCAGGCTTTTCAATTTGTAGGTAGTCCCTAAGCTAGTCCTTAATTTTGCCTTCGGTAGTTCGAATGGCGAATGGTTTACGTTGCGCTGGCGATTTACTATTTCTGATCATTTTCGGGAGTGTAAATATGCAACGTAGAGATTTTATAAAAATCGGGTGCGTGCTGAGTGCCAGTTGGGGGTTCAGTTCAGTTGGTTTTGCACAAGTACAAAATCTGAATGATGCGATCAACAAGGCGGGACGACAGCGCATGTTATCGCAACGTTTGGCGAAAGCATATTTGCAGATTGGTATGGGTGTTGATCTCGACCAATCTCGAAAAATCTTGGACGCTTCCGCTGCGCTGTTTGATCGTCAATTGATCGAATTAAAAAATTTTAAGGCGACAGCCGAGATCAAAGATGGGATTTTGAAATCGGAGAAGACTTGGCTGGTGTACAAAGATTTACTACTAGGCAAAGCCGCCAATCCTAGCGATGCAAAGCAAGTGCTGCAGATGAGTGATTCACTACTCACGATGGCTGATCAAGTGACGCAACAATTGGAAAAGCAGGCGAATTCCGCTGCTGGCAAATTAGTGAATATCGCTGGGCGTCAGCGCATGCTCTCGCAACGCATGGCAAAGATGTATCAAGCCATACAGTGGGAGGTTGCCGAAGCGTCGAGTATGCAATCTTTGGAAACAATGCGAAAAGAATTTAATAGCAACATGCAGCTATTAGAATCCAATGCCGACACCACCAAGTCCATCCAGAATGAATTGAAGCTGGCGCGTCAGCAATGGGCGTATTTTGATCACGCCATTCGGCAGCCTGCTGATCCACGTATGCGCCAGCAATATGCAACGACAGTGGCGACAACCAGCGAGCGCATTTTGCAGCAAATGGATATTGTTACAGGCATGTACCAAGCGCTCAGTTAGGATCACCCAGGATCACTTAGGCTCAACTAAGCTCACTTAAGCTCAATTGAGTGCGCGTTGCTGGATGTGGCAATGAACGACAGTGTTTAACGCTAATTGCATGCGTTATCCATGCCATGCGCAATGTCAGCGCCAATCGATTGATTGGCGTTTTTTTTGATGAGGTTTATTGATGCGTATCTTGAAATTGCTGGGTGTTTTTGTAGACGCTCACTTCACCTTGTGGTCGTGTTTTGAAGCGGCGGTGAGTCCAGAAATATTCGGCTGGCATCTTCAAGATTTCTGATTCGATATAGGCGTTCATAAAGCGGGTCGAGCTAACGATATCAGTATGCGGGTAGTCTTCCCAAGCTTGATCAAACTTCACATCCCAACCATCGTAGCTCGGACGTATGCTGGCGATTACCGGAATCACTTTGGCATGGGTTGCCGCAGCAATTCGTGGCAATGCAGTGAGTGTCGCAGCTGGCACACCAAAGAAGGGCACGAATTCTGCATCTTTGGCACCAAAATCCATGTCGGGTAACATGAAGAACGGCAGATTTTCTTTCATCGCGCGAATGATAGGTTTGACGCCTTCTGCACGTGAAAATAATTTTACTGGGCGAAAACGTGAGCGACCTTTGCGTAGCGCCTTATCGAAAGTTTTGTTTCTTTGCGTGGTGTAGATCGAACAGAGTGAGGATTCCAACATCACTGCAACACCCGCAACATCGAGACTCACAAAATGTGGGCACATGAAAATTGTTGGTGAGCTCGTCATTTCCGCCATCGGCATGGCATAGTCGACATGAATTAATTTACGTAGCCGGCGCTCGGAAGACCACCAGAGAATACCTCGTTCCAATACGCTACGCACATAGACTTGAAAATGGCGTCGCGTGATTTTCTTTCTTTCTGACTCTGGCATTTGCGGAAAACATAAGCGCAGATTCGTTAAACAGATATGGCGACGGCGACTCAAAATAAGATATAAAAGACTACCTAAGCCTTCGCCAATACGCGCCAAGATCGGCAGCGGCAACCAGTGCAGCAGCCACATTATTAGTACGGCAAATCTCATGCGTTTTCCTGTGATTGGGTTTCTTCTGGACCGCTGACGCCATCTGGTTTTTTATAGCGGTGATAACTCCAGAAATACTGACTCGGCACCTTGGCGATGAGTTTTTCCATTGCTTGATTAATCGCGCGGGCTTGTTGTGCAGCGTCGCCGTCAAGTGACTCAGTGAAGGGGACAAAGCGTTGTACGAAGCCACGACCGAAAGGTAGGCGCTCGGCGTAGGTCAAGATAATTGGCGCACCTGTCATCGCCGCCAATTTGGCAGATAGGGTCATGGTGTAAGCTGGTTTTCCAAAAAAATCGGCCCAAACGCCTTCACCTTCTTGCGGTACTTGGTCGGGTAACAAGCCGATTGCCTCGCCTTTTTTTAAGGCTTTAGCCAAAGCACGAACACCGGATAAATTCGCTGGTGCTAATAACATGCCACTGGATGCGCGTGCGTCTTCAAGTAGCGGCTTCAAAGCGTCTTTTTTTGGCTGTCTGTATAGCACCGTCATTTTGGTGCGCAAGGCGATGGATTTTCCGGACAATTCAAAGCAACCTAAATGCGGTGTCAAAAAAATCACGCCTTTTTTGGCATCAATCGCAGCTTGTGCGATTTCCCAATTTTCTAAGCGAACCTTGGCGGTCAATCGTTCTGGTTTGCCTAACCAAATCAGTGGCAATTCCATAATATTTTTGCCCGCTTCGCGCAATGCGACACCGACTTGCGCTTCGCAAGAGGCGAGTGCCATATTGCTACGCATGCGTTTGCGATAAGTTGGCGATAAGGCGTACACCACATAGCCAAGAATGACACCGACAAAGTGCAAGACTGGAAGTGGGAAAACCGATAAAAAACGGAACAGACGAATTAACATGAGTCTGGAAATGATGGTGAATTACTAAGAGTGATGGATTTTTTCATATTGATACACCTCAAAAACCTAAGGCAATTCGACATGAATCCTGTAAGAGGCGTAAAATAGCACATATTGGCACCTGAATGAAATGATGCAGAGCGATCTGTCAGCATATCTTGAAGTAAATCAGGCGCCCCCGCCGAGTTAAATAGACAACTTGCGAAGCGGGTAATAAATTTCGCTAAAGCGTCGCAGGAACTCTTTCTTACTGCGACTTTACGTCACATTTTATAGGAGCCTGCGATGGCAAATGATTTCCTCTTCACCTCAGAATCAGTTTCTGAAGGTCACCCAGACAAAGTTGCAGATCAAATTTCTGATGCAATTTTAGATGCAATCTTCGAGCAAGACCCACGTTCCCGCGTAGCTGCTGAAACACTTGTGAATACTGGCCTAGTGGTATTGGCTGGTGAGATCACAACGAACGCGCATGTCGATTATATTCAAGTTGCACGCGATACCATCAAGCGTATTGGTTACGACAATACTGAATACGGTATTGATTACAAAGGCTGTGCCGTTTTGGTGGCTTACGATAAGCAATCGAATGACATCGCGCAAGGTGTTGATCATGCTTCCGATGACCATTTGAATACAGGTGCGGGCGATCAAGGTTTGATGTTTGGTTATGCTTGTGACGAAACACCAGAACTCATGCCAGCACCGATCTACTACGCGCATCGCTTGGTAGAGCGCCAAGCGCAATTGCGTAAAGATGGTCGCTTGCCTTTCTTGCGTCCTGATGCAAAAGGTCAAGTGACGATGCGTTATGTTGATGGCAAACCGCACAGTATCGATACAGTCGTTTTGTCGACACAACATAGTCCAGATCAAAGCGATGGCAATAAGATGAAGGCATCTTTTGTTGAAGCAGTTGTCGAAGAAATTATTCGTCCAGTATTGCCAGCAGAGTGGTTGAAAGATACCAAGTTCTTGATCAATCCTACCGGTCGCTTCGTGATCGGTGGTCCACAAGGTGATTGTGGTTTAACTGGCCGCAAAATCATCGTCGATACTTACGGCGGTGCTTGCCCTCACGGTGGTGGCGCTTTCTCTGGTAAAGATCCTACAAAAGTCGATCGTTCTGCTGCCTATGCGGCACGCTATGTGGCGAAAAATATCGTCGCAGCTGGTTTGGCAAAGCAATGTCAGATTCAAGTGGCGTATGCGATTGGCGTGGCGCGTCCGATGAATGTGACGGTGTACACTGAAGGTACGGGCGTGATTCCAGATGAGCAAATCGCTGCTTTAGTGAATGAGTACTTTGATTTGCGTCCACGTGGCATTATTCAAATGCTCGATTTATTGCGTCCAATTTATCAAAAGACTGCAGCATACGGTCACTTCGGACGTGAAGAACCTGAATTCACTTGGGAACGTACTGACAAAGCGCAAATCTTACGCGCTGCAGCTGGTCTGTAATTTATTGATTCATTGGATTTATTCTTCATGCTCAAGTGCCAAATTGTTTTGTCGGACGTGAAGAAATATCAGAATAGAGCGATGCGACTACTGAGCGCATCGCTCTTTTTATTTGGCGTTAGCATGCATCTCGATGCGCGCGCTAATGTGCATGCTAATGTGCGAGCAGAACCTGTCTCTGCACCTGTCAAATTGCAACAATGGTGTAAGCAAGTGACACCGCGTTTGCCCAAAGTGTCTTTGAATGAATGTTTGCAGAGCAAGCTTGCTCCTAGCGATGGTCGCTCATTCAAAGCGATACCATTGATGTCTAGAGATTTCTCCGCAGACCCGCGCACAAAAAAAGTGCGTAGAGTCTTATTAATTGGCGGTATCCATGGTGACGAAAAGACTGCGACCGCGGTAGTGTTTAAGTGGTTAGCAGCGATGAGCAAATCGAGTACACAAGAATTTCAATGGAAGGTGGTGCCGCTGGTGAACCCAGACGGTTTGCTTGCGCCAAAGTCCACGCGTGTCAATGCGCGAGGTGTGGATTTAAATCGTAATTTCCCGACTCCCAATTGGGAAAAAGAAGCCTTGCAGTATTGGGCAAAAAAGACGAAAAGTGATCCACGTCGTTTCCCCGGAAAGAAACCTATTTCTGAACCTGAAAGTAAGTGGATTTTTGATACGATCAAATCCTTTCAGCCAGATGTCATTATTTCTGTGCATGCTCCCTTTGGTGTGCTTGATTTAGACGGGCCAGCACAACCACCAACGCGCTTTGGACGCCTACACTTTAATCGTGTTGGCGTGTATCCAGGCTCATTGGGGAATTACAGTGGAATGCATCAAGAAATTCCAGTCCTCACAATCGAATTGCCTCATGCTTTAACAATGCCGAGCCCAAGTGAAATTAATCGTATTTGGCAAGATATGCAGGCTTGGATACGTCAACATATTGCGGTACGTAAAAGTGAATCACCTTAGCGACGCATCCTGAGATCTTTTTTGTAGCCGAAATAAGCGGATATCCCCTCATCGCGCATTGTATTTTTCTGCACTTTTTTGATACTTCGCTGTCTAATCCGATTACGTTTATACTTCACTATTCTTTTTTCTTAAGATTGATGCTTTTAATACGAGCCGCGACGCTTTACATGCTGTTTGCGAATAAGTCTATCTTTTGTGAACAAGAATATTTTTCAATCGACAAGTGATCAACAATTTCAACGATAAAAATCATGAAAACAAAAGTCAAATTACTCGTGTTGGCTGCGACCGTGTTTAGTATTCACAATGCGATGGCGCAGGTCGACGACAAACATCAATGGTTAGAGGACGTCGGCGGTGAAAAGGCGCTAGATTGGGTCAAAGCTCGCAATCAAGAGACTCGAAATAAGCTCGACAATGATGCGGGTTTTTTAAAGTTACGTAGTGATCTGCAAGTGATCCTTGATTCTAAAGATCGTATTCCAGGTATACAAAAAATCGGCAATGCGGTTTATAACTTTTGGACAGATGCGGAGCATCCGCGCGGTGTTTGGCGTAAAACAAGTTTAGCCGAATATCGTAAGCCATCGCCAAAGTGGGAAGTGGTAATGGATTTGGACGCGATTGCCAAAGCGGAAAATGAGAATTGGGTCTTTAAAGGTAGTCAATGTCGTGAGCCGGAGTACGATCGTTGCATTATTAATTTATCGCGCGGTGGTGCAGATGCGGTGACCATTCGTGAGTTTGATTTAAAGACGAAGCAGTTCGTAAAAGATGGTTTTAGTTTGCCAGAATCCAAGATGAATGTTGCATGGCGCGATAAAAATACCTTGTTTGTTGGTACTGAATTTGGTGCTGGATCAATGACCGATTCGGGTTATCCGCGTATCGTCAAAGAGTGGACGCGCGGCACACCTATCAGTACCGCTAAAACAATTTTTGAAGGCAAGAAAGAAGATATTAGCGTGTCGGCTAGCAGGGTTAGCCATCGCGGGATTACGCACGAAATTGTGAATCGCGCGGTTACTTTTTATACTTCAGAAGTGTTCTTAATGCGCGGTAGTAAGTTGTTGAAGTTGGATATTCCTGCGCAGACAGGTTATGAGTTCTTTGGTACCCAATTCATCGTTACGCCAAATGAAACTTGGACTACTGGCGGCAAAATCTATCCGCAAGGCAGTGTTTTGGCGATAGATTTCGAAGCCTTTTTGAAAGGGGAGCGTAATTTCACTGTTCTGTTTCAACCGACAGACAATGCATCCTTTACGGGTGTTGCCGCAACCAAGAATTATTTGTTAATGCAATTGCTGCAAGACGTTAAAAGTAGTTTGGTTGAACTGCAATTTAAACAGGGAAAGTGGATTGCTCGTAACGTGACTTTGCCGACGATGGGTGCAGTCGGTGTCAGTCCTTTGGATTCGGAAAAATCTGACGAGTATTTACTAAGTTACTCTGATTATTTGACACCGAGTGTCTTGCATCTAGCTAAGGCGGGTACAGATCAACGCCAGTTATTGAAGTCCGCACCTAGTTTTTTTGATGCTGGTCCGTATCAAGCAGTGCAAAAGTTTGCTACATCAAAAGATGGCACAAGAGTGCCTTACTTCATGGTGCACAAGAAAGACATCAAACTTGATGGTACTAGCCCGACTTTGTTATATGCGTACGGTGGTTTCCAAGTTTCTTTAACACCTTCTTACTCCGGCGGTATTGGCAAAGCTTGGTTAGAAAAAGGCGGTGTGTATGTGGTGGCAAATATTCGTGGGGGCGGTGAGTATGGTCCACGTTGGCATCAAGCTGCGTTAAAACAAAACCGTCAACGCGCGTATGAGGATTTTGCTGCGGTAGCAGAGGATTTGATTCGTAGCAAAATCACTAGTGCAAGACATTTAGGTGCAATGGGCGGAAGTAATGGTGGCTTATTGGCTGGGGTGGCGCTGACGCAGCGTCCTGAGTTGTTTAACGCGGTGGTTAGCCAAGTTCCTTTATTGGATATGCAGCGCTATAACAAGTTATTGGCAGGTGCTTCATGGATGGGGGAATATGGTAATCCTGATGTGCCAGCGGAATGGGAATACATTCAACAATACTCGCCATATCACAATGTGAAGGCGGAGGTGAAATATCCAAACGTTTTGTTCATTACATCAACCCGTGATGATCGAGTTCATCCAGGACACGCACGTAAGATGGCCGCCAAAATGTTAGATCAAGGTCACTCCAATGTTTGGTATTACGAAAATATTGAAGGCGGACATGGCGGTGCTGCGAACAATGCGCAACGTGCAGACATGAGTGCGATCACGTATTCGTTTTTGTGGAATATGTTGAAGTAAAAACGCTTTAGACCCAGTGGCGCGGAGGACGTAGAGATTCTTTCTAGAATTTTTCTCTGCATTCTCTGCGTCTCTGCGTCTATGAGAAAAGAGATCTCAATTTGAAAGTCTTAGCATGACCCTGTACCAACTCCTCGCCCAATTTATTCGTCAACATTGGCGCTCTTATTTTGCCGCTGCTGTCATGCTGTTTTTGGTGGCGGCATTGACTGTATTAATTCCCCGTAAGATTGGTCAGATTATTGACTCTATGGTGGCGCACAATTTGGCTGGTGAAGCTTTACTGCGGGAATTGGCAACTGTGTTGCTGATGGGTGTCGCGATTTACTTTTTGCGCGTTGGTTGGCGCTTGCAGTTGTTTGCTGCATCGTATCGTTTAGGCGCGCAATTGCGCTTACGTTTGTATCAGCGTTTAAGCATGCAAGGCCCGGCTTTTTTTCAACAACAACGTACCGGCGATTTGATGGCCTTGGGTACCAATGATGCGGATGCGATTGAGTTAGCTGCGGGTGAGGCGGCATTGGCAGGATTTGATGGTGCCATGACTTTTGTGCTGGTGATCGGCATGATGACCTTGGGTGTCGATTGGCGCTTGGCGTTAGCGGCATTATTGCCTTTTCCATTCATGGCTTGGGCGTTTAAAAAAATTACCCACCATGTACATGATGCATCAAAAGATTCATTAGAGCGTTTTAGTAAGCTGAACGATCATGTGCAAGAAACTATTTCTGGTGTGCGTACTTTGCGGGTATTAGGATTAGAGCAGCGTAACGCCGAGCAATTTGCTGAGATGGCAGAGCATGCCGCTGCCGCTAGCTTGAGTGCGCAAAAGTGGGAAGCCGCCTACGAACCAGCGGTTGGTGTTGCTCTAACTGCGGCGGGTGCTTTGACTCTCGGTGTGGGTGCTTATTTGGTTTGGCAAAACGAAATGAGCATCGGCAATCTGACCGCATTTAGTATGTATTTGGGGCAATTGATGTGGCCGATGTTTGCTGCTGGTTGGGTCTTGTCTTTATTAGAGCGTGGCAAAGCG
>VFQS010002093.1_pt1 | contig 17040 bp, 15 predicted proteins | sample 3512361 | NCBI WGS metagenome assembly VFQS01 (sample SAMN10412375, study PRJNA504923) | tailings metagenome | isolation source: Relicate 1 Philex TSF3 active mining | place: Philippines
GTACGTGAGCTGGGTTCAGAACGTCGTGAGACAGTTCGGTCCATATCCGGTGTAAGCGCTGGAGCATTGAAGGGAGTCGACTCTAGTACGAGAGGACCGAGTTGAGCAGACCTCTGGTGTATCTGTTCTCACGCCCGTGGGAAACGCAGAGTAGCTACGTCTGTCGCAGAGACACGCTGAAAGCATCTAAGCATAAAACTGACCCTAAGATGATTGCTCCCTATGAGGCCGCGGCCAGACTAGCCGTTTGATAGGTGTTAAGTATAAGGTTCGTAAGGACTTCAGCTGAGACATCCTAAAGGCCCATCGATTTTGACCTAATCAATCCATATTAAGATCTTCCGGAACAGAGTTCCGTTTTTGCAAAAGATATAAAACATCCAGTCAAAGTCACCCCTCTGTTTTCAAAAAACTGGGGCGACTTGGTTGGATTCTGGTGTTCTATGCTGTGTCGGAACCATCTCCACCCATCTCGAAATGGAGTATGAAAAGGCACAGGGGTATAGCTAACTTGTTGGGGGACTGGCTGGAACGCTATACCTAATGCCAGGATCATGATATAATGTAAATCAATCGGACAGATTATTTTAGGATCGTCGAAAAGTTATTTTACTTTGTGTATCACATGGCTCCAAATACTGAAACCAAAACAAAAGCTGGCTTCAAAGCAGGTGTAAAAGATTACCGTCTTACATACTACACTCCAGACTACCAACCAAAAGAATCTGATATTCTAGCAGCATTCCGTATGACTCCTCAGCCAGGTGTTCCTGCTGAAGAGTGTGGTGCAGCTGTAGCAGCGGAATCTTCCACAGGTACTTGGACAACTGTATGGACGGATGGTTTGACAAGCTTGGACCGTTACAAAGGTCGTTGTTATGACCTAGAACCAGTTCCAGGTGAAGAAAACCAATACATTGCTTATGTGGCTTACCCACTAGACTTGTTTGAAGAAGGTTCCGTAACAAACATGTTTACTTCCATCGTAGGTAACGTGTTTGGTTTCAAAGCATTACGTGCTCTACGTCTAGAAGACCTTCGTATTCCAGTAGCTTACGCTAAGACTTTCGAAGGTGCTCCTCACGGTATTCAAGTAGAACGTGACAAACTAAACAAGTACGGTCGTGGTCTACTAGGTTGTACAATTAAACCAAAACTAGGTCTTTCCGCTAAGAACTACGGTCGTGCTGTATACGAGTGTCTTCGTGGTGGTCTAGACTTCACAAAAGACGACGAAAACGTAAACTCCCAACCATTCATGCGTTGGCGTGACCGTTTCCTATTCGTAGCTGAAGCTATTTACAAAGCTCAATCTGAAACTGGTGAAGTAAAAGGTCACTACCTAAACGCAACAGCTGGTACTTGTGAAGAAATGTTGAAGCGTGCTGCTTGTGCTAAAGATTTCGGTGTACCTATTGTTATGCATGACTACCTAACTGGTGGTTTCACTGCTAACACAAGTCTATCTAAGTACTGTCGTGACAATGGTCTATTGCTACACATTCACCGTGCTATGCACGCGGTAATTGACCGTCAACGTAACCACGGTATTCACTTCCGTGTATTGGCTAAAGCTCTACGTATGTCCGGTGGTGACCACTTGCACTCCGGTACAGTTGTAGGTAAACTAGAAGGTGAACGTGAAGTAACTCTAGGTTTCGTAGACCTAATGCGTGACGACTACGTTGAAAAAGACCGTAGCCGTGGTATTTATTTCACTCAAGACTGGGCTTCTCTACCAGGTGTTATGCCAGTTGCTTCTGGTGGTATTCACGTATGGCACATGCCTGCTCTAGTAGAGATTTTCGGTGATGACGCTTGTCTTCAATTCGGTGGTGGTACTCTAGGTCACCCTTGGGGTAACGCTCCAGGTGCTGCAGCTAACCGTGTAGCTCTTGAGGCTTGTACTCAAGCTCGTAACGAAGGTCGTAACCTTGCTCGTGAAGGTGGCGACGTTATTCGTGCAGCTTGTCAATGGAGCCCTGAATTGGCAGCTGCTTGTGAAGTTTGGAAAGAAATTAAGTTTGAATTCGATACTATCGACAAACTATAATTTGTTTTCGACTTTTCGTATTAAAAAAAACACGCCTATCACTTACTATAGGTAAGTGTGTGTGCTCACTTCCTTACCCTGTGGCAGCCATGCTGCCACAGGGTAAGGAAGTTATGAACGTATCAATTTTTCATTTCTTCTTGCGCAGCCAAACTGGCAAATAATATAAAAAAATAAAAAAAGGAAAACCCACCCAATTTTATGGCAAAACAAACACGAAGAGCTCCAACAGCCAAATCTAAGCGTAAAGTTTACCGCGGTATGGTTCATATTCAAGCCGGTTATCATAACACTATTGTTACTATTACAAATATTCGAGGCGATGTATTATGCTGGAGTTCGGCAGGTGCCTGCGGTTTCCGTGGCAAACGCAAATCCACTCCCTTTGCGGCAAAGAAAGCCGCTGAAGTAGCCGCACGTAAAGCCCGTGATATGGCTATTCGCGATGTTAAAATTGTTGTCAATGGGCCAGGCGCTGGTCGCGAAAATGCTATTCGCGAAATCTTTAAAGCTGGTATTAAAGTCAACTTGATTCGAGAACGCACGGGTATCCCTCACAATGGTTGTCGCCCACCTAAGAAACGTCGTGTATAACTTATTTTTTTCGCAGCCAAGGAGTTGTTTAGTAGATCCCATCTACTTCACAAATGTGAGCTTTCCACACACACACACCGTATGTGTGTGTGTGTGCTGCCCCGTTTGGCACCGAAGCTGATAAAATAGGGGAGAGTGGTCACACGAAGCCACCCATCTAGCCACGAACCGAAGTGGATGTTTCTACCACCCTGACCGAGCTTACGGAGTAAGGGTTCACTTTTTGCAAAACAATCAACCTTCTCTTTTTTTGTTTTAAAGTTACCTACGAAGGGGAGAACGTATTAATTTTTTTATAGATTAAAGAAAAACCTATCACGATCCACTGACCTACGGTCAGTGGATCGTGTGTGTAATATGCGACACCGAAAGTGCGAAAGATGCACACACTTACCTTTTGCATTTGCAAAAAAAACGGTAAGCCGACGTTATTTTGCAAAAGGTTAATGTGGTTCATTTGGCTGCGATTTAGAATAAACCAAAAGTTAGAGAAATATCAATAGGTAGACATGCACCAATACCTAGCCAGATTGCTACTAATGTACCGATTACGAAAACAATACTAGCAATTGGACGACGGTAAGGGTTTTGGAAACGGTTTACGTTTTCAATGAATGGAACTGTAATCAAACCTACTGGTACACCTGCCATTAGAACAACGCCTAGTAGTTTGTTAGGAATTACACGTAGTAGTTGGAATACTGGGTAGAAATACCATTCTGGTAGAATTTCCAATGGAGTTGCAAATGGGTTTGCTGGTTCGCCAATAGCTGCTGGATCTAATACTGCTAAACCGATTAGACAAGCAAAAGTACCGAAAATTACAACTGGGAACATGTAAAGCAAGTCATTAGGCCAAGCTGGTTCGCCATATGTGTTGTGGCCCATACCTTTTGCCAGTTTTGCTTTTAAAATTGGATCGCTTAAATCAGGTTTCTTTGTAACGGACATGATTAAAAATATAAAATGTTTCCTATGCACCACGTAACACCGTACACACACATCATTCACATCTACGATGTGATCCGTTTTTTTTCAAGAGGGGAGGATTTGTTTGTGCCGGAAAAGGGGAAAGTTTTTGCAAACAGGAAAGGGTGGGAATAGGGAACCTTCGTTGTGCCAACAAATCACTCTCACATTTAACATATTTTTCAATGGATAAGAGTGCCGTTAATGGCTAGATCTAGGTGTGCGGCACAACGTTACAATTTTGAATATGGGAACCTCTTTTACTTACAGTGTGATCGTTGAAATATTCGCAGCCAAACATATTCATTATAAACAACCGACTCATTATTTTTCAAGTTAAACAAAAAATTTTTGTTTTTTTTTATTATAAGGGGGGTATTTAAAAACGTCCCTTACAGTTTTTGGCTTACCTCACTATAATAAAAAATGGGTCGATTAAAATCAACATTGCATGAGTCAAAAGCGGATGTAGCTCAGTCGGTAGAGCGTGGTCCTTCCAAGTCCAATGTCGCGCGTTCGAATCGCGTCATCCGCTTTTTCCTGTGCACCAAAAAAGGTGGTTGCTTACTCTTTGACAAACAGGTTAGCTACGAAATTTATTCGATGCTACTACATATGTGTGGATTTTCTCCGCAGCCAAACATCTTGGCTGCGGCCGATGTGGGTCGATTAACAAAAAAACACTTTAACTTAGTCTGTGACACACCATTCTCTCGCTTTTGGCTGCCGCAGCCAAGAACGTGTGTGCCTCTGTGAATGGTAACACCAGGTTTTAGATTTGATGTTCTTATTCTTTGTAAGTTAGAAGGTCTTTTTTTCCTTTTTTTAATCCTCTATTCTGATTTTCTCAGGATGGTGTGTGCACTGTCGCATTTGCAAAAGCCAAGTGACATATTTCACAATATATGGATAAAAAAATAGAAGCAAGCACCTTCATACCTAGGCTTAATGAACTGGACTCTTGGATTTTCTACTTCACACCTAGTTCACTGCGATCGTAGTCATGTGTGTGTCGCAGCCATGTGAGAAGATGTGCGACTGACCTATGGTCATGCAGAAGAAAACAGAGTTCCATTATTTTCTATTTTGGTCTAGGGTAAACCCCCTTTGTCATTAGTTATGACCATGCGAACTCCAGAAGAACTAAGCAATATTATCCGTGATTTAATTGAGCAATACACGCCACAAACTAAAATGGTTGATTTTGGCGTTGTGTTCCAAGTAGGTGACGGTATTGCACGTATTTATGGCCTAGAACGTGCGATGGCTGGCGAATTGTTGGAATTTGAAGACGGTTCGTTAGGTATGGCTCTAAACTTAGAAGCAAATAACGTAGGTGCTGTATTGCTAAGTGATGGATTAAAAATTTCCGAGGGTAGCCGCGTTCGTTGTACTGGTAAAATTGCTCAAATTCCAGTAGGCGATGCTTACTTAGGTCGTGTAGTAGATGCTCTAGCACGTCCAATCGATGGTAAAGGCCCAATTGCAACAAAAGCCACTCGCGCAATTGAATCCATGGCTCCTGACATTATTTCTCGTCGTTCTGTGTACGAACCTCTACAAACAGGTTTGGTAGCAATCGACGCTATGATTCCAATTGGTCGTGGCCAGCGTGAATTGATTATTGGTGACCGTCAAACAGGTAAGACTGCTATTGCTGTAGATACAATTTTGAACCAAAAAGGCAAAAACGTTGTATGTATTTATGTTGCCATTGGTCAAAAAGCATCTTCTGTGGCACAAGTTTTAAATACATTGAAAGAGCGCGGTGCTTTAGATTACACAATTATTGTAATGGCAAACGCAAACGAACCGTCCACTCTTCAATATCTGGCTCCATACACAGGCGCAACTTTAGCGGAACATTTCATGTACAACGGTCGTGCTACATTGGCTATTTATGATGACTTGTCCAAGCAAGCACAAGCTTATCGTGAAATGTCTCTATTACTACGCCGTCCACCAGGACGTGAAGCATACCCAGGTGACGTATTCTATCTACACTCTCGTCTATTAGAACGTGCGGCAAAATTAAGCAACGCAATGGGTGAAGGTAGTATGACTGCATTGCCAGTGGTAGAAACACAAGAAGGTGACGTATCTGCTTACATTCCAACAAACGTAATTTCTATTACAGACGGACAAATTTTCTTGTCTGCTGACCTATTCAACTCTGGTTTGCGTCCAGCTATTAACGTGGGTATTTCTGTATCCCGTGTAGGTTCTGCGGCTCAACCTAAAGCAATGAAGCAGGTAGCTGGTAAACTAAAACTGGAATTGGCTCAATTCGCAGAATTGGAAGCTTTCTCTCAATTTGCTTCTGATTTAGATGCAGCGACTCAAAAACAATTGGCTCGTGGTCAACGTTTACGTGAACTGTTGAAGCAAGCACAAGGTTCTCCATTATCTGTAGAAGATCAAGTATCTTGTATTTATGCAGGTACAAACGGCTATTTAGACTCTTTGGCAGTTGGCGATGTTCGTGCTTATCTACAAGGTCTGCGCAACTATCTAGCGAACAAAACACCTAAATATGGTGAACTTGTACGCTCTACACTAGCTCTAGGTAAAGATGCTGAAGAAATCCTAAAACAAGCGATTCAAGATTATCTAGTAGAGTTCAAAGCACAGAAGTAATGGTCATTTTTGGCCGCGTTTGCAAAAAACGAATGGCAATTTGACAAATAGAAATTACCAACTAGCACATACACAGCGCACACAGTGGCTCCCCTTCTTTCTCACCTTCGGTGCCAAACGGGGCAGCACACACTTGGCTGCGACACACACCGTAGGTCGCAGCCAAGACACCCCTCCGCAGCCAATGATTTGGCTGACCAAAAAACGGGGTGAAGATGTGAACGGTGTGCGTGAAAATTTGAATATGTCTGGAAGTGATAAAATCCACAATGTTAATTAAAAATTTTCACATTGCCTTTCGTGTTTGTCACACAGCGTAGCTTCCTGCTACGCTGTGTGTGTGCACGCTTTGTGTCATAAATTCCCCGAATTTTAGGCATATTTCTTTTTATCTTACACTAATTTCACATTTCCGCTTTGCAAACGGTTTACCTTTTGTAAAAACGGTACATCTTAACTTGGCTGCGACAGTTCAGCTACGCTAGCTGCGTCTACTTCGTTACTTGGCTGCGATCGGACGTATGTGTGATGCGTCCACACCTAGGGTGGGTGTGAATGCGTTCGCAACCATGTGTTTGAAGCTGTTCGAAGCGCTTAAAAACAACATAAATAGGTGACACGAATGTTATCTCAATGTTTTTCTGTTATAATGTACACTAGAGTGAATTTAAAAATGTATCTTTTCATTGGCTGCGGCCGCTTCACATCTTCACATGGCCACGCACACGCACATCGATCACATCTTCACCCCATAGGGGTGTCTGTCTCACACCGTTCACTTGGCTGCGTTGGCTGCCGCATTTGCAAAAGCCAAGATCGTAGTCATGTGTGTGTGAGTGCGCTCCACCAATTGGTGCAACATTCGCATTTGCAAAAGCCAATATGATCATTTTTGGCTGCGTTTGCAAAAAACCATATAAATTGCTGGTATCAAACATCATATATATGCCAGTTGCCCATACATCCACTTCGGTTCGTGGCCCCAGCTTACAAACGTATGACACCTTAGGTGGCAGCCAAGTGTGTGATAGTGCTGGTGACCACGTCAGTGCTACCAATTTACTTTGTATCTACCAAACACTTAAACGTTGTGATTTTATCTGCATGCTTACACTAAAAATTTTCGTTTACACGGTTGTAACCTTTTTCGTGTCCTTATTCATCTTTGGCTTCTTGTCTAATGACCCAGCTCGTAATCCAGGCAAAGGTAATTTAGATTCATTTTACTCACACCCTCATTTGCAAAGCTACGCTTTTGCAAAGGAGTACCTTTGGTGTCTTTGCAAAAACGCACACCGTAGGTCGCAGCCAAGTGAGATCATCTTCACACCGTTCACTTGGCTGCGATCGTAGATGTGTGTGTGTGAAGCGGCTACCAAAGGTAAGCACACTTTCGCACCCAAGTGGATGTGTGCAAATTTCTTTTCTTTCCTTTGCCGCAAAAGGCAGGGTCTTTCTGGCTACGCGGCAAAAGGTGGTCTTTTTGCAAAAACTGTGTGCTACAAACTTGGCTTTTGCAAATGCGATCGTAACCGTCTGCCAGAATTAAGTGATGCAATTTCACAAGCACCTTTCTCTTCCTATCATAAAACAGAAAAGATGGCACATCGTTCACATGGCTGCCGCATTTGCAAAAGCCAAGATCGTAGATGTGTGTGTGCGTGATGCCAGTACTTCCATGGAGTAAGTGCGCTGTCTTTTTATTCCATGTATATTTACGAATGTAGTTATGCTACCAATAAGCCAAGGCAGATTCATATGTTTAACCCAAAATCCAATTTTGATCCGTCGTCCAAGTCGACACCTAATTCGGGAAGGCCCAATCAATATATTCCAGTTTCGATTGCATACGAAGACCTTGGTTTATTGCCTCGTTCGTTCAATCGTGTTTTTGATCGTTTTTTTAAACAAATTTTTGATGATGTTGAAAGTTTAGCCTTAGAAGAATATCGGTTTTATAGATATTTATTTTTGACGACCATAAAAACTTTGGCCCTGTTATTATTTGCTCCTCTTTTGATCAACATTGTGTCTAAACACTATGTGATTCGACCAATGGTAGAGTCGTATTGGAACAATCAACAGCCGGAAATTTTTTTAAATCGGTATGAACAGAAAAAAGCCTTTCACGAACTTCATGATTTTGAAGAAGCACTTTATTTTGATGCATTAACACTTGAAGCCGCAGAGGAAGTAGAGGCGCTGCAAACTCCATCCCCTTCTTCCATGGTTTTAGGTTGGTTTATGGGGCCTAAGTCTGAACCCACTTTGGTGGGTCCACTTTCGGAATCGGCTCCCCTTGCTCTTCAGAAAAAAGTTTTGGAATTAGCTCAGCGTTATAATGAACGTAGTATTCAAGCGATTACGAATTTTATTTCCGATCTGTTGAGTTTATTAACGGTCTTATATCTACTTTATTCGCGTCGTCAACAAATTGATATTACAAAATCGTTTTTATTTGAAGTATTTTTTGGTTTAGAAGACACTAAAAAATCGCTTGTGATGTTAATTGTTACCGATTTTTTGGTGGGTTATCATTCGCCCACAATTTGGGAATCTTTTTTCCAACTGGTATTTGCCCATTACGGATTACCTCAAAGTCAGACATCGATTTTCTTACTGGTAGCAACTGTTCCAGTATTGGTGGATATTGTTTTTAAGTATTTAATTTTCCGTCATTTGAATCGAGTATCTCCTTCTACCGTGGCAGTTTACCATGCTATGATCGAATCAAGTTGGCTGCGATAGCTCACACGCACAGCAATGCTGTGCGTGTGAACGTTCTAAACCAAACTTGCATTTTTCTTTGAAATCCGTTAAAATATTTGTACCTGGCTTCCATTTTGAAGCTTGCAAAAAATAATGGCACTTTGTGTTCATTCGGAGAAATAAACTTTTAATATGTGAAAAAAATTATGACAGCAATCCTAGAACGTCGTGAATCTTCCAGCCTGTGGGCTCGTTTCTGTGAGTGGATCACTAGCACTGAAAACCGTCTATACATCGGTTGGTTCGGTGTTATCATGATTCCTTGCCTATTGACAGCAACTTCCGTATTCATTATCGGTTTCATTGCTGCTCCACCAGTAGACATCGATGGTATTCGTGAGCCAGTAGCAGGTTCCCTACTATATGGTAACAACATCATTTCTGGTGCTATTATCCCTACATCCAACGCAATCGGTTTGCACTTCTACCCAATTTGGGAAGCAGCTTCCGTAGACGAGTGGCTATACAACGGTGGTCCTTACCAACTAATCGTTTGTCACTTCCTACTAGGTGTTTACTGCTATATGGGTCGTGAGTGGGAACTTTCCTACCGTCTAGGTATGCGTCCATGGATCGCAGTTGCTTACTCTGCTCCAGTTGCTGCAGCTTCCGCTGTATTCCTAGTTTACCCAATCGGTCAAGGTTCCTTCTCCGATGGTATGCCTCTAGGTATCTCCGGTACATTCAACTTTATGATTGTATTCCAAGCTGAGCACAACATTTTGATGCACCCATTCCACATGCTAGGTGTAGCTGGTGTATTCGGTGGTTCTCTATTCTCCGCAATGCACGGTTCTCTAGTAACATCTTCCTTGATTCGTGAAACTACAGAAAACGAATCTGCTAACGAAGGTTACAAGTTTGGTCAAGAAGAAGAGACTTACAACATCGTAGCTGCTCACGGTTACTTTGGTCGTCTAATTTTCCAATACGCTTCCTTCAACAACTCTCGTTCTCTACACTTCTTCCTAGCTGTATGGCCAGTAGTTTGTATTTGGTTCACAGCTCTAGGTATTTCTACAATGGCGTTCAACCTAAACGGTTTCAACTTCAACCAATCCGTTGTAGACTCTCAAGGTCGTGTAATCAACACTTGGGCTGACATTATCAACCGTGCTAACCTAGGTATGGAAGTTATGCACGAGCGTAACGCTCACAACTTCCCTCTAGACCTAGCTTCCGTGGAAGCTCCTTCCATCAACGCTTAGTTCTAGAATCCTTTCACCCCTCTGGGGTGAGAGCACGTAATCCTCTCACCCCTCTGGGGTGAGAGCATTATCCACATCTTTTTTTCGTCTTTTATAATACCAGTTCAAAAGCCCATTTATGTTACAATATTAAAGGACTCGTTCCCCTCTCAATGTCACACAACAACGTTTGAAAAGACTGTGTCTGATCGATCTCTAGATCCCGTAAAGATATATTGCCCTATGATTCTGGAGATGCACGCTATGACTATCGCGATCGGTAGCTATCAAGAAAAACGTACATGGTTTGATAATGCGGACGACTGGCTTCGTCAGGACCGTTTCGTATTTGTAGGTTGGTCTGGTTTACTACTACTACCTTGCGCTTTCTTCGCACTAGGTGGTTGGTTCACAGGTACAACTTTTGTAACATCCTGGTACACTCACGGTTTGGCAAGTTCCTACTTGGAAGGTTGTAACGTTCTAACAGCAGCTGTTTCTACTCCAGCAAACAGTATGGGTCACTCCCTACTTTTTGTATGGGGTCCAGAAGCTCAAGGTGACTTTACACGTTGGTGTCAGCTAGGTGGTCTATGGACATTCGTAGCTCTACACGGTGCTTTCGGTTTGATCGGCTTTATGCTACGTCAATTTGAAATTGCGCGTTCTGTAAACCTACGTCCATATAACGCTATTGCTTTCTCTGCACCTATTTCTGTGTTCGTATCTGTATTCCTAATTTACCCTCTAGGTCAATCTGGTTGGTTCTTTGCACCTAGTTTTGGTGTTGCAGGTATTTTCCGTTTCATTCTATTCTTCCAAGGTTTCCACAACTGGACTCTTAACCCATTCCACATGATGGGTGTAGCTGGTGTTCTAGGTGCTGCATTATTGTGTGCAATTCACGGCGCAACAGTAGAAAACACTCTATTTGAAGACGGTGACGGTGCTAACACTTTCCGTGCTTTCAACCCAACTCAAGCAGAAGAAACTTACTCCATGGTAACAGCAAACCGTTTCTGGTCTCAGATTTTCGGTGTAGCTTTTGCTAACAAGCGTTGGTTGCACTTCTTCATGTTGTTTGTTCCAGTAACTGGTCTATGGATGAGTGCTATTGGTGTAGTTGGTTTGGCTCTAAACCTTCGTGCTTATGACTTCGTATCTCAAGAAATTCGCGCGGCAGAAGACCCAGAATTCGAAACTTTCTACACGAAAAACATTCTATTGAATGAAGGTATTCGTGCTTGGATGGCTGCTCAAGACCAACCACACGAACGTCTAGTATTCCCAGAAGAAGTTCTACCTCGTGGTAACGCTCTATAATATTTTTGGTGCAAACGCACACAGTTGTGTACACTTCACTCTGTGTGTGCGCGCACACACATCGTTTCACATCTTCACATGGCACATCTACGATGTGCCATGTGAGAGCAGCTGGCACATGCATGCACATGAAGTGGGCCGATTGCATTGGAACCCCACGATGATTTGTGACCTGCGAAGTTTGGCATTTCTTTAGTCTTTATTTAAATTGTTATTAATAGTAAAAAAAAATTCTCTCTCCCTTAATTGTCTAAGGGAAGCAACGCACACATGACTACGATCTTGGCTTTTGCAAATGCGGCAGCCAACGCAGCCAAGTGAGATCTTCCCTCTTTCTCACCTTTGGTGCCTTGGCTGCGATTTGCTCACCTTCGGTGCCAAAAACGGGGCATGTGAACATGAAGATGTTACACCCCTATGGGGTGAAGATGTGAACGTTCGCAGCCAATTTATTGCTTCCGCTGTCGCAGCCAAAGTTAAACCTACATAAAATAAACGGAAAGGGAGGGATTCGAACCCTCGGCATGCTTTCACATGCACAGTCGTTCCAGGACTGCACCATCAACCACTCGGACACCTTTCCTTTCATATGATCCATATTATACTCGGAGGAGTTTAAGGAAGCAAACGGAGTCTATTTTCTCCCTTTTATTATTTTTAGTAACATTTTGCGTGGGCACGACGTGTGTGCCCACGCTCCGTTCGCTGCAAATAAGAGTCGCAGCCAATAGAATGAAGCACCTGCTGCTTCTTTCGCTGCAAACATTGTTTCAAGTGTAATGCTTGGAAGATTCTTTTGACGCGCAAATTTTTCAGTTTGTCGTTTCACTTTGTTACGTACAAAGCCAGGTACTTTAGCTAGTTCGGCTAATGCTTCTGGAGACCAGGATAGATCCGATTGAGCCGATAGAGAAGCTGTTACGACTTCTTTTGTATCATGTCCTCCAAAAATTTGAAGTAAATGATCTTCCATACCAAGACTAAAAGAGTTGTAAACTAAATCCGCAATCTGGTTCGACCCTTCATAACCTAAGAATGGTCGATATCCTAAAGGGAAATTTTGAATATGAACTGGAGCAGAAATAACGCCACATGGAATATCTAATCGTTTGCCTACATGGCGTTCCATTTGCGTACCAAAAATAGCCGCGGGTTCCAAACTTGCGATCATATCCCCGACTTGGCTATGATCATCCGTAATTAATACTTGATCACAGAAGCCCATGACTTGTTCTCTAAACCAGTCTGCGTCATGTTTGCAATAGGTACCCGAACAAACCACTCGAATGCCCATTTCACGAGCCAATATTTTAGTCATAGCAGCGGCATGAGTCGCATCGCCAAAAACGACGACTTTTTTACCGGTTAAGTTTTGACAGTCAATCGAACGAGAAAACCAAGAAGATTGAGAGACTTGTTGAGTTTGTCTAGCAATATAATTTTCCACATCGACCGCCAGTTTGCCTCCTAAAGATTCAACTAGTCGATTGATTTGACGAATACAAGCCGCAGTATCCACTACTCCCATTGGAGTCATAGCTACATAAGGCAAACTACAAGTTTGTTCTAAATAGACAGCAGTCATGAGACCCACTTCACGATAAGGGACAAAGTTAAACCAAGCTTTTGGTAAATCACGCAGTTGAGTGACTTGACCTCCTTCTGGAATCACCAGGTTGACTTTAATACCTAAATCTTGGAACAAACGTTTTAATTCTCGAACATCATGATGATGGTGAAAACCTAAAGTAAAGAAGCCAATTAAATTCACCGAAGGTTCTTCTGTTCGGTTTGGACGATTGGGTGCTTTTTCAATGTAATATTGTACAATTTGAGCTAATGTGCGATCGGCCGCCTGTAATTCATTGACACGATAGTGATTAACATCCGCTAAAATAACATCACATTGGGATTCTAAAGAAGCCCGATTCACAAAGTTTTGTAAATCTTCTTGCAAAATGCTAGAAGTACATGTGGGTGTCAAAACAATCAAGTCAGGCTGTTCTTCTTTATCTTTACGTGTAATATTTTCCACCACCTTTTCTTGAGAACCACGGGCTAAAACATGTCGGTCCACGATACTTGCTGTTACAGGCGTAAAATCACGTTCTCGTTCTAACATGGACCGCATCACGTTAAAATAATCATCTCCTAGAGGAGCATGCATAATTGCATGTACATTTTTAAACGAACTTGCCACTCGCAAAGTTCCAATATGAGCAGGTCCTGCATACATCCAATAAGCCAGTTTCATATAAGCGTTTATTCTTTGCAAAAAGGTTAGTCCCTATCAGTCATCTTCTTTTTTGGCTGCGGCAGTACCTAAGCACAGTAGAACAGCACCGAAGGTGATAAATACCTATGGTAAGCCGCGAAGCGCTCCCCTTGTCAGTCCAAACGGGGTGAAGGTGCCAGGCAGAGCAAAGCGAGGGGAAGTGAGGTTGACAGGTTCGGACATTGACCAAGTCACGAAAAGTGTAACTTACACTCGCTTTCAGAAAAATAGTGAGTGAAGGCAACATTGTTCAGAAAAATGATAAATTCAAACTTTGAAATTAAGCTCACTTGGCTGCGAGTCGATGCACCCAAGAGGACTCGAACCTCTAACCGGCTGGTTCGAAGCCAGATGCTCTATCCAATTGAGCTATGAGTGCATCTTGTACCTTTTCTCTTCTCCACTTTTTTAAGTAAAAGCCTGCTATCGGAGTTGAACCGATAACCTTCGGTTTACAAAACCGATACTCTACCGATTGAGTTAAGCAGGCTGCCTCCCAATATCGCTGGGAGGGATGCTTTTCACTTACCTTACAAATTTTGTGAATTTAATTTCCCACTAAAAAGTAAGCGTAACATGCGAGCAAGGAGGGATTCGAACCCCCGACCCCATGGTTCGTAGCCACATGCTCTAGTCCACTGAGCTACATGCTCTTAGCAGCATTGTATCGCAATGCAAACAGTTTCACAAGGGTTTACATTTTTTTGTAAAAAGTGCTGCCACACTTGGCTGCGACCGTTCACTTGGCTGCGTTGGCTGCCGCATTTGCAAAAGCCAAGATCGTAGATGTGAATGATGTGTTTGCTCACCTTCGGTGCCAAACGATGTGACACCTTCGGTGTGTGTGTGCAGGGTTTTTAATTGTGATAGCGAAGCGTTCGCAGCCATATGATATATTAATGTATCTATGTCTTTTTTCATCTATGTACCTTAGAATAGAATCTTTTTAAGGTAATCTTTATATTGTGAAGGTTTTTATTCTATGACACGTGTTAAACGCGGAAAGGTGTCTCGTCGACACCATAAAAAAGTCCTAAGTCGAGCAGCTGGTTTTCGTGGTGCCGCTTCCCGATTATATCGTATGGCAAATCAACAAAGTATGAAAGCTATGCGTTATGCTTATCGTGGCAGAAGGGAAAAAAAACGTCAATATCGTAGTTTATGGATTGCCCGAGTGAATGCAGCGGTTCGTCGTTATGGAACAACTTACAGTGAATTTATGCATGAGCTAAAAACTCGATCTATTCTTCTAAATCGTAAAATGACAAGTCAATTGTGCGTTTGTGATCCAGATGCTTTTATGCAATTATTGTTATTCTAATCATAGCTTTTCTGACTCACTCTGGCAACCAGACACCCCACACTGCACACACACCTTAGGTGGCACCTTCACCCCGTTTTTTTGGCACCGAAGGTGAGCAAACACATCAAAAAGTAGATGCTGCACACCGTAGGTGGAGAGAGTGAGTGAAAAAATACCAAATAGGAAGAGGAGCCGTTCGACATGAAAGTGTCTTAGACGGTTCTGTAGCCGAAGTTTTAAGACTTTAGGTTAACAAAAACGTGTATCGAAATCCAAGAAGAACATCCGAAAAAATGCGTGGAAAAAGAAAGTTGAACCTCAAGCGGTTCGATCTATTTTTTTAGCCAAGTATTTGTTGCGCAATAAACCAGATGACCCAGCTTTGGAAAAACTTCTAAAGCGTCTTCGAGATGAACAGCCTGAAACGGTTGAGAAAAGCGAACAGTCAGCGCTCCCCCTCGTGAAAAAAACGGGGTGAAGCAAGTGCGAAGCGAAGTGACTTTTCGTTCATCCATTCACACTTCCGATCACCCTGCACCATTCATGGTGCAGGGTGCGTTCGAACGAAACCTGTGGATTTACAATACAGACATAAATGATAGAATAGAATCTACCACTCACTTATTTCCAGTATGGTAAATCTACATCATACACACATGACACGTTTTTTTTTGCAAAACACGAGGGGTGTCACATCGATTGACATCTCACTTGGCTGCGACCGTTCACATCGTTTGGCACCGAAGGTGAGCAAACACATCATAGATGTGTCATGTGTGACCGATGTGACATACGTTGTGGATTGCGAATTTACATCAGCACCCACCCATTGTTAGGTAAGTAAGTGATACCTTGTTAAGATGATAGTAGATTTCTGTATTTAAGAGTCATTTCTTTCTTAAAAAAAAAAATGGCGGCATGGCCAAGTGGTAAGGCAGAGGATTGCAAATCCTTTATCCCCCAGTTCGAATCTGGGTGCCGCCTAGTTGGCGCTAAGGATGACAAATGAAAGGCTTTAAGGTGAGCCCCTTGAATCAAAAGGAATTTTATTCACGGTTAAAAATTAAATCCTACCGTTTTATTTAAAGAAGGAACTCCATGGAATCTTTACTACTTGCAAAATTACCTGAGGCATATGCTATGTTTGACCCACTGGTAAACGTATTGCCTGTGATCCCTGTTTTATTCCTATTGCTAGCGTTCGTTTGGCAAGCTTCCATCAGTTTCCGTTAATGGATTTCCCAGAATGTTAATTCTAGCTGTCAGCACACCATATGGTCGCAGCCAAGTGTGTGCTGTGTTTCAAATGTGGATTTACAATAAAGCTTAATGGTCTTGTCCTGATAATCCGGTTCTAACATATGAGTAAGATTTACGACTGGTTTGAAGAGCGTTTGGAAATTCAAGCAATTGCTGATGATATTGGCAGCAAATATGTACCACCTCATGTAAACATTTTTTATTGTATTGGTGGTATTACATTTACATGTTTCTTGGTTCAAGTAGCAACTGGTTTTGCGATGACTTTCTACTATCGTCCAACTGTAGCAGAAGCTTTTGCATCCGTTCAATATATTATGACTGATGTAAACTTCGGATGGTTAATTCGTTCCATTCACCGTTGGTCTGCTAGTATGATGGTACTTATGATGGTTCTACACGTTTTCCGTGTATACCTAACAGGTGGCTTCAAACGTCCTCGTGAAACAACTTGGGTGACTGGAGTTATTATGGCCGTTTGTACGGTTTCCTTTGGTGTAACAGGTTATTCTCTACCATGGGACCAAGTAGGCTATTGGGCGGTTAAAATTGTAACAGGTGTACCTGAAGCTATTCCAGGTGTGGGTAGTTTCGTGGTAGAATTATTACGAGGTGGTGTAGGTGTAGGTCAAGCAACGTTAACACGTTTCTACAGTTTACACACATTTGT
>VFQS010002094.1_pt1 | contig 17033 bp, 10 predicted proteins | sample 3512361 | NCBI WGS metagenome assembly VFQS01 (sample SAMN10412375, study PRJNA504923) | tailings metagenome | isolation source: Relicate 1 Philex TSF3 active mining | place: Philippines
CCACCAGCTTGCTCCAAATAAGATGAAAAACAAGGGAAAGAACGCGGCTTTTCAGCAAATTTCACGCCCATCCTCTTAACTAACGCACCCAAGAACGGCGTTTTCTTCAATAAATCTAACCACACATCTGGATGGCAGATCTGCATTTTGTGGGCGATATCAGGGTCGGTCATCAAACTAATAGAAACCCGCCGATCTGGCATCGGTGAAGAATGCCACCAACCATATTCACAAGCTTCGACCTGATTTTCAATCTGCGGTGAGCTATCTGCGGGCAATTGTCCAATGCAAGTAATGCCGATCAAACGATCATGAACCTTTAATGCTAAATTCAAATTGGTTCGCATCACACCGCGCCGCCCAGAAGCATCAATGATGTATTTACAAACGATCATGTGCATTTGTTGGTCTTGTGACTTCACAATCACACGCCAACCACGATCCGACTGCGGTTCGCAAGTAATGACTTGACGATGACATTGCAAACGCCCACCACGCTTAACAAATGCGCGCATCATCATTTGTTCAAAGTTCAAACGATCCAGATTCCAGCCAGTACCATGTGGTGTAAACATGTACCCAAGTCGACGTTGAAACTCACTGCCCCAAGTGACCTGACAAGTGAATGGCGCCAAATTTTGTGCTTGTGCAAAATCTTGCCACAGATCTAAATATTCTAGCGTCGAACGCACACCCGACGACAATGATTCACCATATCGATGTTCGGTGTAATCATCACGCTCTATCATAATCACATCAATATCACCGCGCTTTAACAAAGCAAGCCCAGCCGCACAGCCCGATGGCCCACCGCCAATAATCAACACATCTGCATACTGCGTCTGCATAGACTTTTGCGATTCGTCGATAGAGCTAAAATTGTGTGCTTCCATAAATTCGTTGGTCTTGAAGTTATTAACTGCTGCTGATTCGATACTAAATAGCATGTCTTTTGTGGCGTAAATCGACAGTAGCAATTCACATGCCAGCCACTTAAAGCGTAAAAATTTGTCGTTTTTACAGGAAAGACATGAAATAAACTTACGATGCCGCTAGAATGCCGCTACATAATTTGTGTGATCAAGGTTAAGATTGAAAAATTCAATTACCAAATTAAAAATGAATCGCGCTAAATTGACGCGTTTTTTAACTTGTTCCCAACAAAACTAAAGAAAATCAAGGCTACATGTAAAAATTTTTTTACATGTAAATTGCAAGCTAAACTTATTAATCGCTCTCTTCGTTAAGCCACTATGTCTAACGCCGACTACACACTAACCTCACCCATTGCATTTGCAGCAGCCAATAGCAAACCGCTACTCAGTCTCACTATCGCTTGGCATACGGATAGCGCAAGAATTGGTGAGCAGTTTATTGGCGGGACCGAAGCAGAAGTGATTGAATTGAGTCGTTTCACCCCAGTATTTCGTCACATTACGGGTGATGCACTACCCATCGGTCACGGTGGCGTGTCACGCGATCCACTAAGAATTGTGCGTGACACCAGCGATGGCATCACGATTTGCCCGCCGAATAGTCGTATGGTGGTTGAAGTGAATGGGGAGGAAATTCGTACACCAAGTTATCTCAGCCCAGAACAAGTCGATGCTGGCGTCATCATTGGACTAGGACGTGCAATTTATATTTGCTTGCATTGGATGCGCTGCCTACCAAAATTAAATCCAGTAAATGGTTTTATCGGTGTTGGCAGCAACGCGATTTCAACCAGAGATTTAATTCGATTAGCTGCAACTAATGATAATGCGGTGTTGTTGCTTGGCGAAACGGGTACGGGTAAAGAAGTCGCCGCACAGGCGATTCATCAACTCAGCAAGCGTAGCGCTGCGAAAATGGTTTCGGTCAACATGGCCGCCTTGAATGAATCACTAGCTGCGGCAGATCTATTTGGCGCGGCAAAAGGTGCCTACACTGGAGCTCAAAATACCCGCGATGGCTATTTCAGCGAAGCACAAAATTCCAGCTTATTTTTAGACGAAATCGGCAATACACCTGCCACCGTACAACCGATGCTTTTACGCGTGTTAGAAAATGGCGAATACCGACCACTCGGTGCTACACGCGATGCGCGCTCTACCGCTCGCTTGATCACTGCAACAGATCAAGATCTGTATCACACCAATTTCAACCACGCCTTAGTACGCCGATTAGAGAGCTTCATTATTCGCATTCCACCTTTACGTCAGCGACGTGAAGATATTGGACTACTAATCGCCCACCTATCAAAACGTGAAGACTTTCCCTCAATGAATTTGAGTTTAATACCGCCGAGTTTGATTGGTGAAATGTTGAATTTTGATTGGCCAGGAAACATTCGCCAATTAAGCAATGTATTAAAACGCGCACTGCTGTCATTGCAGTTGGGTGAATATCCGCAGTTAAGCAAATTCATTGAAGCGCCTAAAGCAAATCCACCTGCTAGTGCCGAATTGCGTAAAGCCATCAGTGATGCACCAATACCAGTCGTGAAGCCGCCAGTAGCCCCAGCGGACAATGCGCACATCGAACGTAAAAAATTACGCGACCTCACCGAACAAGATGTGATCGACGCCATGCATAGACATGGTTGGACTATCCAATATGCTGCCGATGATTTAGGTATCTCTCGCCCTTCAATGTACAAATTAATTGAGGCTAATTCACAGATTCGTCGCGTTGAGCAAATTCCTGCCGAGGAAATTCGTGTGCATCTCGATGCAGTGAATAATCATGTTGAAGATTGTGCAGCACGATTGAAAACACCTAGCGAAGCATTACGTCGGCATTTAAAAGGGCTTGGTTGGATTGCTTAATTCAAGTTCAAATAGATTTAAATATTTGTAGGCATCTGCGGCCGATTATTGTGTGATGATCGAGTAAGCATCATCAACAAATCAACAGCGCCGCAAACCAATTACTTTTTTCTACTTGGTCGGCACTGGCCCAACGATCTTTGCGATTTCATCTGGCATGCAGGGTCGACCATTTTCATCAACAATCGCGGCAAATACTTTAGCCTCACAAATACGTTTATCATCTGATTGACGATGAATCGTTTGATGAAACATAAATCGCAAACGCGATACACGTTCAAAACGCACGCTCACTGAAAATACATCACCACTCACCAACGATGCCTTGTAATCAAGCTCAGAACGAACTACAACAAAGTTAATGCGACGCCGTGCAAACTCGGCAAAATCAATACCTAAAGTCTTTAAAAATTCGTGCCTTGCATGCTCACAATAATTGAAATAAACCGCGTTATTTACAACCCCGCCTTGATCACATTCGTAATCGCGCACTTGCATCACAATACTAAATTCTATTGAGGTCTCAGGAACAGACATTGCGCACTCAACTCCTTCTACAATAGTTTGAAATTAGATTCTGAAAGTCGCCGTAGTCAAGGGCACATCGTATTTGAGGTACGGTTCAAAACTGCAAACGCAACGATGCAAGCCTCGGGGGCGATGAATACTTTGAATGTGCTAGCCATGTTATCGGCTTGGCGAAGTTAGCTTAGTGAAGTTAGCATAGTAAAGTTAGCTTAGTGAGTTAACTATCGCAGATACTTTGGATCACGACGTAAAGCAATTAACTCTGGCTCAGATTCGATTAACTTAAGCGATATTCCTAGCTCTTTAGCCTTGGAGATCGCCGCTAAAGCTTGGGTGCGCATATCGATCATCTCGAAACTGACCCCTGCGCGCAATTGTACCTCTGCATTCTCTGGCGCGATTGCCAAGGCTTTTTGCACATACATTAAAGCATCAGCATTCTCACCCAGTTTCGCTGTGTATAAACCCATGCGCGACAAGAGATCCACATTATTCGGATCATCTTTCAGTCTTGGTTGCAAAAGATTGCGCGCTTTGCTATAAGCCGTCTTCGCCACATCCGATTTGCCAGGCAACCAAGACATCGTATCACCCAACTTTGCCCAAGCTAAATAATCAGTAGGGTTTCCTGTATCCACACTGACCGCATTTTCATAGGCACTCGCTGCACCAACGTAGTCACCACTTGCAAAATAATGATTACCGAGTGCTTTATATAACTCTGCACCTGGTCGATTTTTTAGTCCCGATTGCAGCACTTGCAAACTATCTTCTGCACGATTCTGCATCGTGAAGGTTTCTGATAATCCTAAGTAGGCAGCACTGCCATCAGGCTTAATTTGCAAACTTAATCCGTATGCAACCTCTGCAGATTTAAAATCCGCTTTTTGAAAATAAATTTGTCCTAACTGATCAGCAAAGGTACGTTCTGCTGGATAGCGCAACATCGCCGCTTTGACCATCGTCAAAGCCTCATCCAATCGGTGCGCACGTATGAACAAATCGGTCTTCACACCTAAGGCTAATGCACTACTAGGATCTAAGGCAATTGCTCGTTCAATCTCAGCTAGGGCAAGGGCAAACTTATCTTGAAGTCCCATCACCCGTGCGTTTGCAATATGACTCAAGGCAAGGAAGTCATTCGATTTCAAAGCGACTTGCGCATTACTTTCTGCTTTCGCTAACCAATATGAATTTTCTTCATCGTACAAATAGCGATAGCTATAAATCAAAGATAGGCTTGCCGCTGCAGCTGCATGTCGCGGCGTGTTTTCGAGTATGCGAGAGAAATGCTGCTCTGCTTTATCGAGCATTTCGAGGCGATCGTAGTTCGTAAATGCCTCCAAACCCAATTGCATTTCTCGCGCTTCAGAATACGGTGCGATCGCCGAACGCATTTGTGACCAATATGGTTGCGAATACCAAACACCAACTAATACCGCAGAAGTTAATAGCGCGGCAAAAACAAAACGCCATTTCTGCACTAACTGACGCCAACTAAACGCAGCTTTTGTTTGTTCAGGCACATTCAATAAAGTGAGATTCAGTGCCGCTAAATTGAATGTGCCTGAATTTAAAGACGGTGCATCAATCGCTGCAATCTGCGCGCATTGATAGGCAACTTCTTGCATACTACTGATACGCTGTTCGACTTGGCGCGTTGTCATCGCCCGCACCAATAAGCGCAGCACTTGCGGCAAATGATCTGGCCAAGGCCACTGATCTGAGTTCGATTGAATCAATGCCGCTGCCAATGCTAAACCAGACAAATGTGAAAAAGGTCTAGAGCCTGTTAATAGCTCATATAAGATCACACCCAAAGCATAAATATCTGAACTGGGCTTCAAGCTCGCGCCAGTTAGCACTTCGGGCGCCATGTAGGCAATCGTGCCTTGTGGATCAGATTGCACCAAGGAAGTTGTGACATCTCGATCTGCTTGAATAGCAAGACCAAAATCTAAGATACGCACCACGCCGCTTGGCTCTTGCATCAGATTTGATGGCTTTAAATCGCCATGGATCAAACCAGCAGTGTGCGCTTCATGCATCGCTTGTGCGACTTGTAAAACAATATCGACCACATGCGAGATACTCGGTGTCTGTGTTTCCAAGACCTGACGTAAAGTGCGTCCTGGCACCAATTCCATCACAATGGCTTGGCAATCGTCGGTCTGTTCTAACGCGTGAATTTTTACGAAAGCGGCATGCTGGAGTGAAGCCGCTAAACGCGCCTCCTTCATCAAATCAACACCAGCTGCGATATTTTTCAAATACTTAATCGCCACTTGCCGATGTAACTTGGTATCCCATGCTTGATAGACATGCCCAAACCCACCCTCACCTAGGCTCTTACCTAGTTGATAGTGTAGTAATTGTTCAGGTTGTTTGACATTGTCTTTACTTGCTGACATGAGACGCGGTGACTAAATCCAGTTGAAAAGACGGCAATCCGTATTCTAAACTAATTTCACCACAGAAAGACGGAAGCAGACACCGAGAACAACACCCTAGCGTTCAACTAAGGATGTTTTATTGTCTTGGTCACAAGCTGGCAAATCGAGGATCTGCTCTCAAGCTACGTAATCCCGGATGTGTTTCTAACATTTGATTGGGAATACCAAAGTGTTTTGATAACTTAAGCTCAGCCAAAGCTTGTTCTCGCTGTTTTAGCAACTCAAATGTGTATGCTAACCAAAAATGCACATAGGGATCTTCAGACTTCCGCGCTATCGTACGATTCGCTAGTGTTGTCGCTTGAGGAAAATCATTTAATCGAACCATTATCATACTTTTAATGGACAGCAAAGTCGCATCATCGGGTGAACGATTAAACCGAATATCCAATAATTCGAGGGCTCGCTGATATGCTTGAACCGCATCGTTCTCTCGCCCTTCAACCCACATCAAAGATTCTGCATACTCAAACCAACGCAAATAACTCCCTGCTACGCCTTTATCTCGGGATACGGTTTGAGCAAAGGCAGCCGCCGCATCTGCATATTCTCCTGCACGAAATTTTGCATTTGCTAACGCGCTATAAAGATTAACATTTGGTCGCACCTGTAATCCTTGTTGAATAACCCGCAAGGCCTCTACATTACGCTCCTGCAAGGTTAAACATTCGGCCAATAAAGAATAAGCAAGCGGTGAATCTGGCTGTCGCCGCAAACTCGTATTCAAGACAGCCTCCGCCTCATTAAACTTTTTTTGACTTAAATACATCCCACCCTGCAAATCGAGCAAATAACGATCTCGCGGAAATTTGTTTGCACCCTCCATCGCTAATGGAATCGCTTCCGAAAATTGTCGCATTTCTAACAACACACTGACCTGACTATGCCAAGCTAATAAATTATCAGGATCTAATTTGCGCGCCCGCGACGATAAATCGAGCGCCTCATCAAGTCGATGATGCCACTGCAAAACCTTGGCTTGTGCAATTAAACTAATCGCAAGCTCACCATTCAATGCCATTGCTCGTTGGGCGCTCGCTTTCGCTTTTTGAAACCAAATTTCATCACGTTTTTCAGCATTGTATTTAGACAAATACAGGATAGACGTATATGCAGCAGCGGCCGCATGTTCGGAATTACGCTGCAAGATTTTTTGCAGATGCGCCTCTGCCGCATCAAGCAATTTCGCGTCGGTTTTATAAGTGTATTCAGTCAGGTCACGCGCGGCTTGCGCTAATTCATTCGATTCAGAGAACGGCGTTAAGTAACTGATTAACTTAGGGAAGTATGTCGGTAGTTGCCATATACCGACTCCCGTCAATACCACAAGCAAAGCAGTGATCGCGAGGGTATGCCGACGACGTTGATTACGCATTTCCTGCAAATCCTGCTTCAACTTCGGTAAGTTGATAGCAGAAGAAGTAGTTGAATGAAAATACTCAGAAAGTATCTGGCTACATCGTTCAATCACCTGCTGAGAAGTAAGAAATTGTTCAGCCTGTTGTGTCGTCATGTCGACAATCAGTTTACGTATTTCTTGAGGAAGTTTATCAGGCCAAGAGAGCGCCATATCTTGCGGAGAAACTTGGGCTGGATGTGAAAATCGTCCCGTCACCAATGCCAACAATAGCAAGCCCAAAGAATAGACATCTCGCCGTGGATCGGAAGGCGAGCATTCCGGCAAACCATCAATACGCAAATCAATCGATTGATGCAAGACAAATTCAATGCTCGACATACGCAACATACCCAAGTTATCTTGCACTAAATTCGCATTGTGTAAGTTCCCATGCACCAAACCTACTGCATGCGCCTCGTGCAATGCAGTAGCGAGATGTCGTACATATTTCAGCGCTAATTCAGTATCGAGTGCGGATCGCTGAACCAAGTCGACCAAGCTTTTACCCTGAATAGCTTCTGTGATTAAGATAAAGTATCGATCAAATTCTTCTAAAGCATAAATACGACTAAAGGCTGGATGCTGCAAAGCAGCGACTTGACGCGCGCGCTGCAAATATAACAAGTTGAGGCTGTGATCAGCCGACGCACCGTCGCTAGTTGAACCAGCAGCCATATAGTGAATTGCATGTATCAACACCGTGCGTTGTAATTTGCTATCCCACGCTTGATAAACGCTGAACAAATCGGAATCAGAGACGCAAACATCTAATCGATAGTGTTGCAAACTATCTGGCAAACGGAATTCAAAAGTCGAGGGCACCATGCATGGAATTCCGTTTGAAGAAGATGAAAATAGCTAATTAAGGATATCAGGGATTCTACCTCGAATGAAGATTCTCTACGACAATACGGCTAAGACCTTTGAATCTCGGTATTACTTCCAATTGCGTTCAATCTACGCCAATCAACAAAATTGATCGTACCGATTGCGCATCATACATCCGCAAATAAAAATGGCCGATTCCTGCAATTCCCAGCATGAGCCCTGGCGATTCTCCAACGCCAGCATTACCACAAGGCCACGGTAAGCCTTGCTTAACATAGAAATGATGGCCGTCCTGTGCGACTTTTTCTGCCACCGTCATCAATGTTGGGCGATTTAGTTCTTGCGCTGCCATGATCATTAAATCAGCATTCCCCGCCGCTCCATGGCACAAAGAATAATTCAGTTTGCCTGGCAACCATGCTTGCATCAGTGCCGTAGCGCTTGAATGCAAAGCGGCTTCAAGATCTTGTTCTATAGCGACAAGATCGCTTGTATCTGCATCGCTCATTTGCATTAGTATTTGTCGATTTCTGAGACGCGAAAATCCTATCCCTGGCGCACCATGGCACCAAGCCATACTGCAAGTAGATTTCTGCGGATCTGTGCCTGCAACTTTTCCCGTTTGTGCGAAGCGTCGTAAATCGGCCCAATTAGACTGGTCTTGATCAAACCAATGACGCTCGTATTGCAATGCTGCGCGTACGGTATTTAAATAATCCTTATCCTCAGTCACGCTATACAATTCCAATAACGCAGTGGCGATTCCTGCCGTACCATGTGAATGTCCAGTCAAATTGGACTGTACCTCAGTGCCAATCGTAGACCATGAACAACCATGCTCACCATGTTCAGCAAGTTGCAATAAATGGCGTCCGTGCAATCGCGCAAACTCAGTCAGTTCTTCACGCTGATATTTTTTAGCGAGATATAGCAAAGCCGGAATTGCTCCCGCACTGCCAGAAATGACATCAATATTCTTTGAGTCGAAACGAACCTCACGTAAATTGAGCAATAAAGAAAATCCTCGCTCAATCAATGCATCACGTTGCAATAGTTCACCAATCCGTATCAGAGCAAATCCGATTCCGGTTATCCCTGCATAAAATCCGTGCTTAGCGTTAGTCGGTATGCGAGCATAAATCGAGCATGCTTGATTTACCGCTGCTTCAATCGTGCGCAGTTGTTGTCGATCATGCGTAAATTGGTAAAGCTCTGCAAGAAATAATGCGATACCACTAGTACCTGCATATACATCCGCACCAAAAGCCTTGTACACTGGGCTCAAACGCTGCCCGTGCATCTCTTGCGCCCACCCTAACCAATTACAACGTGACTGATCCCATACCGCATCTCGACACAGTAGGTTCCCAAGACGATTCGCGATCTCTAGATACAAAGGATTGTTTGTTGAGCTGGATTGAGTAATTTCTACCATTGTGTCTCTTTATCAAATAATTGCGCCTCAAAGAAATTTGTAGAACCGGGGTTCAAGTAAGCGCAATCCAAACTAAGTTGATTTGCTACAAACTCGTCCTCGAGCACCTGCATTTTGGTTCTGCAATCTTGCAATCCCAATTGCCAAGCCTTGACGAATCCTTTCGCTAACAAATTACATCGATGCATGCCAAAGCTCACGCCAGCCTTCGGATCTTCTGCCATCCCGATACCGGGACTTAGGGTTCGGGTAAATAAGGGATTACCTTCTTTTAAACAAATAGCTCCGTCGCGCTGCATATCGATCAATAGCATCGCCACAACCGGATAATAGCGTCGAGCGACGTACAAAACTGCTGCATCTCTGCGCGAGTACAACTTCGCCTGTATCAAGGCCTTTAATTTAAATGGAATCTGATAACGATTCAAATTGGCGGTAACTTGCGCCATCAAATTAGGCGCTTGTTGGGCACTCACATGAAAATAGAAACGCACAATCGCATATTCATCAAACTGATCTGACAAAGTCCGCCCAAACGCAAAGAAGAAACTAGGTTGCACATCCGTACTCCCAGCAAACATACGTACGCTAACAAAATCACCAGCGACCGGCGCGACACCGGGCCATTTGTAGGTGCTGTATTCACCCGCCAACACGGCACGGCTACGATCCCCTTTTTGCACAAATAGTCGACCATCACTACCCGTTTGATAAATTTGCCAACCGGGGTCCCAGCCATCTTTATTATCGTTCGCAGTATGAAATGAAGCCGTTAAATCTTCGTCGGTTAAATTTTCGTCGATTGATTGTTCATCGATTGATTGTTCGCGAAAATTTTCACGACGTTCATCGCTCACAGCGTATGCATCACAATCTAAGGATCGCACATAACAACGCTCATAAAGTTGCCCCGTCATTTTTTCAATCAAGCACGCAACAGAGAGAGCGGTAACTTGATCCGGCGAGGCGTCGTTAGCCGCCCCCTCAGAAGGCACCGTTGTAACAAACCGCGTGCCCGCGATAGTGAAAATATCTATGGCTTCGATCTGCACGCTTTGACAAATCTTATCTAACTGCGCGCGTAATGGGTATGCTGATTTTGTTACATTGTTTGACTCTGTGCTCTGTCTCATCAACATTCCTCCACAAACCCAAACAGATTCCTTGCCGCTTGTGCCGGTGCATCCAAAATCTCTTGACTCAACTCTACCAAAGCTTGTGCATGTTGACTCACCTGCGCTAAGCCGTACAAAGATTCAAATGCAGTACACAGCATTCTGACAGCAGAAAATTCCAAGCACCGCAATAAAAGCGATGAACGGTCTTGCACGGCTATTTGCATTTGATCGCAATATGCTTGCCAAAAAGCTTGAATACTTGCGAACATGAATGGCATGTTATCGATGGTATCTTGCAAAAGTTGTTCGCGTTTTTGCGACTGATCTCGATAGTGACGCATGATCCAATGCGACAGATAGGCTTGGAATACCGAACCAACATCCCAACGCCTATCGCCAAATTCGACAAGTTCCCAATCAATCAATTTTAACTTTGGCTGACCAGCTTCGTGATACAGCAAACAGTTGTCCCACTTTAGATCAGCGTGAATCAAGGTTTCAAAATGCCAGGTTTCAAATAATCTATCCAGATGCCCAGTGAGAACAGGCTTGCTACGAAGAAAATCAGCAAACTGCACAGCTCCCGCACTCAAGGAACCCGGTGGGAAATACGATTTTTTGTAGTAAGTGAAGATCCAAGGTACTTTCTTTTGCAAGCCAGGAATGTCGGCATCCAATACATTCTCATCAAAAGAGAGACGATGATAATAGCTAAGCGCTTCAGCCAATAAGCAAGCAAGCGAGGTGGAGAAAACACGCTGCTGATAATAGAACTCACGCAAATTTTGACTATCGCGTATCAGTTCAAAAATGAGGCTATGTCTAGTTTGATCGTAGTCTAACAAAGTTGGTACAGAGGCCGCCCAATCAGGAAATTTCTGCGCCAATCGATAGACCTGTGCTTCTTTTAATAGCGAACTTTGTGCCAGCTTATCGATCGCTTGAATTTGCTTTACAAAAATCCCGCCACGCGCACCACACAAAACTTTGAAATTGCGATTGTGCTGACCCGCCTCTATCACCCTGAACTGTCCATCGACGATATCACCTGAAGAAACAAATCCTCGCGCAGCTAAATAATGTGCGAGATTGGCTGCAGTTAAAAACATAGCTTCATTAAAATAGAAATCAACACACGATAAGCACACGAAAAATAGAAAACCCGAAGCTTTAATCACTTCGGGTTTTACCAAACTTTAAGCAAGGACAGCTCAGGCCTTAAACACCAAACTTACCAAACAGATCATCACATTGTAATTAACAGAGAAATGCTGGAGCTGATTGATACGCTTGAGACTGATACTGTCCCTGCGGAGGTGCGACGAAGTTTTGACGCGAGGACATAAGTTTTGAACCACAAGTTTGAGTGCACTCTGAAGACACTGGTCCAGTTTCACAAGTTTGAGTGCATTCTGAAGACGTTGGTCCGGTTTCACAAGTTTGTGTGCATTCCGAAGACGTTGGTCCAGTTTCACAAGTTTGAGTGCATTCCGAAGACGTTGGTCCAGTTTCACAAGTTTGAGTGCATTCTGAAGACGTTGGTCCAGCTTCACAAGTTTGAGTGCATTCTGAAGACGTTGGTCCAAGATCGTAAATTTGAGAACCTGTCATTGCTAGCGATGCGCTTTGATTTTCCACTACATACATTTCATTTTTCCTTTTAATGACCATAAAAAAGATATATTTTCGTCGACATTACTACTTCTACCAAACCACAGCTACTACTGCTCCACTCGTAATTGAATCAAAAGACCATAGTGCTATTTAACACTGTTTTCGATTTCTTCAGAGAACAAATTATAAGGAGTATTTCCACCATAAATTTGTATTGAGCCATAACCACCAGCAAAATATTCACTAAAACTTCCTACGTCTAGAATTAGCTCGGGCACTTTCAAACTAATCACGTTTTCAGCGCTCAGAAATTGAAAATCCGCTGGATATTTATTCGGGTCACAACCCTGCGCAGGATTTTTGACTTGCGCCAACTGTGTATGTGCACTGTACTGGGTACCATTTTGCGTCAACGTATAGTTGGTATAGACTGACTGCACCCCAGCAACATTATCGGCTTGTGGTGTGACACTGTTATCGAGAGCGCACCAGCCGTCAACATTAAAGACGAATCCATTTTCCCCTACAACCACACATTGTTGCATGATCACAGAGCCACTAGAAGGCACTAGTTGAATTTGTAGCTCGGCATTTTTTGCGGGCAGATTCTCTCGATTCATGTTTTTTCTGAGACGAGCATCATCGTGATCGAGACAAATTTCAACGCCGTAATTAATCGAAGATGGAACATTATTCGATCCAAAATTCTGACTAAAAATAGCGTAGCTGTCATACACATGTTGTTTAACATCACCATCAGACAAATCGATATGTGGATAAGCCACCATTTCCTCAGTAATCACGTCTTGATTATTAGTTTCAAACAAAACGAAATCAATCGGTGATAGAAAATACTTCTCGGTGGTTAATGATTGATGCGTTTGAGATTGACCGGGCAATTGCAAACCCAAGTTGCTGAACACCAAGGCGCGGTCACGTACTTGAACAGCAGGATTCGCCCGCAAATCAGTGATGGTATCGCTCAAAATTTGCTCGGTAACACTACGTGCATTACCAAATTCAGCTTCTGCATTTAATGCCAAACTTTCTACCAAACGCTTGCGCATTTTTACGGCTGGTGACTGAAATACCGCATCGATATTGGCAACTTTGGCGCTGATCATCGTACCAAAGACAAAAGTCCAATTAGGATATTCCTGAGGATTGAAAGTCTTCGCCAACATTTTCAAGGCAAGTTCAGCTGGATCTTCATCTGTATGGCGATAGACATAAGGTCCCAAAGGTCCATGAAAATAAAACTCGGGTGCCATGAAAATATTGTTCACCAAGTGCGAATCATCATTGGCAGGCAACGCATTTTTAGCGGTATCAACCGCATTTTTTAAGATTGCAATACGTGCGGTCAAATCTTGCACGATATCTGTCGCACCAAGATAATTTCCCACCAAATACTTCGATAAAATTAACTTATCCTGACTAGGGCCAGTTGGAATTGCATATCCAATAAAGCGACATTGCGCGTATTTTTTTGTGGTCATTACCTTTAAATTCCATGTATTACTTTGTCTTAAGTAGGTCTTTCAAAATCGGCTCACTAAGAATTTTTGCCTCGCTAAAGCCTAGTTGCTTCGCCTTATCGATTTCTGCTAACGCACTATTTCGCAAACCCATTAATTCGTATGCACAAGCCGCTTGAAAATGTACATCAGGATTATTTGGTGCAAGTGCTAATGCTTTATTCAGCATAGCAAGTGACTCTTTTTCCTCACCAACTCGTGCATGAATTCGTGCAATTGCGACCATCAGCCATCCGTCACTTGGACGCTGCTCTAGTTTAGCCTCCAGCAATTTCTGTGCCTTCTCGTATGCTCTTCTCGCATCCCCCTTTTTATCAGGCACCTGAATCAACGCATTAGCGAGGGCAATCCAATTATCATAGTTTTGCGGATTACCAAGGATTGCTTTTTCCAATGCATCGGCGGCTGCCACATAGTTCCCTTGGTCAAACCTAATTTCTCCTAGTCGCGCATATAAATTAACATCTGGGCGTAGCTGCAAGCCTTGCTGCAATACCTGCAAAGCATCGTCAACACGTCCCTGATATTGCAACACCATAGCTAAAAAATTATAAGAGAGCATTATATCGGGATGCAGTTCAACATTTCCCCTAAATATAGCTTCGGCCGTTTGATATTTCGCTTGATTCATATAAGCGACTCCCTTGAAATTGGAAATTAACCAATCATTCGGAAATAACTTTAAAGCGGAATCGGCATGTTTTATAGTTGCATCGAATTGACGCGCGATCAAATAGGTACGTACTTCAGTTTGCCAAGCCAATAAATTATTCGGCTCTAGTTTTTTCGCTTTTTGCACCGCAGCCATTGCGATTTCAAATTGGCGATGTGGGTCTAACGCCAGTGCATAAGCGATTTGGGTAATTGCTAAATGAGGATTCAAATTAATCGCTTGTTGAGCACTTGCCAAAGCTCGACCGCGCCAGACATCATCTCGATTATTGCTGCGTAGACGATAGCTGTAAACAATCGACAGCCCAGCTGCTGCACGCGCATTATTCGCATCTCGCTCAAGTACAGTATTAAAGTGTTTGGTCGCTTCATCTAACTTGCCTGGCCTATCGTACATCGTCAATGCTTGCATTCCACGCTCCAACTCTAGCGACTCGGAGTATGGCGTCAGCACTTTAACGACTTGCGTCCAATTAGGTTGTATTTTCCAAACCGTCACACCACCCACACACAGCAACGCGGCCACTAGCATGCCATAGCGCCAACGACGGCGACGATTGGCTGCATCGAGTTGCGCTTGTAGCGCCTGCATCTTTGATTCACTGAAGCTACTGGAAGGCGACTCTTGGACAACCAACTTTTGGCATTCCTGTTGAACTTGCGCCCATTGCAAACGGTCATTGACTTCACGCTTAGTCATCGCCAAAATCAATTGATAAACAGCGGGAGAAATCGAGGACGGCCATGCCCATTGTTCGGAACGTGTTTGCGCTTGTGCCGCCACCAAACTCAAGCCGCGCAAATTAACAAGGGGTGTCGTGCCGTTGAGCATCTGATACAAAATCGTTCCGACCGCGAACACATCACTCGCGACGCTAGCAGCGTGTTCGGCGAAACGTTCAGGCGCGAGATAAGCGATACTGCCATGAGGATCAATCTCAGCAATATTGTTTACCGCTTGCGGGTCAAAATAGGTCGCAAAACCCAAATTTAAAATTCGAATTTTTCCAGTTGCGTCAACGATCAGATTAGCTGGTTGCAAATCGCCATGCACCAAACCAGCCTGCTGCGCTTCTTCTAAGGCTGCGGCAATTTGTTTAATATGAATTAGGGCGAGATTCTCACGGCCTTGGTTCTCTGATATCCATTGAGATAGTGCTTGCCCCTGCACCATCTCCATGACGATATAAATACTAAAATCGACCTCTTCTAAGGCATGAATTTTGACGAAGGCAGAGTGAGTAAGGGCGGCAACTTTTCTTGCGCGATTTAACACGGCGTCGAACTCACCGCCTAGATCGCTCAAACGCTTAATTGCAACGACGCGATGTAACTTGGTATCCCAAGCCTCGAACACAGGCGAAACGGCATCGCCATCCATTCTTCGACGAATTTCATAATGACGAAAGGATTCCATCGTCATCAAATCTTGCTGATAGTTTCCTTCGCTATTGCGTTGTACTGAATTCATTTTATCGATGCGCGTATTTATAGTTATATTTATTGTTGTTATGTGTCAATTTTTAACTTTACCATCAATGTAGAGAATTGAGCTTACCGAAATAGCGTTTTTTACATGTTAAGTGAGATTTTTACAAATTAAAAATTCATCATTGACATGTAATTGTCGCCTTAAAGCGAAAGTAGCTACGAAACCTGAGCGAACAATTCTGCGTGATCGATAGCAGCAATTCGGTCCGCGACCTAAGTTGCCTAAGACGCAGACTAGGGTTTCATCATATAATGCTGCCAAATCAATGACTTACTTCAATTTTTACTTTCCTTATTCATGCAATCATCCGCCACGCCCTACGTCAACATTTCTGCCTACAAATTTATTACATTCAACGATACGGCTGAAAAGCGACAAATCTTTATCGATAAATGCAAAGAACTGAATTTAAAAGGTACGGTATTGCTCACACCAGAGGGCATCAATATGTTTTTGGCCGGTTTGCGCCATGAAATTGATGCGTATATGGATTGGTTACATCAAGATCCTCGTTTTGCCGACATCGTTGCGAAAGAAAGTTTTTCTGATCGCCAACCGTTTACCAAGTTATTGGTCAAGCTCAAACCAGAAATTATCACTATGCGCATGCCGCTGATTAAACCAGAGGAAGGTCGCGCACCATCGGTTGAGGCAAAAACATTAAAGCGTTGGCTAGATCAAGGCCACGACGATAACGGCAAACCGATCGTGATGGTCGATACACGCAATGATTTTGAGGTTGATGTCGGTAGCTTCAATAACACGATCGATTACCGTATTACGAAATTCACCGAATTTCCAGCAGTGATCGAGGCTAATCGTGATGCCTTAAATGATAAAACCGTAGTGACTTTTTGCACGGGTGGCATACGCTGTGAAAAAGCGGCAATTCACATGCAAAACGTCGGTTTTGAAAGCGTGTATCAACTCGAAGGCGGCATCTTGAAATATTTTGAGGAAGTCGGTGGAGATCATTATCACGGTGACTGCTTTGTGTTCGACTACCGTACTGCCTTAAATCCTAAGCTCGAAGCAACCGATACTACACAATGTTATGCATGTCGTGCAGTAGTCACGCCGCGTGAACAGTTATCACCTTGGTACATTGCTGGAAAATCCTGCCCGCATTGCAAAAAGCAATCTCGC
>VFQS010002095.1_pt1 | contig 17032 bp, 11 predicted proteins | sample 3512361 | NCBI WGS metagenome assembly VFQS01 (sample SAMN10412375, study PRJNA504923) | tailings metagenome | isolation source: Relicate 1 Philex TSF3 active mining | place: Philippines
AGCGTTCAGCGGAGCCGATCGCCGCTCTGCGCTGTCACGACCCCTGAACGCGTACAACGGGCAAGCACTCAAACTCGAGCACAGCACGTGCTGGATCAAGACGCCCAAAAGCCTGAACAACCAGCATGTCGTCAATCGTGTTATTGGCAGCCGCCTCAGCCGAGATTTCAGGTATCCATTGCTGGTAGCGAGCGCGGGAGAGAATGAGTGCGCTGATCGCATAGACCTTGCCCTGCAATGAGAACAGACGCAGATCCTCAATCTTGCATTCGCTGGGATATCCGCTGTAGGTTAATGGTGCAACTTCCAGTTCTGATGATGCCATCGCTGATTCGGGCGCACCGCCCTGCCACGCCAGAAAATTGAGAGATGGATGCCGGGCAACATCAGCACAACGCCCTGACCAGCTATCAAAGTTACGTTCATAACGCCAAGTGGTGAGTACTGCATCATCAGTCATCAGCACCGACTGATTCATCACTCCCGAAGGACCGTGACCATACAAACCATGGCAGCGGGCATAATGATCGGCCCAATGATGACAAGGGCTGAAGGCAAGATTGGCAGAAGAAACGTCCAGCAAAAGACCCTTCATCAGACAGCGACGACGGTCAACCAACAGCGCCGGCATCGCTGCAGATCCTGGAGCGATCCAGGGCTGATGGCTTGGCAGAACCAGGCGTTGATGCAGGAATGCCTTCTCTCCCAAGCGATAGTCAGCAGGATCCCTGAACACCAACGTCGACAAGCTGTCAACCAGGGGCGCGAAAAAAAGCTGACGCGATCTGAGATCTGAAAGACCATCTAATCCATCTGGCGCGATGATCAGATAAGGCTCCAGGGCACGATTAAGCGAGAATGGCACCGGCTTACCCACATCAAAATAAGTCGAACAGCTATGAACGCCTTGCTTCGATATCGAGACTTTTCTGGTTCCCAAGGGCGCACAGATCACCGCATCAGTGCCACCGCCAAGACCGATTAACAAGGGAGCGATCTGAGTAACCAGTTCACACAAATGCTGGCTGTCCACGATGCTGACGCAACAATGCGGCACCAGGAGATAGACCTCATGATCGGAGCACAATCGGTCATGGTCAGAATGAACGTGCCAGAGATCACCGACAACAGGTTCCAATCGATGCGTCATGAGCCTCTCGCTCAACGACTGTTGGGTCTCGGGCTGCGGCTCCATACGGAAATAGCTCGCCAGCTGATGACCAAAACAGAAGTGTTCAACCCGTCCTGAAGCGCTCAGGCGCGCTGTGGCGTGAAGCCTCTGCGACTCCTGAATTTCCCGATCCAGGCCATGGCGCAACCAGAAGGCCTGAGAACGGCTGTCAACCAGACCATCTAACGCGCAGAGAAAGCGATAACGGAGGAGCAGTTCCGTGACCGCAACCAACAACGCGGGCTGATCTGGAAGCAGCACGAGAGCTTTGTAATAGGCAACGATCAGAGATTCACCCAGTCCCGCCTGAGCTTCCTGCTCAAGGGCTACAGGATCCAGGGATTTGAGGCCATCGCATAACAGCGATGCGGCCAGCGCCGTGAATGAGTCTGATCGGCCAATCAGAGCCACCAGATCAGCACCAAGGGGAGAGAGTCCGTCCCTGGATTCAATCATCACGGAGGGGAAATCAAGACGAACCTGAAATCCTGCAGAACCCGGAGATGCTCCTCACTGAAAACCAAACCTGGTCGCCGAGGAAGCAGGTTGCACAGAGATCCATACTGCCAAGAACGATCGGGCATGGCTTCCAGCTGCCGCTGAAGTGCCGCATAGAGCTCGGCGCTGATCAATGGCTCTGGCAAGCCCAGAATTCGCCAACGCAGCAGCTCCTGAAGCCAGTGGATCTGCATCCATTGCTCACCAAGATGACCACCAGATTGCTGAAGAACAGCCAGCAGAATGCGAAGCATCTTGCGGCGTTCTTTGTCGATCGATCGCAACACAAGGAAGGCTGCTGCTTCCCGGTCATGGGGAATCATGTCTGGATGCAACAGATCCAGAACCCGCAGGTCATTCGCACGGCACAGCTCCTCTGCAAGCTGAACGAGTGCCGCGGCCATGAGGTGATAGATGCCCGCCAGCACCACCAGCTGATGCTCCAAGGTTTCAGACTGGTGCAACAACAAAGCCAGCCAGGCGAAGTCGATCCAGTCACGGCGACGCAGAGCCGCCACACTCGCCCAGTAACGGAACCAGGCATTCGCAGGATCACGCTCAAGGGCTCGGACAAATGATCCATAGGCACTGACCCCATCCATCTCCGCCAGCAGCCCTTGCAAAGCATGGGTCCAAGCACCGTCGCGCTCCCGTCGCTGCAGGCTGACAAGGGCCTGGCGCAAACCGACGGCATCACCGCTGCGGTGCGCTTCCAGACCCTGCGCGAGCAGCTCGGCCCGTTCCCTGTCACCAGAGGAACCAACCTCCGCGATCGGCTGCTCAAACAAGCCATCGAGATCAGAAAGCAGCAGACCACCCCCCAGAGCCTCGATCAGATCCAACAGGTCCTGCCACAAGCCGCCATCGTCAGGGTGCAGCAGCAGCTGGCCTCTGAGACGAGACAGATCGGAGAGATGATCCATCGCTTAACAGACAAAATCGGCAACCAGAACGCCCGGAAGATCTGCGCCGATCACACCATGCTTCCAGCTGCTGATCAGATGCATGCCCACCGATGAAAAGCCAACCATGGAGGCAAGATCGAGAATGTCCCATCCGGGTATCTGATACACCAGGGATCCGCGGGTCGGACGGATCGGATCGCCGTGATACTCCGGCTCACCAAGGAATACAGCCGGCAGACGACGCCCCTGGTATTCCGCCTTGATGATGCTCTCCTGCTGACCAAAAGCCATCGGGAAGGTGGCCAGCAAACGGCCGCCCGGCTTCAGGACTCGGTAGGACTCCTCAATCGCCCCTGGCAAATCATAAACATGCTCAAAGACGTCATTACAGATCATCAAATCAAACGTATCTTCTCCATAGGTGAGCGCACAGAGATTCTGGTGTCGGCCAAAGTGCATCGGCACGATTTCAGCATCATGCAGAAAGTCGCTGAGCTCCAGATGACAGGAGATCGTCCGAGTCAACCAATGAACAAATCCGGTTGATGTCTCCGGCACATAGAGATGCTTCTCGCTCAGACTCTCCAACGTCTCACCAAGCTGCACAAGCACCCGGGTGATGGCGCGGTGGCGTGACAGACACTGGGCCGCCACGATCGATTCGCGCAGATTCTGGCGATCAATGCCAACTTCACGGGGCTCAATCTGTCGGCCGGTGAGAGGCTCCAACAGGCCGAGCAGCGCCACACAGGAGGCCGCCGCCTGCCGCTGCTCGCCCAACGTCATCAGCCTTGGCAACTGCTCTGCAAACGCCTCGAAACTGCGGAACAGGCGATGGTCGTCATGCAGCTGCAACAGCTCCTGTCGCAAGCGCGGTCTCGGGCGAGCGTGTAGCGGTGCAGCCATGCACTCAGGCTGCGAACCCTTTGCCAGAGCCAGGCGACCTGCGGCAGCCCTTCAGCAGATGCGCCGCCAGCGATCGGCGCGGCGTTGCGCGCTGCGCCAGGCACGGGTGGAAGCCTCCTCGATCCCGAAACGCGCATGCAACCGCGGACCGATTGCCAGACAGGCAGCACCGTGACGCTCCCTCACCGCCGCGCAGAGTGGCAAGTCGTAAGCCCCCGCCACGCAAAGAAAGACGCTGAACGGGCGCTGCCGAGCCAGGGCATCCACAGATTTCAGACAGGCCGCGAGGCTGAGCTCGAAGCTCTGGTGAGGCCGTTCGGGATACCGCGACGCAGGAGGCCGCAGCGTTCGCAGACCGTATGGCGCGATCGGCAGATCGAGAAACAGCTCAAAGGCCCTGCCGCTGCGGTGCTGGTCTTCAATCTCCGCCGCCAGAGGACTGACCAGCAGAACCTCCTGACCGGCCAGCCATCGATAGAACGCTGCTTCTCCTGGCCAGGTGACCAGCTCCGGCAGGGTGTTGTGCTCCTGAATCAGCCCCTGGAGCACCACCCACCAGGACGCCAGTGGCGGCTGCAGATCGAGCAACCACTGCGAGCGGGCCAGAACAGCCAGGCTGGACTGAGCCCAGGCCTGAAGACTGTCCAGCGGCGCTGCAGTGCTCGCATAGAACCCCTCCTGCACATGCAGAGCAGAGAGCACCGCGACCGCATCGCCACGGTCGAGGGCAGAACCGAGCGGACCCTGCTCCATGAAGGTGGGATCGTGGTGATGACGTCGAACCACGGCCAGAGCCTGCTCCAGCAACGGCCGCTGCAGCAGCCAACAGCGCAGGGCGCTGAGCTGAGCGACAGAAGGCTGCACCAGACAACCGTCCGCTCCCAGAGGCGCCGGCGGCCAGGCATCGGGCAGCGCAGTGGCGGCGAGGACACCGGGGCCACCCCAGCGCTGCCACAGCCCCTGCGCACCAGCCAGGGTTTCACAGTCGGCCAGGCTCAAGGCACCCCCGCAGCCCCACACCTGTCGCAACGCATCGAGCAGGCTGCTGGTGGGTGGCCGCAGGCGCCAGGCCGGACCGGGCCGGGCCTGCAGCAACGGCTCAAAGAAGGCCGCCATCAGCTGCTCCAACCGCTGCTGATCGGCGAGCCGCTCGGGCATCAGGGCCGCCAGGTTCAAGGCGAGCCGACCAGGGCCGTGGGGCAAGGGGCGCGCACCGGGAATCCAGACGAGCTCCAGATCCACCGGGTGATCGGCGGCGGGATGATCCTCCAACCAGTCGCTGACGAGCGCCCTCAACGCGTGCGGCTCGATCAGCACAGGTGACCTGCCCTGCTGGCTGGCCTCGGGATCCACCGCCAAAGTGGTCTGGGCCCGCGTCAGGGTGCGGTCGATCTCAGCAGCCAGTGCCTGATCCTCCGTTAAGGAGGCCAACCCACCCAGGGCGAGCACCAGGGCCTGCAGCTCCGCGACGGGCTGGCTGCTCTGGGGAAGATCCGCAAGCACCGCCACCACCGCCTGATCCAGCTGGTGAGGGAGCCAGTCGGGAAGGGGAGGACAACGTTGTGCAAGACGCAGCAACAGGGTGATGCCCTGACGACGACTCGCCGTATGGACCTGTTGCAGCAGAGCGAGGGCACCGCGCCGCAGCAGCCCCTCCTCCACAACCGAATACCAAGCTGGTAACGGTTGCTGGAGCGCGTCGATCTGCGCGAGGAGCTCCGCAGCGAAGCCGTGGACGCGAGCGTTCTCGCCGGGCGACGCCGGTGGCACCCACTGCCGATGCGTCAGGGTCTGATCGAGACGGGCAAGAACCTGGATCAAGCCCGCCATCAGCCGAGCCGTGACGACAACGGCGCCCGGTTGCAGCGCCAACAGCTGACGCTGATGCTCAACAGCCGCCCGCCACTGCCGTTGGCCCTCCAACCAGGCGGCGCCCTCGAAACAGGTGCAGGCCTGGGTGAGCTCCCGCTCCATCAGAGCGATCAGCAGAGCCGCACGACAGTCATCCACGGCAGCGCTCGCTGAAGCGGAAGGCTGCTCCAGGCCCTGCAACAGGCACTGCCACAGCTCGATCTGAGCCGCCCCGGGCAACGGCAGCTCCAACAGGCTGTCGAGCTGCAGCCAGACCCCCAACTGCCGCTCGCCACCGGCGGGTTGATGGAGCAACGCTTCTACACCCTTCATTCCGCGCACCTGCATCAGGAGAGCCCGGCCCCGGGACCCTTCATCAGTTTGTGGATGTCGTCCTCCGATGAAGGCACCCCGTGCCGTCCAACCTGCCGACCGCCATCGCGCCGCACCGGCGGGGCGCCTGGGCCGGACAACTGGATGATCTGCTGACCAGCGGCGGCGTGAGCGGCTGGGCCTGCGCGGTTCCACCGGAGGCGACTGAGACACCGCTGCAGGTGCGGCTGGTGATTGAGGATCTGCTGCGGCCAGGCTTCAGCTGGCCGTTGGCCGTGGTGTCTGCTCACCTCCAGCGGGATGACCTGGAGCGGGAAGGGCTGTTGCTGCCCTGCGGCTTCAGCGTGCCGGGGCCGATCGAAGGCGACCTGCCACCTCGCGGCACCGGCAGTGTGCTTCGGGCCTTCCTCGACACACCGGAGGGGCCGCTCGAGCTGAGTGGCAGTCCCCAACGACTCAACCCGGATCGGTTCCGCCGCCTGCAGCAATGGCAGCGGGTCCGATCAGCGGGTGTCCGTGGCGGCCTGCACGGCCTTGAGGGGCCGCTGGTGCACGGCTGGGGCACACCCCTCTCAGAGCTCGAACTGCTGCTTGACGGCAAACCCTGCCTGGTCCTGAAAAGTGACGGGCAGGGCCAGGTGGCGGGCCTCCTGCCGCCGGAAGCCTGCGATGGCCGCCCCCATCTGCTGGAGCTGCGCGATCACCAGGGCCGCAATCTCGACGAGCGCATCTGCTTCACCCCGTTCCAGCTGACCCCCTGGCAGGCCCTGCTCGAGCACGGGCAGGCGCCCTTCCCCGACCACCTCCATCCGCTGGCCCGGGAGCAGCACCGCAGCCTCAGCCTCTGGTTGCAGTGGGCCGATGCCGGGGAAGTGCCTCTGCCGGACGATCTACCGCGGCTGCACGGGCTGGTGGCCCATGGCGGTGGCGACGACGAACCGTGCATCGCCCTGGAACGACCTGTTCAGCTCCCCGGCAGTGACAGCCCGCAGGTGTCGGTTGTGATCCCAGCCCACAACCACTACGGCGTCACCCGCCGCTGCCTGCTGGCGATCGCCTACGCCCCAACGCGTGTTGCCATGGAGCTGATCGTGGTCGACGACGGCAGTAGCGATGGCACCAGCGAAGCGCTGAGCCGCGATCTCCGGGGCATGCGGCTGATCCGCCATGACCAGGCTCAGGGATTCAACCAGGCCTGTCACAGCGGCGTGGCCGCAGCGAAGGCACCGATGGTGGTGCTGCTGAACAACGACACGGAGCCCTGCGCCCGCTGGCTGGAGGAACTGCTGGAGCCCTTCGAGCGCTGGCCCGACACAGGCATCGTGGGAGCGCAGCTGGTCTTTCCGAGCGGACGCCTGCAGGAGTCGGGCGGAATCGTGTGGGGGGATGGTCAGCCCTGGAACTACGGCCGCGGTGGCAATCCCTACGACCCCCGGGTCAGCTACACCCGCCAGGTGGATTACGTGAGTGCCGCCTGCCTGGCGATCCGCCGGGAGCTCTGGGAGGCGCTGGGGGGCTTCAGCGCCGAATTCGCACCCGCCTACTTCGAAGACACAGACCTGGCTTTTGCCGTGCGGGCCCAGCAGCTACGCGTGCGCTGCGCACCGCTGGCGCGGGTGATCCATCACGAGGGCACCACCTGCGGCATCGATCCCGGCAACCCGGAGGGCAGCAAACGGCATCAGCGGGACCATGCACCGCTGTTTCAGCGGAAATGGCAGCACGCTTTTCAACCCTCGCCACCGCCATCGCGGGCGGCGGCGGAGTTGCTCAAAGACCGGGGGGTGGTGGGCCGCGTGCTGGTGATCGACCACGCCCCACCCCGGCCCGATCGAGACGCCGGCAGCCAGGCAGCCCTCACGGAAATGAAGCTGCTGCAGGACCTGGGCTGGAAGGTGACCTTTCTGCCCGCCAACCTCGCCTGGCTCGGCACCTACAGCGAGGCCCTGCAACGGCAGGGGATTGAGTCGATCCACGCTCCCTTCGTGCTCTCGGTGGAGCAGTTCCTGCGTCAGCGCGGCCGCGAATTTGAGCTGATCTACCTGATTCGCTACACCACAGTTCGCGACCACATCGCCGCGCTACGGGAGCACGCCCCACGGGCCCGCCTGCTGTTCTGCGCCGCCGATCTCCACTACCTCAGGGAACGGCGCCAGCTGCGGACCGCTGGTCTCACCGGTGAGGCTCACGCGCGGGCGCAGGCCGGGGTCGCGAACACCCGCCGCGAAGAGCTCACCGCGATCCAGATGGTGGATCTGACCCTGAGCTACAGCGACGTGGAGCGCCAGCTGATCGACGCGGAGACCCTGGGCCGAGCGGCCACCGCTGCCTGCCCGTGGGTCGTGGACTGCCTGGAGCAGGCCCCATCTCCGGAGGGACGCCATGGTGTGGCTTTTCTCGGCAACTACGCCCACCCACCCAATGGCGATGCGGTGGCTTACCTGCTCGAGGAGCTCTGGCCAAAGCTGCGGCAACAGGAGCCGCAACTGGAGCTGCACCTCTACGGCAGCAGCCTGCCGCCGGAATGGGCGGAGGCCTGGGGACGGGAGCCGGGGGTGCGGGTGCAGGGCTGGGTGGCCGACACGGCAAGCGTGTACGACAGACATCGCGTCTTGATCGCACCGCTGCGCGCAGGCGCAGGACTCAAGGGGAAGGTGGTGGGTGCCCTGGCCCGCGGCACGCCCCAGGTGCTCAGTGCAATCGCCGCTGAAGGCACCGGACTGACCCACGGCGAGGAGGTGCTGATCGCCGATCGCAGCGACGACTGGCTGGAGCAGATCACACGGTTGCTGCACGACGACACGCTCTGGCGACGGATCAGCGCGGCCGCCCTGGCTTATGCGCGGGTCCACTACTCCCGCCAACGGGGGCTGGAACAGATGGCCCAGGCCCTGAGGCGCCTGGGCCTGCCTGTGGAGGAGAGCGCGCGATGAGCACTCCAGCCCTCTCCGGCGTGGCGGAGGCAGCCGTGATCGCCCTGCGCCCCGGACTGCCACTGCTCACGGCAACGGAAACCAATCAGCTCCTGCTCCGGCACCGACTGAACCGCAGCCTGGCCCGGGCCGTGGTGCTGGAGGCGGTGGCGAGCGCAATCCATCTCAGCGAGGACGAGGAACTCACCCTGATCGCCAATCTGATGGATGCCGAAGGGCTTCGTAACCGCAACGAACTGGAGGCATGGCTGGGCGAACGGCTCTGGTCGCTCGAGGATCTACACGCGGTGGCAACCCATGCCGAGCGGTTGCGGCGCTGGAGCCAATGGCGCTTCAGCGATGAAGTTGAAATCCGCTTTCTGGATCGCAAGCTCGATCTGGATCGGGTGGTGTACTCGCTCCTTCAGGTGCAGGAGCAGGAGCTGGCGGAGGAACTGCACCAGCGACTGCGCGGCGGGGAAATGAGCTTTGCCGAAGCGGTGCAGCAGTTCAGCGTCGGAGCTGAGCGGGTCACCCAGGGATTGGTGGGGCCCATCGCCCTGTCCGCCGCTCCGGCAGCGATCGGCTCTCGACTGCGGGTCGGCCGCGAAGGACAGGTGTGGTCGCCCTTCACGGCCGACAACCACTGGTGTGTGCTCAGGCTCGAGCACAAGCTCCAGGCCCGACTCGATGCGGCCACCAGGGAGCAGTTGCTGCACGACCTGTTCGAGTGCTGGGTGAGCAGCCAGGTGGACCTGCTCCTGCAGGGGGAACCCCTGGCGCCCGTGCCCCGCCCGGACGAGGTGCCAGAGCCGTGAGCGCGGCAGCGCTGCCACTGCAACGCTTCCGTCCGTTCGATCGGCTCTCGCCGGAGCAGGCCAGCGCCGTGGAGAACCTGCTCGAGACGCGGCACTACCGACTGGGCCAAACCGTGCTGCGCCCCGACCTGCTCCCCGACGGCGTGCTGCTGGTGGCGGAAGGGAGCCTGCGCTCCCTCGCCATCGACCTGATCGACGGAGAACTGCACACCCTCGAACTGCTGCGGGAAGGCGACAGCGCCGGCTGGAGCAGCCTGCTGCGTCAGGCGCCCTGCGAACAGCTCAGGGCCGCAACCGATGTGACCCTGCGGGTGCTGCCCGCCACCCATTTCTGGGCCCTGCTCGATCAGCACACCAACCTGCGCGACTGGTATGCGGGCCATGGTTCGGCCGCAGAACTGCACCAACTGCTCGAAGCGCTCGATCCCTCAGGCGCCGAACCCCTGCTGAGCCAGTACGACTGGACGGAGCTGCGGCGCCAGGTGATGGTGCGGAGCGTGGCACCCGGTCAGTCGCTCGAGCTGCGCCTGGATCCGCAACGGAGCTGGCATGTGAGCAGCGGCGGCCGCTTGGGTCAGACCTGGCCATCGGCAAGCCTCGCCACCACACCAGCGCCAGGGGGACCCTGGCTGCGGCTTCTGGGCCTGCCCAAAGCAGCTGCAGACATCAAACCCGCAGCGGGCCCGGAGCACTGGCGGATCGGTTCACCACTGCCGGCTGCATCAGGACAACGACAGGAGACGCCACAGCAGGATCACCCCTTCTCCCCATCCCCTGAAGCACCATTCCCGGCCCTGAAGCAACAGGGCTCCCTGGTGCTGCGCCGTGCATCCGGTGCACGCGACATCCCACTAGCGCTGTGCCTGGCTCTGGCCGATTACTTCCAGGTGCCATGCAATCGCGACGCCCTGGGGGATCGCATTGATGCCCTGCTGCAACGCCAACCGCGCCTGAACCTGGTGAACCTCGGGCAACTGCTGGATGCTCTCGGGCTGCGGGTGATGTTGAGCGAGCTGCCCCGCGACCGCCTGCGCCGTGTGGCACCGCCAGCCCTGCTGGAGCAGAACGGACAGTTCGCCTTGCTCGAGGGCGTGGATCCCGATGGACGACTGCGATTACTGGAACCGGAACTGGGTCCCCTGCGGGTGGAGCCACAGCAACTGGGGGATCCCCAGACCACTCTGGTGCCGCTGCTGTTACTGCAGCGGCAGCAGGACGCCAAGCAACGTCAGTTCAACTGGGGCTGGTACGGCCCATTCATTCGCGAACACCGGCGCGCGCTGGTGGAGGTGCTGAGCCTGTCGGTGGTGATCAATCTGCTGACCCTGGCAACTCCCCTGGGCTTGCAGCAGTTGATCGATCAGGTGGTGCATCAGGACAACCTCAATGCCCTGATCAGCATCTCGCTGGTACTCCTGCTGGCTGCCGCCATCCGCGGGGTGATGAAATCGCTGCGCAGCTACATCTTCACCGACACTGCCAACCGGATTGACCAGGCCACAAAGGCAACGATTCTCGATCAACTGGTTCGCTTACCCCAGTTTTTTTTCGACAGTCGACCGGTAGGCCAGGTGATTCACTATTTCCATCAACTGGACAGACTCAGGGAATTCCTGGTGGGCCAGAGCATCACGACAGTTGTCGACTTTCTGTTCAGCTTTCTCTATCTGGCGATCCTGCTCACCCTCAGCATTCCACTCACCCTGGCCTCTCTGGCCACACTGCCATTGATGCTGATCCTGGCCATCATCAGCAACCCACTGATGCGATCACAGATCAACCGCAGCATGACGGAGGCCGTCAAGACCTATGCCTACCTCAACGAGTCGATCACCGGCATCCAGACCATCAAATCCCAAAATGCCGAGCTGAAGACACGCTGGGAATTCCAGAACCGCTACTCACGCTTCATCGGTGAAGACTTCAAACTCAAGGTCACCCGCGAATCACTGGCGAATGTCGCGGGCTTCATCCACGACCTAAACAGCCTTGTAGTGGTAGGCGTCGGCATCTTTCTCGTGATGAAGAATGAACTCACGCTTGGAAGCTTCATCGCCTTTCGCATTCTGAGTGGCTACATCACAGGGCCATTGGTCAAGATGGTGCAGACCTGGCAGCAATTCGAGCAGTCGAGCGCCGCTCTACGGATGGTTGCCGATGTCGTGGATCGCCCCACGGAACAGAGCCAGGAGGAAGCGCTCAATATCCCCATGCCACCCCTGATCGGAGGCGTGCAGTTCGTTGATGTTGTATTCCGCTACAGCGAAGATCAGGATCCGATTCTCAATGGCGTCAATCTGGAGATCCCCAGCGGCTCCTTTGTGGGCCTCGTGGGAGGCTCCGGCAGTGGCAAAAGCACACTACTGAAACTACTGCCACGCTTCTACAGACCGAGTACCGGCCGAGTGCTTGTGGACGGTCTGGACATCAACAAAGTGGAGCTGTATTCGCTGCGCCGTCAGATTGGCGTGGTCCCTCAGGACACGGTGCTGTTCGACGGAAGTATCCGCGACAACCTGTTGCTGGTGAAACCGGATGCGACAGCAGCTGAGCTGATGGCTGCAGCCCGGATTGCCTGTGCCCATGACTTCATCATGAATCTGCCGAAGGGCTACAACTCTGATGTGGGCGAACGCGGCGCTGGCCTCTCCGGTGGGCAGCGCCAGCGCCTGGCTCTGGCCAGGGCGGTGCTGCAAAACCCCCGCCTGCTGATTCTCGATGAAGCCACCAGTGCTCTCGATGCCCGCACCGAACGGCAGGTGTGCCTGAACCTGCTGGAAGCCTTTCGCGGACGCACGGTGTTCTTCATCACGCACAGGCTCACCACCGTGCAACCCGCTGACCTGATCGTGCTGATGGACCGGGGAGCGGTGATGGAGTCCGGTAGCCATGCGGAACTGATGGCGCAGCGGGGCTGGTATTTCGCGCTGCACCGCAGCCAACAGCAGGAACAGGGTGCCTGAGATGACCGCTCCCCGACGCAACAAACGTGTTCCGCCATCGACGCCGACGCCCGTTCAGGTGGATCTGATCGGCTCCGCCACAACAGGCGCTGCAGCCAGGAGCGGCACCTCGACCGGCCCCGACCAGGGAACGACCGAGACGACCTGGAGTTTCAATCAACCGGTCCTGCTCCAGCGAAGCCACCGCCCCACCAGCGTCATCGTGTGGACGGTGGTCTGCGGAACAGGCCTGGCCCTGCTCTGGAGTCTGGTGGCACCGCTCGGGCAGAGCGTGGCCGTGCAGGGGAAGCTCCAACCAGGTCGCCGCGTGAAGCAGGTGGAAGCACCGGTGGCCGGCATCGTGGCGGAGCTGCTGGTCAAAGAAGGACAACGCGTCCAGAAAGGCCAGCTGCTGCTGCGCTTTGACCTCCGCCAGGCCCGCAGTCAATGGGTCACCGCAGAGGCTGTGCGCCGCAGACTGCTGAGCGAGAACCGCATCTATGCCGAAGCGCTGGGCGACCGCCCGGCCACGGATCTCACCGCCAACCAGCGCCAGCAACTGGCGAACCAGAGCGCCCAGCTACGCAGCGGCCAACTCGCGGCCCAAGAGGAATTGCGCCGCAGCGAGCAGCGCTTGGCCGGATTGCAGCAGGCATGGACCACCGCCAACGACATCGCCAACCGCTACCGCTTGTTGGCCCGCGCCGGCGCCGTGAGTGGGGTGCAGGAATTGCAGACGCGCAATGCAGCCGATCAACTGCGCTCGCAGATCCTCGAAGAAGAGCGCACGATCGCCAGACTGCAAGCCAATCTTGTCCAGGCACGCTCTGCGCCAGCGGCTGAATTGCGGGGACGCATCGAAGCCAATCTGCGCCAGATCAGTGATCTGGATGGCCAGATCCGCCAAGCACGGCTTCAGATTCAGTACGGCCAGCTTCAAGCACCTGTGGCTGGTGTGATCTTCGATCTGAAAGTCAGCCCCAGCAGCGTTGTGGAAACGGCGACCCCAGTGCTGGCGGTGGTGCCAGAGGGAACCCTGGAGGCGAGGGTGTTGGCACCCAGCAAGGTGATCGGATTCATTCATCCAGGGATGCCGGCGAAGATCTCGCTCGACACCTTCCCATCCAATGACTACGGCCGCCTGCCCGCTGTGGTGCGTGGCGTCGGTTCCGATGCGCTCACCCCCGAAGAGATGCGCAAGGCTCTCGGTGCGGAGGCCACGGGCCTGTTTTATCCCGTGGTGCTGCAACTGGAGCGACAGACCTTGCGAGCCGGGAAGCGTCAGATCCCCCTGAAAGCCGGCATGACGCTCACGGCCGACATTCAGCTGCGCCAGCGGCCGTTCATCAGTGTGCTCACGTCCTTCTTTGAAGACAAGCTGCGCAGTCTTGAGCGCCTCCGTTGAACCATGGCCGCCTGGGATTGGCTGACCGTGCTGCCAGCCGACCAACAACCCCAATACCGACGTCGTCGTTGGTTGCTGCGGCTGCGTAGTCAGCTCAAACGACCCCGCACGCTCGTCGGCGTCCTGCTGTTGGGGTACGCCGCCGTGATGGCGATTCTGGCCCTACGGGCGGGAGCAGTGCTCGCGCTGCTGGCGGCGATGCCACTGCTCCTGCCTCCCTTGCTCAGCGCACTGATCTATTGGCTGCTCTGGAGCGAATTTCACCGCTGAGCTCACTCATGCAGCAGGCCGTGCGCCCAACTTGCTCAGACTCCGCTCCAGCCATGGGGGCAACAGTGCAGGATCAGCCGGAAGGGTGACCTGCTCGATCGGGAAGTAGAGCAGGGCTGCAATCAGAGCATTGAGTGCGCGTGGATGCCGCAGATCCGCCGCCACCTCCGTGAGTTGCTGCCGCAAGTCCCGTTCGTCCTGAGTCAGCCCCTCCCGAGCAAAACCGGATGCCACCAGGTTGTCCGTGAGCTGACCGAAGGGGGTTCGATACAGCGTCTCCAGCTGTTCTGTTTCCACATCAAGCCAGACCTGGGCCACCTGCCGTCGTCCCATGCTGAGGTCGCGACAAATCTCAGGGTCGGTGGGATCCATCCCGTAGAGATGAATCAGACCGCTCAACCGACCCAGAAAATCGGCATCACCGATCAGGGCCATGCAGGCCGCACCCGTGATCGGCGCCAGATCGGGCAGGGCAGGAGCGAATGGCGCGGCAGGTGGGAGCTGCGCCGGTGCCCGGGTCGGCTCCCGTCCTGGCTCACTGCCGAGTCCCGGCTCGCAGCGGGAGGCATAAAGCGGCAAAAGCCAGGAAGGAAGGTGTGTGAGGGGATCATGGACTTGCATGACCTCCCGATCCAGAAAGAGCAACAGAGCCAGCAATGCATTCACACTGCCCTGGCGATCGAACCCCTGTTGCAGAACCTCAGTGAGTTTCTCTTTCCAGGCCTGTTCCGCCGCATCCAGGGGCAGGGCGGGTAAGGCGCCCTCGAGGAATTGTCGATAGACGTCACCGATCGGTCCGGCAAACAACGTCTCCAGCCCGTCCACCGGAGCAGCCAGCCAGAAGCGAACCAGGCAACTTCTGGCAGCGCGAGCAGCCGCAAGAGCCGCCGAGCTCGGTCGCTCCACGACCTCTTTGGCAATCACGCCCAACCTGGCGATCGTCCACGGAGTCATCTCCAGGGCCGCAGCGGAAAAGCCCGATCCAGCATCAACGCCTGGAGCCGGTGGGATCGGTACGGGCTTCTCTCCGGTGAATCGCAGTGGCAAGGATTCCGGCTCATGGCCATGGCGGCCCAAGCCCAGCCAGTGGAGAACCGATCTCATCAAGCCAGGTGTCCAGACCTCCTGATCTGAAACCTAGAGATGGTTGAGGGGATGAGCGTGCACCGCAGCGAAGGACTCGAGCAGCTGATCTACGGCGCCATGCCAGTCACCTGGTCGAGGTTGACGAAACAACACTGTGTTGCGGTACCAGGGTGTGGCTCGTCCAGCGCGTAACCAGCGTGGATCAGCGCTCCAGGGCAGTAACACCCAACACGCACGTCCCATGGCCCCGGCCAGATGGGCCATGGCCGTATCCACAGTGATCACCAGATCCAGCTGCGCCACAGAGCAAGCCGTGGCAGCGAAGCCCTCCAAACCGGCAGAGGGCTCCCGCAACTGCAAACCCAACGCCCGATGGCGCTCGGCTGCGGAGCCGTATTGCAGGTCGTGCAGTTCGGCCCCTTGAGCGCGCAGCTCATCCACCAGCCGCCAGAGGATTGCCGCGGGCAACGACCGTTTCTGGAATTCACGTCTGCAGAAAGGATCTTGGCCAGCCAGCCCAGCAGTCGACACCAAGCCAACCCGCACCATGCTGGTGGCTTCAGGGCGAACTGGGCTCTGGAACCAGTGGGGAGCCGACAGATAAGCAGCATCGTCTCCTGTGAAGCCGACCTGGTTCACACCAAGAGCTGCAGGGAGGGTCAACAAGGTCAGGGCATGGTCGTGGCAGGTCCCTTCACTGGGCTTCTGTTCAACGCTCGGTGGATCCTTCAGCCACGCAAGGCCTTGCCTGAGCAGATCCACCAACGCCGGTTCCACTAGCAACCGCACTCCGCCACACAATCCTGCAGCCTGACGTTGGTCATGCAACGGCAGCACAAAGCGCACGTACTGGAGGCTGTCACCAAAACCCTGCTCGCTGACCACAGTCAGCTGTTGACTGAGAACGTCGTACGTTGGCCCGGGATCACCGAGCGGGCTCAACCGGCGACAGGCCATTCGCTCAAAGGCTTCAGCGAAGCGCTCGAGACCGATCAGCACCTGGCTATGCGCCCAGAGATTTGCCTGAGCATCCGGTGACTCCGGTGGCAGGCGCTGCTCAAGCTGCTGATGCAGCTCCATTGCTTCCTCAAACCGATTGAGATCACGCAAACAACTGGCCAGACCACGCTGGCTGACTGGGCATGTGGGCTCGAGCGCCAGCGCCCGTCGATAGGAGGCTGTCGCCGCCGCCGGTAGATCAGCCAGCCACAGCGCATTGGCCTGATTGGTCCGCAGGCGATGGTCATCAGGATGCTGTTCTGCGAGCTGGTCATACGTGGCAGCAGCACTGAGCCAGTCGCCAAGCTCCTCTTGTTTCCGGGCCTGCCTGAGCTGATCGCGGGGTGACATACGCAACGCATCCGCCCGGGAGGCCAGCCTGACTGGAGCATGACGACGCAGAGGATGCCTGGATGACTACGTAAATGCAGTTACAGGACACTTGCGGCAAATCTGCCTCCAACCCGATGCTGTTCTGACTCAGGCCAACGGAACACGATTCCGGCCCGAGAGCTCCCTCTCAACAGCAATGTATGGCGACAGCGACTCAACCGATCAGCCAGAGTCTCTTCGACTTTCTAGATGGCAAGAATGCCTTTGAGAAACTCGAAGCCATTCGTAGTGGAGAGCTGGGCCGAGAAATCAATCGGTATGTCCAGGATCAACTCGATCGTTTTCACATTGGATCCATTCAGGACTCCATACCAGGATCACCGTGGAACTCTGCGTATTGGCCAAGCAACGGACCAATCGATGGCCCAGCAGCTCCAATTGCATTCTCGATCAGGAGTGACAGCGAAAGTCGATTTGATCTCGCTGGACCTGAAGCCACTCGAATTACAGCCTCTGCAGACCTACCTGGAACATTTGGATCCATGGATGACGCACTCACGCCCCCCAGCAACCCAACCGATCAGATTTTCCGCTCTCATCGCA
>VFQS010002097.1_pt1 | contig 17026 bp, 20 predicted proteins | sample 3512361 | NCBI WGS metagenome assembly VFQS01 (sample SAMN10412375, study PRJNA504923) | tailings metagenome | isolation source: Relicate 1 Philex TSF3 active mining | place: Philippines
TAATAATATATTGAGATGTATTAATAATATTTACATCCACATTAAATTCTTTAAACGTTGAAAATATGTCATACACAAAACCATAATTATTCCACATATTCAACGAAGTAATTTTAAAAACCTTCACATTATCTTGTATTGTTACACCATATACATTATTATTTAATGAGTTACAAATAATAGTGGATAATGCTTCTGGATTAAAAGTGTTTTTAATATGGATAGGTATAGATTTTTCAGCACATGGTAAAATACAATATGGATGAATAACTTTGGCACCCATTGCAGCAACTTCTTGTGCAGCTTCATAATTAACAACTTCATTTATAAATGTATCTGTAACTTTTCTTGGATCAGAAGAGTAAATACCATTGACATCTGTCCAAATTTCATATAGTTTTGCATTAAGAGCCGCAGAAATGATTGAACCTGTTGTGTCAGAACCACCTCGGCCTAACAAACAACAATTATTATTTGGAGTCTTTCCACTAAATCCTGGAATAACAACAACATCACAAGATTCAAAACTTGATAAAATTTTAGATGGTTCAACTCTAAATTCACCTTTATTATACATTGTATTATTTTCTAAATTAGAGTGAATTACATCTAAAGATGAAATAAATGATGATCTTACTTGATTATTAAGTAAATATCTATTTAAAATATTGCATGTAAAAAATTCACCTTTTGACACAATACTAATATAATCATCTCATGATTTAACATTAGTATATTCAAAAAGAAAATTTTCAACAATGTCTTTTATATCAACATTACATTTTGAAGCTAATAAATAATTTAATTCAATAACATCCATTAGATTTGAGCCTTGGCTTGATTTTACAAGTTCTAGAAGTTTATTTGTAACTCCACTAATTGCAGATAATACAATAACAACCTTTAAATTTTGATTCGATTGTTTGATTTCATTTAGTTTATTCAATATCATTTTGTATGTAGAATCTAATTGTGAAGTTCCTCCAAATTTCCAAACAACATAAGATGAATTTTGAATATTAACATTGTTTTCATTTGACATTATAGTTTAAAAAGAAAGATAATAATTTTATTAGTTTTCAATATTTTTTACCTATTTATAAACAAAATTTTAAAGAAAATATTTATAATTCAATAGCTGGATATTTATTTTTAGATTCATATGTTAATTGAACCAATGGTAAACGTACATTAGACATTGATCCATTTCCTGTGATTACAGATAACATATATTTTACGGGTACAGGATTAGATTCAATGAAGCAATATTTAATCAAAGGTCTAATTCGGTAGAAAAAGTTTTGAGCCGATAACATATTGCCATCTAAATATTCGGTAATCATTGAAATAACATATTCTGGAATAATATTAGATACAACACTAATTACTCCTTCACCGCCAATACTTAAAACAGGAAGTACAAGTCCATCGTCTCCTGAGTATAATTTAATGTTAGGACATAATTCTTTAATTTGCATCATTTGTTCTAAATTACCAGAAGCTTCTTTAATAGCAATTACTCTCTCAGATATTTCACTAATTCTTTTAACAGTTGATGGTTCAATATTAACTCCACATCTTGATGGAATATTATAAATTACAATATTACGATCAGTAGTTGATTCAATTAAAGTTCTAAAATGTTGATAAATTCCTTCTTGAGAAGGTTTATTATAAGATGGTTGAGAAATCATAATTGAATCAGCATATGGTTCAATTAATTTAATTTCATTAACCATTTCTTTTGTATTGTTACCACCAAGACCTGCGATAATAGTAATTGACGAAGCAAAATTTTTATAGACAAACTCGGCAACTTTTAAACGTTCTTCAATTGACAAAGTTGGTGCTTCACTAGTAGTACCTAAAATGACAATAGTATTAATGCCTTTATTAATTTGTGTTTGAATATGTGACTTCATAGATTCATAATCAACTGAATCATCGTGATTAAAAAAGGTTGGAATAACTGTAATAACTCTTGAATTCGACATTAAATAAATAGGAACTATACAAAAATAATAAAATAATCAATTTTTATAATATTAATTAAAACACTCATCGTATGCAAACATTTCACCGGAATTATATGATAATTTAATTGTTTTGTCATCAATAAGTTTGAAAATAACTCTTTGAGATTCTTTATATGATTTAATAAAGTGGAATAAAAAGTATTCAAATGCAACAGCACATCCAATACCATTGTCTGACACTTCATTTGATTCTGTATTAAAAAACCTTAAATTTATTGTGTTTTTATTTTCAGTTGTGTAAAAGTTGGAATTAATAAATATCATATTGAATTTTTTATTTTGTTGTTGTTCAGAATTAATTACAGTACATATGGTATCTAACATATCTGAATCAAAAACATTATCTTTTAGTTCTAACAATAGATATCTAGAATTTCCAGAGGTATATCTTGAAACACCAAATAATATCAAGTTGGTCATTTGATTAATCATTTCATTTATATAATTATCTTTGCTTTTACCTTCTAAATATGTGGATGTTGGTAATTTTATCATACAAAACTGATCACTTGAAGTATATGTATATTGATTATTATCAACGTAAAATTTACCAGAAGAATGTTCATCGTTTTCTCTAATGTAATTAACAGCTGTGAGTAAGGAATAAGCACAGTAATCTATCATTTCAAATGTATTATTATTTTTTCCATAAATTTGTGTTTGATATTTATCGTCTTTAATATGTTTTAGGAAGATTATTTTGGTAATATCTTTAAAACTGTTTGTAAAATTCTTTACAATATGAGCTAATAAAACTTGAGGTAGGTCTTTTGACAAATTGACTAAAATTATTTTGTCATTTACATAATCATATATATTAGATTCAATGTCATTATCCATGCTGTTATAAAAACCATTAGATTTAGATAGAATCCAATAAATATAATTCATACAACCTTTTGCAAAAGTATTTCTGTCAGACACACTATGTGTTAGTTTTAATATTTCAGATCCATTTGATAACTCTAAACTATGTTCTCCAATAACTTCTCCAGTTCTTATTGAATTTATTGGAACATCGCGAACGATTTCTCCCTTAATTGTTTTTGCTGTTCCACTTGGAGCATCTTTTTTATGAACATGATGGATATCTGTCATAGCAAATTTCCATTCAAGATTTAGTTCATTTGCAAGTTTAGCAAACTTTCTAAATAATGGAATTCCTTCGGAAAAATTAGTTATATGAGCAACTTGACAAACTTTACTATATGTTTCAACAAGTTTGTTTGTTGTATCTGTTAAACCAGTTGTTCCAATAATAATGGGTAAAAATATTTTTTCTTTTATTAAAAATGATAGCAAATTATAAGTGCCTTCATTTGAACTAACATCGATAATTACAGAATTAAAAGGAATTAAACCATCAAAATCGGTTCTATTTAAACTTCTTTTGATGTCTCCTACATAATTAAAATCCTTGTTAGCCATTATTTCTTTTTTAATTAAACCTCCTAATTTTCCATTAGCTCCATTTAACATTATGTTAATTGAATTATATTTTACTACAGAATCCATAAGTCTTTCTAGACCAATAATTAGATCATCTGGATCATAATATGAGAAACTTAATCTTATACAGTTTGAATAAGATGAATCTGTAGAAAATTTAATACCCGGATGAAACTTTACTTTATTTTTTTCACACAGTTTTAAAAAGTCAGTTGTGTTTCTAATAGATTTAAATTCAACCCAAATAAAATAGCCTCCTTTTGGTTTAGTAAATGTAATATTATTATATTGACTTAAATATTCTAACATAATATTACAGCTAGCACCAAGTTTTTCAATATTAGTTTTAATAATTTTATCAATATGTTTTACACCATCTGTATCATTTTCTAAAGCATATTCAATAAATTTAAATCCAATAGGATTAATTCCTCCACATGAATCTAATACAGCTGAAGTATTTAAGCCTGAAGTACCTTTTACAATACCATATGCATCACAATAGTTTTTGAGTCCAGTATTTTGGTAAATCCAGCCTACTCTTAATGCAGGCGCTAAAATTTTTGAAAAACTACCAAGAGAAACTATTTTAGGATGATAATCAGCCATTGGATAATACTCGCAGTTTTCATCCCATGATAGAAAATGATAAACTTCATCTGCTATCACATATAGGTTATCATACTTTTTACATAATTCTGCTATCTTTTTACGTTTCTCATGTGTGGTTGTAATACCTGTAGGGTTATGGTATGAAGGAATCATATAATAGAATAAAACAGATTGCTTCGTATCTGCATTTGCATTTAATTCTTTAATTTTACTTTCCAAATCATACAGGTTTACACCATCTAAATCCATATTAACACCTTCTACATTCAATCCATATTCTTTAAACATGTTAATGGCAATGAAATATGTAGGATTTTCAACAATAATATAATCAGTTGATTCGGTATATTTACTCATTAAAAAATGTAAAGCACCTGTATTTCCATTTGTCATAAAAATATCTCTAGGATCAATTTGATGACTAACATTTAAGTCTTTGTTTTTTATATGATTATAATATTTTTCAGTTAACCATTCAGACATTTCAACTCTAATATCATCATACCCTTCAATTGCACCATATTGTAACAATTGTTTGTGTTCATTTTCATCTTTACCAAAAATATCTTTTGACATTTTAGCACAAGTAGATTGAAACCATTCAATTGGTAAGTTTAGATTATTAGGTTGTCCTGTACCAAAGTTAACCATAGTATCTGATTTAGGAACATTATATTGACCATATTTAGGCATTAAGCTGAAATCATTTAGGATAATTATTAATTAAATCAATTTTTACCAATTGGTTTAGCTAATAATCAAATGTATTTTAACTGATGATATTTATAAACGGTGTCTGCTATTGATTTAATATCTCTCATTACTATTATAACTCTATGATCTTCTTTTATAATTTTGAATCTATAATAAGTACCATCAAATTCAGATTTTGATAAAATAAAATTATACAATTCATTAAAACAACTAAATAGTTCTCCATAATTTATGCATGCAATTTGAAAAAGTTCTTTAGTATTATATAATCCATGATATGAACTAATTTCTTCATCAATATATGAATCTATTAATATTTCATTTGATTGATTAATTTGATTTATTTCATTTGATTGTTTTGTTGTACTTTCCATTAATTTATTCAACTCATTTGTCATTGAATAATTCGAATCTTTAGTCGGTTCATAACTAATATTAAAATTATCCTTCATTGTATATTCTGATATAACAAATCTACCAGATACTGTTCTTTTTAATTCAATTACATCATTTTCATTATCAATTTCCATCATTTCTATTTCAGAACTTTTTGTTAATGGAAGTGTAGAATCAACCATAATTACATCATTGTCTTGTATATTTTGTACGATTGAATCTATTTTATTGTTATCCATTAAATTTAAATAGAATTTATTTTTTCGATATTATAAAATAATTTCAGGATTAACATATGAATCATAAATAACAGGAATTAATTTAACCATTGTTAAATATGCATTATATGCAGCTCCTCTTAATAATTGATCTCCACTAATCCAAAAATTCCATCCAATATTTTTTTCAAGAGAATAATCTGGTCTAATATGACCAACTTGTACAATATGTTCATTATTGGTTGACAAAGATGATGGAAAATCATGATTATAAACATCATTTAATAGTTGCAGCGTTTCTTCCTCTTTATTAATTAATTCGTAAATTTTTTCAAACTCAATTGGATTTTCGAATTCAATATTTACACTTTCACAATGTGATCTTAAAACTGGTACTCTAATACATGTTGGACTAATTTTAATTTTTGTATCAAATATTTTGCTTGTTTCATTAATTAGTTTGTTTTCTTCTTGGCAGTAGCCATTGGGATCAATTGAAGAATTATGAACAAATGTATTAAATACATATTGTTTTTTCCAAAAATTAGTTGTTATTTCTTCATTATTAATATATTCATAAGTTTGAGTAATAAGTTCATCTAATCCTGTTTTACCTGCGCCACTAGCAGCTTGATATGTTGATACCACAATTCTTTTAATTTTATTTCCAGATTTAATGAAAGGATGTAATAACATTGCCAAAATAATTGTTGAACAGTTTGGATTTGCAATTATATTAGATTTATATTTAATTACGTCTTGAAAATTAATTTCAGGTATTACTAAAGGTACATTTGGATTCATTCTATATTCAGAAGAATTATCAATTAAAAAAGATTTTGAATTCATTTTACTAACTACTTCAATAGCTTGCTCTGAATTAGCACAATTGATATAAATATTATAGTTCGAGTAATTAATATCATTCATTGATTTATATTCTAATCCTGTTATAGAACAAATTTTACCAACAGAATTAGAAGATACTAACATCAAATTAAAATTTTTAATTTGATTCAAGTTATTTTTTAATAATTTAACAAATTCGGTTCCAACTAAACCAGTTGCACCAATTACAATAATATTTTGATTAACCATTAAACTTATAGACTTTAAACAAATAATAAATTTTAATCAATTTTTATAAAATTTGAATTTAATATATTTAAATATATATATTGTTTATTTCTAATGTCAGTTTCTAATAATCAAGATCCTTATGATTTATTTGAATTATTTGGACAACCCTCTAATGATAAAACAAAAAATATACCCGGCAAACCTCAAACCCAAACTGTTAATTCTAAAAATATAAATAGTTCGAAAAAAAAGGTTTTTGTTAAAAAAAAGATTGTTAAACAACATTTTTCAGAGGAATCAGAAGACTTATCAAAAACTGATTCTGAAAATAATTATAGTGACACAGATAATGAGACAGAAAATGAAAAAAACAAAAAGAAACCTATTACTCAAAAAATTGGGAAAAAAGTTATAATAACAAATTATGATAATGATTCTAATTATGATCTAGCGCCCAATTTAAAAAATAAAAAATATTATGAGTCAGATAATGATTCATTAACAATACAATCAAATATTAAACAAAAAAATAAATTAACCAAGTACAATTCAGATGATAATTGTTCTAAAAATAAAACATTAAATAAAACTAATCAAATTTATGTTAAACCAGCATTAAAACTATCAGAAGAAGATGAATACGTAGTTCAACAGACAACTAAAAATAAGCAAAAAAATAAGGTTTACGATGTTGGAAATCAACAATTAAATATCAATACCAATACCAATACCAATACTAATACCAATACTAAAACTAATATCAATAATAAATTAGATTTACTAAAAAAAAATCAAGAAGATGATATTAAAAAAGTTTTAAATAAAATGAAAGAAGGAACACGTGTATTTAAATGTACATCATCAGGAGCACCACATTTTAGAACAATTAAGCTAGCTCTTGATCAAAGTCACATATATTGGTATCCAGAAGAAGGAGATGATGATACAAGCATTTTTTGGTTTTTTAGTAAGAAACCTGAAGATAGAATTTTACCAATACAAGCAATAAATATGGTAGTTTTAGGACAAAATACCAAAAAATTTTATGAAGCCAAATTTACTCAGTATGCGGACCAGTCTTTATCAATTGTTTATAACGAATCAAAGTCTTTAGATTTGGTATTTCCAATTAAAGATGATTATAATATCTGGCTATCGGGATTAAGATTTTTAAGAAAAAACATTTAATTTAAAAAAATATTTTCTATATAATAATATATATGTCTGGCCCTGTATTTCGTTATGAAAATTCTAAGAGCTTTAAAGTTAAAGGTGTTAAGCACTTAGTCAAAGAAAGTATTATCGATGGTGAAAAAGGTTTATCTTTTGTTTTAACTAAAAAAGAAGGTGAAAAATTCCATCGTATCTATGTTAAAGAAACCTCAAAAGATAAATTCGAATTAAAAGAAAAGGTCGATGAAAAAGAAACCACCAAAGAAATTGATATGGCTGAACTCAAAAAAATGTTAAAAGCCGATAAAGATCTTGATTTTGTTAAAGAATATGTTGAAAAAGAAAGAGGATCTTATAAAGGTGGTGCTAAGAAAGGTTCTAAGAAAGCATCTAAAAAATCATCCAAAAAAGGTTCCAAAAAAATGAAAGGAGGTGATGGTGAATTAGCTTTAGACCAATGTGGTGGTGCTAAAAAATCATCCAAAAAAGCATCTAAAAAATCATCTAAAAAAGGATCTAAAAAAGGATCTAAAAAAGGATCTAAAAAAGGTTCTAAAAAATCATCTATGAAAGGTGGAGCTAGTTGCGATGATTGGTACGGTAAAGGATTTGGTTCTTTTGAAGAATGTGTTGCTGCAGGTGGTGTTAAAATGCACGGAGGCAAAAAAGGATCCAAGAAAGCTTCCAAAAAGGCATCTAAAAAATCCTCTAAAAAAGGTTCTAAAAAAATGAAAGGTGGTTCTGATGAAACTAAAGTTGCTACTCCTGCTCCTACTACTGCTCAAGAACAAAAAGGTGGTAAGAAAGGATCTAAAAAGGCATCTAAGAAATCATCCAAGAAAGCATCTAAGAAATCCTCGAAAAAAGGTTCTAAAAAAATGAGAGGCGGTTCTGATGAAACTAAAACTGCTACCCCTGCTCCTACTACTCAAGAACAAAAAGGTGGTAAAAAAGGTTCCAAGAAAGCTTCCAAAAAGGCTTCTAAGAAATCCTCTAAAAAAGGATCTAAAAAAGGTGGTGCTGACGAAACTAAAACTGCTCCTCAAAAAGGAGGTAAAAAAGGTTCCAAGAAAGCATCTAAGAAATCCTCAAAAAAAGGATCTAAAAAAGGCGGTGCTGACGAAACTAAAACTGCTCCCCAAAAAGGAGGTAAAAAAGGTTCCAAGAAAGCTTCCAAAAAATCATCCAAAAAAGGTTCTAAGAAAGGATCTAAAAAACATTAAATTATTTAAATAAGGTTTCATTGAATAAATTAATTTATTTAATAAAACAATAAAATAAAATTAAATCTGCTTAAATTCCCAATGATTGTAATTAATTGAATGTTCTACGGCTTCATTTTCATTTTTAAATTTTTCAGTACAATCTTTGCATTCTAAACTATAAAATTCTACATAATCTCCCTGATTTTTATATTCTAGTAAAAGGCATTTCATCATTTCAAAAGTTTCACTATCATTAGAATCAAAAATAGTAATATCTAGAGTAGGATCTGCAGCCAAATCAAAGTTCATAACAAGAGGATCATAGTGTATACCATTATATAGTAGATAAATTCTTTGTCCATACATTTTATCTTCTCCGTAAATATCAGCTCTATTAGTTTTAACATCAATACAAACAATTTGTTTTCTAAAAATTTCACTAAACATTTTTACTTCTAAAGCACCGCCCCAATTTTTAGGGTTTTGAATAAATTCAATATATTTGTCTTTTGGTTGGTCAAGAAGAGTTTCATCAAATTCATTATCGAGCAAATAGTCAATAATAATTTGTCTAAATTTAAGTGAACTTGTTTCGCCAAAATTTGCCCTATCAATTAAATATGCTACCGAACTAAATAGACAAGAATTATCTGCATCTACTTCGCGTCTTATAGGATGTAAGTCATCATTATTTGAATAATTTTCCATTAAATGTTATTCTATTTAAAATAATAGAATTGGATTTCAATATTTTTAACTAATATAAAATAATCTCAATAAATTGACCCGATATATGTGGAACAAATACTTTGTTTTCAATCAAATGAATGCATTTAGAAACCTTAACAGGTTCATTAATTTGACACTTATTAATATCGTATTCTAGTGATTGTTGTGATAACACATGTTTGAACTGAGACATTGATAGATTAATATTATCTTTTTTATTTATAGTTTCAAAATTAAACACATGGTCTCGATATTTATCATTTGTAATAATATATGGTTTAGATTGAATGTTTAGAAAAAACCATAGAATAAAAATATCATCATTAACATTGTATGGAGTTAAATAATATGTTACACCTGTTTTTTTAAGTTCACTAATTAGGTTAGGAAATGTTTTAGTATGCCGTCGATGAATTACTAATAATGTTTTTCCAAAAGTTTTTTTTGTTTGCTTAATTATTTTAATTAAATTGTTCAAACTATCATTGTTTAATTTTCCACTATTTGAATGAAGTACATTTCCTCCATCAATAATAACTTTAAAATCTTTATGATTTGAATTCCAAAAAGTTTCCAAATATGTTTTAGCATCTGGCAAAATATTTTTATTAATAACATCAAGTATTGATGAATGAATATAATCTTTTGACTTAATGTCTTGTTTTAGCATAGAACTAATTTTATTTTCGTCAACATAATTTTCAAAATCACACGATGCTTCAATAAAAACATCTTTTAGTCTTGTTAATAAAATGAACATTTTGTTTTCAATAATAAAATTAATATCTTTAGTTTGAATAACATAATCTGTATTAATTGTCGTTTTTGTTAAAACTTTTGAATCAAAAATTTGAATTGATTTTACAAGATCAGTATCATAATAGTATTTAATTAAATGCAAATAATCTCGTTTCATAAACTTAAAGTCATCAAAACTCTCGACTTTAGTAACTATTTGGTTAATTATGTTGTCATCAGATTGATTTATAAAATACTCAAGTATTTTAGAAACCATGCCATTATGTTTGGTATTTAATAAATTTTCTAATCCAAAAAATTTTGTCATTTCAGATATAATTTCTTTTTTATCAATATTTTTATGAAATATAAATGCCAACTGGTTGATATCACGCCCCGATAAATTATAGTTACTAAAATCAATTTGTTGTTCCATTATATTTATATTTGAATATAAATATTAAATAAAATTCAATTTTTTTATAATAGATAATTAATTTCTTTTAATAATTTAATGAGTCAATTAAAAAATACTTTAAAAAATATTAATTCTAATAACTGCGATATTTTATATCAACAAAATAAAAATTATTTAAATGATCTTTATAAACAAATTACAAATTTAATTGATTGCTTGAATAAAATTTCATATATAAATTTAAATCAATATTATAATGATACTGTCAAACCACTAATTTTAACAATAGATGATTCTAACATTAGTTTTACTAATACTAGTATATCTACTCATAACAAGCTTATACAAGTATTAAATGAAAACTTGGATAATATTAAATTACTAAAAGCTGTTATACCAAATTATACAATTGTTAAAAAAGAAGAACTAAAAGAAATAACTGATGAATATATAAATTTTCATAATCATATTATCAATCAAATAAATCAATATAATAAACATTACGATTATTATTATCAATCGATAAATCAATTAGTAAATCACATTGAAAAATATATTTTATATTTTAAAAACTTACAAAATGCAAATCAAAATTCTACTGTCAAATCTATTGAGAAAATTATAGAAAATGTATTTGTAGAATCAACTAATAATAATCAGTTATCAAATGTATCCAACAATTTTGATAAATTTGTCAAATGTATATCAAATACAAAAACAAATGAAAATTATGAAACAATTATTAATAAATTAAATAAAATTAATAAAAAACTGGTTAATGAAATTAATTTATCAAGTGAGCTAAAAATTAAATCAAAATTAATTAATAATTCTTTTATTTTAGAATTAAGAAAGCAAACTTATTCAAATTTAAATCAAACTAAATAAAAATTGATTAATAAATTAATAAAAGATTTAATTTATTTGTTAATGGAATCGAATATAAGTTATGAAGACAAATATAGTTATTTCAATAGAAATTTTAGACAAATAGAAAACTGGATTGAACAAAATATTTATTTGCGCTCAAATCAAGTAATAAATAAATTATTTGAAAAAGAAATTATTTCTTGGGATGATGTTACAAATTTATATCCTCAAATAAATGAATCAGATTACGATAATAAAGAAGAATATTATAATGATATGGATGCTAATTCTCCTTATGATATTTTTGAGTGGTATATTGTTTCTGAATCAGCATATAACAAATTTAAATCATGGGGATATCCTGTTTTACAATTTGAAGAGTTATATTTTTGGGGAAGAACCTCATTTGGACAAGCTATAGTTGTTGATTTTTATTATGAAATTGACAGAATTAAAGAAATTGTAAAAGAGCCATTATAATACAATTAAAAATTACATTATAATACACATTGATTTATCTTTTTTTATTTGATTATTACAAACTAATTTAATATTATTAGGGTGATATTGATAAGGTTGTATTTTATTTGGTTCGTTTTTAATATATGTATATGAATTTACTATTAAATTTTCAGGAGGTGCACTTGGTTTGTATTGGTCTTCTAATTGATAATTAGAATTTTCACAAACTGGAGGTATGGGAGGATTAATAGGTAAATTGTGAATTGGAACTTCATAATTATCCATTAGATTAATTGGAGGAGCACTTGGTTCTGTTATATAATTATTTTTAATACTTTGAAGTGGAACAACACTAGACGAAGATCTGTAAAATTTTTCCATTAATTTAATTATTATAATATATATATTTTATAATTCAATATTTTTATTGTATTTGATTAATAAATGAAATGCTAATACCTATTGATTCGTTATGGACATTATCACAAGTGTTAACTGAATAAATACCATTTGGAACATTACATGCAAAGTAATCATTATGTAAATACAAATTAGAATTAATTTTATTAACAACATTATTAATAAAATGCTTTATTGAAAATAATTCAAGTTTTGAAAATAGCATACATATTCCCGTATTGATATTTAATAAAAATTTTGGTTTATAATTTAATTTTTCGTCAAGATACAAATCATTTGTTATCATAATTTTAGATATTTTATAATCTGAATCTTCAAATCCATCTTCTATTATTTTTAAAATATATGTTCCATTTTTAATATTTATTTTATTGATATTATATTCAATCGTTTTAGATATTAAATCTGGATCATCATTATCAATAATATGAAGAATATTATTATTGATAATAAAACTAAAAAATTTATTTGATTTAGTCATAGTAATATTATGATAAGATATCGTTTTAAAATAAATTTTTAGTTCAATTTTTCGATCCATAATAATATCCAACTATACAACCACTTGTTGTTGATAAACATGTAATTCCTAAGGATAATCCAGAAGTTAAACCAAATGATATTACACCTCCAACAACTGCACCTACAATTCCTAGTCTGTTAGAAATTTGATATTTCAAAGCTTGTTCAAGTTCTTGATTTGCATTTTTTGTTTCATTTTTTGTTTTTTCAATACTATCTTCAATAGAATTAATTACTTCTCCTTGTTCAGTTACCAAATTATTTAATATCTGATTACAAACAAGTAAATCTTGGATGTCTTTATTTATTTGTTCAATAGCTTTAAATTTTTCTAAATTTAAATCTTCTGATGTAATTTGAATGAGTTGACTTTCGATTTTTTTAGAGTCGATGTCCATTATAATATTGAAGAAATTATATTTAATATCTAAGTTAAAAATAAATGATAATTTTAAATAATAATGAAAGTGAAAATACAGAATATAAAATATATTCTAACAACATCAAAAAGTTTGAGACTTTTTTATTTGAATTATTAGACAACAAAGAAGAATGTGATGAAATAAAAAAGTCAAATAAATTATTTGTTTTTATTAGTAATATTCTATCTGTATTAAGATATTTAAAAATTGAACCTGTTTGTTTTCCAATAGGTTTTATATATTTACAAAGAATTAAAGAAAAAGGATGTGAAATATTATTAAAAGATATCAAATTATTATTAATAATATCAATGTTAGAAGCAATTAAAATGTATGATGATTATGGTATTTTTAATATTGAATATAGCAAATTTGTAAAAACAGATATTAAAATAATAAATTTAACAGAAGCATATTTTTTAAAAAAAATTTCATTTGAACTATATGTTAAATTTGAAGAGTATGATGATTTTATTAAAAAATTAATTTAATCTTGCTAAATTTTTAATTACATCAACAGATATATCTTTATCTTTAGATTTTGTAAGCCATACAAATAAAAATGCATTAACAAAAGTAGCAATAGACAAATATTTAGCAAAAGCATGGCATGATCCAACATGCATACAATTAATTTTATAGGCAGCTATACCATATAATAGAGGAATTAATAGATAAAAAGATTCAAAACCATAAACCAAAGATACAAATAAAAACATAAATAATCCAGATAATAAAACAATAAAAGCGTCTGATGTCATAGTCGTATTTGCAAAATTTACAAAAGTAGGTTTGTAAGGTTGATCCATAATATATATAAATATTATAAAATAATTTTAATAATCATGATCGATATGATAAAGTTTCAAATTTATTTTTAAATTATATTTTTTTGTTGCATTTAATATTTTTTGATGATTGTGAGTTAAATCATCTACAAAAATTACATTTTCAACGTTATTATAACACTTACTAAGTAGTTCATTAAATTTTTCCCCTTTATTTTCATCAAAATGTACAATATGATCTTTATCAATTCCAATATAACTTAAATGTTTATAAGTGATAGAAGATAATTTCCTATCTCTTGCTGTTAAAAATATAAGTTCACAATTATTTTGATACAGTCTGTTAATAAAATTATGCTGCGCCTCATGATCTAATTTGTTTGGGTTTGTCGTATGTGCAATATGAATCCACTCATCTAATGCTTGTTTTTCAGCTAATTCTCTATCATTTAATATTTTATAATAATAGTTTATTTTTTCTTTCCACCAATTTTTTGTTAACTGAGGAAAAGTTAATACTGTCTCGTCAATATCCAATATAACCAATGATCCTGGTATAATATCTATTTGGTTGAAAGACTTTATAGGTGTTATCATTACCAGATTTTTTTGATTGATATTATATGTAATTATCAATTTTTATAAAAATTGAATAATTGAACTATTCTAAAGAGTATATATAGTTAATGGAAAAATTAGATAATGTAATTAATACAGTACCTAAAAGTAATATTATATTTTTAAAAGAATCAAATAATGATAACAAAATTAATCCTAATACTTGTATACAATTTACAGGTAATGATCAAATAAATATAAGGTCATTATTTACAAATACAAATAATAGTTCAGATAATAAAAATGATTTTATGTTTTTGGAAATTGAAAAAATTGGAAACAAAATATGTTTAAAAAATGGAACACAATTATGCTCATTTATTTTGATGCTAAAATATTTTTTAAGATCAAAAAACTTTATTATGACCGGTCAAGGTGGAATAATTCTTAAAATATTAAATATATTAAATTGTTCAAAAAATATAATTGATAACCCAAATGACTATATTTTTAAGTTAAACAATTCGATGATTGATATTATGAATCAATCTAGATATATAATTAACAATAATCAAATATTAATGGTTCTTGGGCAAATTGAACACTACGATTCATATGTTGTAATAACAATAGGTACATTTAGAGACGATATTACGACAAATTTAGCTTTTGAAACTTTAATTCAAACTATTCAAACAGAAACATTTTATGTTTAATATATATAATAAAAATTGATTTCAATAATATTTATTTTAACCTGATTAAAATTAATGGAAAATAATAAAAAGGTTTGTAAACATTTTGTTAATGGTAATTGTAAAAACGGTTCTTCTTGTGATTTTGCACATATTGAAAATATTTGTTCGCATCACTTTTTTGGTACATGCAAATTTGGAGACCAATGCAAATTGTCACACGACTATAAATTAAAAAATAAGGATAGTAAGGACAATAAAAACAAAAAACATAAACAAAAATTAATTAAAAAGAATACTGAATCATTCGATCCATTTTTTGAATCAGGTGATATGAGAATTATGATTGGAGACAATACAAAACAAAATTATAATCATGATATTAAATCAAGAGATGTTGTATTGGTTAATAATTTATTTGGTTCAGAATCTGAAAATATTTATTCAAAATTATTGGATGAAATTAAAAATGCAGGTATTGATGAAGCCCAATTATTCAAACTATGGCATGGTGATACTCATATGATTGCAGATGATCACTTAAAATGGAAATCTAAATGTCCAACTTTTAATATGATTATTGAAAAAATTAAAACATATTTTCAAATTGATATCAAAGCAACCAGATTTAACTGGTTTAGAGATTCAACAGATTTTAAACCATATCATCACGATGCTGCAGCTGTTGATGCCGAAAAAGCTAAAAAACAAAACTTTACAGTTGGTATTTCATTCGGTGCAACTAGAACTGCTTCATTTGAACATGCTAAAACAAGAACAGTTATTGATATTCCGTTATTAAATGGATCTACTTATTGTTTTTCTAAAGATACTAATATTGAATGGAGACATGGTATACCTCAAGTTTCACCATCTGAAACATCAAAAGGCGGTAGAATTAGTATTATTGCATGGGGATGGGTTGATATTAAAGAATAATTATGTAAGCAAATGAATAATTTATATATAAAGAAATTTTTATTTATAATTAATAATTATCATTCATATGGATTCAAACTCAACACCATCATCAACTCCGTCACCATCATTATCAAATATTAAACCAACATTCGAAAATATAGGTCAAATAATTAAACAATCATTTAAACTTAAATTAGAATATTTTAAAATTAAATTAGATCAAATAGATAATTTATATACAAAGCCTTATGATATATCTTTTATTTTAGTAAATTCAAAATAATAAATTGTAAACAATAATAATATGTCTTTTAATTTTAATGAAAACTTTTTTTATGAAAAATATTTGCATTATAAAAACAAGTATTTAAACTTAAAATTTAGTTTATTTCAACAAAATGGAGGAGCTAAACAAATTAATGTTGTTTCATTTAATGTTCTCAATGAAGACCAAGGTTCAACACTAATGACATTTAAAAATAATTCAGATATTATTACCGAATTATTATTAGGTAATGAAAATAATAAAAAGCATTTAAATAACATTTATAAAAATCTAATTCATTTAGAAAAAAGAGAATGGAATATACATAGAAAAAA
>VFQS010002100.1_pt1 | contig 17013 bp, 21 predicted proteins | sample 3512361 | NCBI WGS metagenome assembly VFQS01 (sample SAMN10412375, study PRJNA504923) | tailings metagenome | isolation source: Relicate 1 Philex TSF3 active mining | place: Philippines
AAAATGATTTAAATGAAAATGATTTAAATGAAAATGAAGATAATTTAAATGAAAAGATATTTATAAATCCAATAATATTAAAAAATATTAATTTATCATATTATTTTGATAAAAATGATATAATATATGTTGAAAAATATAAGAATAGTAAATTGAAAATAACAGACAAAGGTTTATATTCAATAAGCAAACCACAAGATGCTTTTTGGATAAGTATGCAAATAAAAAATAAATTTAAAAATATACATAATATAATAGATGGAACGGCGGGGATTGGAGGAAATGTAATATCTTTTTCAAAACATTTTAAAAAGGTTATTGGAGTAGAATTAAATAAAATTCATTATGATATATTATGTGAAAATGTTAATTTATTAGATTTAAATAATGTTTCATTATATAATGAAAATATATTAACATATTATTGTAAAATATATAAAAAAGAGGAATATATTTTCTTTATAGACCCACCATGGGGTGGTAAAAAGTATAAATTATATAAAAATTTTATTTTAAAAATTGGTAAATTATTTATATATGAGTTTATAGAAGAGTTATATAATAGTGGATTTAAATATATTGTTTTGAAAGCGCCATTAAATTTGGATATTAATATAATTGTTAAAAATATTTCTTTTAAAAATATTAAAGTCGTTAAAAATGTTAATATGATATTATTATTAATTTATTAAATAAAAATATATTTCTATAAAATAGAAGTTTATTTAATAAAATCAATATAAAATATAATAAAAATGTTTATTAAAGAGTTATATAATATTGTAAATTCACAAGGAATGGAATATATTAAAAATCCTGAAACACGTTCTCAAATTATTAAAATAACATTTATGGTTCTTATGAAACTTATTTCAATGATACGAAATCGCGTTTCTAAACATAAAGAAGATGATAATCATATTGAATGTAATTGTAATAGTTGTAAAGTATGGAGAGCAAAATTAGATGATGCTTTAAAAAAAGAGTATTTTAAAAAAGAGAATAATAATGAAAATAAGTCATTTGTTTCATCTTCTTCTAATAAACCTAAACGCAAAATTATTTCATCAATATTTAATCTTTTATTTAATAGAAAAAATAATGAAAATTAAATTAAATAAAAAATAAAAAATAAAAATATATATTATTTATAAATAAACTTATTTATAAAAATGGATAAATATAAACCTTTCTACATAATGCCAAAACCACACAATTGGTCTTCATTATTATTATATGAAAAAGTTAATATATATAAAAAATATTTAGGATTATTTAACGCACAATTTGTTGATAAAATAAAAGCTAAAAATATTGTTAAAAATATGTGTGAAAATAATATAAAAGTAGCATTAGTAATAAAAATTCTTAAAGATTATAATGATTTAGAAGAATATGATATAAATAGTAATTATTTAATAAAATCGGCTCATGCTTCAAAATGGAATATAAATATTGAAGAAGGAAAAAGTTATGATTTAGAAGATATAAAAAATCAATTAAAAAAATGGAATATTCATTATAATCCCAAAGAAGAGGCTCAATACTCTTTTATTAAACCACAATTTTTTATTGAAGAGAAGATTATTGATAAATATTTAGGCAAAAATGGAAATGCTCTCGTTTATATGTGTCGCATTTTTTATGGAAATTGTGTATCTATTAGTATTAAAGATGGGCCTTTACGGAATGATTATGATATAAATTGGAATATAATTGGTGATAATGAAATAAAATATTTAATAGAAAAGCCTAAAAATCTGGATTTAATGATAAAATATGCCGAAAAAATGGGCTCTTTATTCGAATTTGTAAGATTAGATTTCTATATAGATATACACGAAGATATTTATTTTAGTGAATTTACTTTTACACCAATGAATGGATCACCTGCTTTACCAATAAATTTAGAGAAAACTTTAAGTAAATATTGGATATAAAATAATATTATTTTGAACATATAAAAAAGATAAGTTTCCAATTAAAAAAGTATGAATTATTTTCTGCATCATATTTTAATTCTAAATCTTTTACTATTAAATCATATAATTTATCATCGTTTTCAATTAAAGTTAAATGAAATAAATATTTAATAAAATCAATTACTTCTTTTTTCGAATTAAATTTCCATTTATACTCTTTTACTTTTGTAATTACATTAAAACCAACTTCTTCAAAATATTTTTTATCATATATATCAAAAAAATTACCACTATGGTCGTTTGGATTATATTTATTTACAATATTATTTAACCAATAATCCTCTTTTGAATAATTTAATACATCATTTACAATAAAAATCCCATTTTTCTTTAATATTCTATATATCTCTTTATATAATGTTGTTCGGTCACATATTGAAACATGATGCAAACTCGCATTTATAATTATTTTATCAATACTATTATTTTCATATAATATTTTTGAATAAACAAATGGTGTTAAATTATTATATTGAGAAAAAGCATAATTTGATTCTAATACTTCATATTTAATATTAATATTTTTTATATAATTTTGTATTGGAGAAGCAACACCATCAATATTTAATACAAAATCATTTTCTTTTAAATTTAATTCTTCAATAATATTTTCAAATTCTTCACACATAACATGTGGATACTCTTCAATGGCATACATATAATCTTTAACACGATTTTGAAATGCTTTATTATATTTTGAATCCATTTTTATTATGTTTAATCTAATTATTTAGATATTTATTTCTTTATATATTTTATTTAAGAGAAAAAATAATAAATAAATTATAAAAATAATAATTTTTTATAAGTTTATAAATGAATATAAAAAACTTTTTAATAAATAATAATATATTAAAAAAAAATATAAAAGAAAAAAAATGAGTTTATTTAATTTAAGTAAAGATGTTCAAAATGTAATTTGTTATGGTATAAATTTAGAAGAGCGCAAAGATAAACGTAAAAATTTAAAGAAAATTTGTGAAAAACGCGAAATTCCATTAAATCTTTATATAACAAAACGTCATCCTATTAGTGGAAAACGTGGTTGTTTAGAATCGCATCTTCATATTATAAAAACGGCTTATGAAAATAAAGATAAAACAAAAGCTCAAAATTTATTAATTTTCGAAGATGATATTAAATTTTTAAACTCTTTCTCTTCAATCTTTCAAAACAAAAAATTTAATTTCCCTAAAAATTATGATATGCTCTATTTTGGTGGAACCGTCCATCGTATTATTGATAAAGAGAGTTATTCTGGCTGGGTTCGTGTAAGTTGTTGGACTACTCACGCTTATTTAATCAATTTACAAAATAAAGAATTAGTTGAAAAAATAATTAAAGAGTTAGAAGATTATAAAGATGAGATTGACAGATATTATATTAATGAAATTCACGGCACATATAATGCTTATATATGTAATCCAATGTTAATTATTCAAGAAACTGGTTTTTCAGATATCGAAAATTGTGAAGTTAATTATGACTTTATGCAACGCACATTAGATGGATTACGCACTCCCGAACATGAAATTGGGCCAAATAAAGAGTATATATTAAAGCTTCCAAACATTCCTGATGAAGAATTACCGAAAGTATCTATTATTACACCAACGCGAAATCGCGCTCATCTCTTCTCAATTCCTTTACGAAATTATGCTTTATTTAATTATCCTGCTGAAAAATTGGAATGGATTATTGTGGAAGATGGTAAAGATGATGTTTCAAGTATGATACCAAGTATATATGTAAAATCTGGTTTAGTAAAACACATTCATATGGGGAAAGATGCAGAATTAACGATTGCTGAAAAGCGAAATATTTGTGTTCAAAATAGTAGTGCGAATTATATACTCCATGTCGACGATGACGATTATTTTTTACCTGAGAGTATATTAGTACGTGTGAAGATATTAATGAAATATGAAAAAGAAGGAATTGAGTGTGTAGGATGTTCGCTTATTGGAACATATAACTTACTGAGTGATACTTCAAGTATGGCGTCAGATGGAATGATTTCACTTTCAGAATCTTCAATGGCTTATACAAAACGTTTTTGGGAACAGCGACCTTTTGATGGAAATTGTATTCGTGGTGAACACAAATCATTTATCGAAGGAAGATTAGATAAGATATTAGATATACCGTATATATTCATATTAATCGCATTTAACCATAAAAATAACTTTTCTGAGATATATAGAGGAGATAATGGTAAAAAAGATGATAAAGGATTGATTAAAATAGATGGAAAAGTGGCGAATTTTTATGATATGTGGGATCTGGATACTCAATTGTTCATTGAAGAATTACGTTCAACTCTTTTATAAATAAGAAGTTATGTAATTTTTTATTTATTTTTTTATAAATTTATTCTGGGAAAGAGAGATATAATAAACTATCTATTTACAAATACTATTAACAATATTTACATAAATATATACAATATATACATATAAAATGATATATAAAAAAAAATCATATTATATCAATTTTATTAGAAAATTAAGCTATATACACCTGATTATTAAATTTAAATATCTTTACGTTATTTACATTTTATTACAATATATACAAAATACTATCGTGTGAATAATAAAGATTATTCTTCTCTCTTTTCCCAATTTCAAATAATAATATATATTTTATTATTATTATTTATTATTTATTCATCATTTTTTTTATTTTACAATTATGTAAAATATATTTATGCTACAACAAAATCTCGTTCTTCTTCATAAATACCATTTTCATCATATCTTGTATATAAAATATTATCCATATAACATCCATTTCCATAAATATCATAATATAATATTTTTTCAAATTCTTCTTTTTTTATTAAATTATCATTATTATAAAAATATATTTTAAGTATAGTTGGAAAATTATCTTCATAAATTATTTTAATTTCTATTTTTATACCTAAAAAACAACTATTAAAATTGTGTCCTCTTTCTGTTAATTGAAATTTATGCCCTTCATTTTGTTCGATTGATATATTATCTTTAATATGGGTAAATGAATGTTTGAACATATTATCAAATATTAATCTTTCTATATAACATTTATAAATATGTTCTTGTTTTTTTTTAATATTATTTGGTGTATTTGTTGAATAACATTTTAAGTATTTTCTTACAAAATCAGATGAAGAATTACCACAACTTGCTGCTCGATGATATATTGGTATTTTTCTATATTCTGTTTCATTACTAAAATATGTAATACCTTTAATAAATTCTTCAAAAATACGTGTTACACCTAATGGAACATGTTTATTCATTTTGAATATATTTACAAAAATTTTATCATGTAAAGAGCGTGATTTATTATTTTTTAATTTAATAAGAAAATATTTTATTTTTGTTAATTCAATATATTTTTTGTCATAAAACCCTTGAATTAAAATATGATTATTTTGTATAGACTTTAATATATTTAGAAAATTATTTAATTTCGAATAAAATGTTTGTAAATCATTATTAGATATATTTGAAAAATTATAATCATCACTACTTTTGAATTGAAAATGTTTATATTCTTCTGGTTTTATTATATTTAATATATTTATATATTCTGAAAATACATTTTGAAAAGATAATAATAAATTATTAAAATTATTCATTTTATTATAATTCTATATAATTATAATAAAAATTCTTTTATATATTATTTTATTTAATAAATTAAATAAGTATTCATTATGCCATTGTATCATACAAAAATTTAGTTCCACTTATTAATTTTCTGTTTAATGAATTACTTTGAATAAAAATATCATAATCAGGAAAATCAGTAGGTTTAATACGTTTGCTCTCATCATATGTAATAAGATTTAACATCTTTCTACACATATTTCCTTCAAAGAAATCACCACTACTCTTTTCACGAAGAACAATTTCTTTATTCTTTTGAATAAGTTCAGGTTTAGTAAAATGATAAAAGCCTTTACCACGTTGGAATGTTAATCCATTATTTACTGAAAATGTTTGAATATCTTCATCATCTAATACATCCAATATTTGAAAACGTGATGGAGGTGAAGGTTTTAATACAAAATCTTCTTCTTTTAATCCTTCTAATCCAGTACTTTTACTCTTTTTAACACGTGGTGTTGAAGAATAAGTTGATGATGAATATGACGAATAACTATATTTATTATTATTTTCTGCTTCTACTTCTTCTGTTGTCTTTTTTCCCAACATTACATCAAAAACTTGTTGCATTCCATTTGTTACACCAGAAGATGATACTTTTAATTCATTTTCATAGTTTTCTAATCTCTCGCTTCCCATTTGTTTATAACAAATTGCCATCATCATTGATGTTATCATTGTAAATTGGTCTAAATACAAATGATAACCATTACTCTCTTTTGCAATTGTTTTGAAGAAATGTTTTACATCTCTATCATTTCCCCAACTTAAACATTGAACGGAATATATATTTATTCCTTTTTGATAAACTTTTTTTGTTTCAACTTCCCAATCGAGGTTCATATATGCGTGTTGAGGTTTATGTGGTGGAGCATCTCCAATCATAATTAATGAACGCATTGATTCAGAAGACCAATTTAATCCTTGCACTTTATGTAAAACATATTCATAACATTCGTTTATACAACTATCACCTGATCTTGTAAAACCAATATCTTTTCCTGTAATACAATGTGCTTCATGTAAATGTGTCATGAAATGAATAAGAGCTCCTTCATCATTTGTAAAATCAATTGCTTTCCAAATATAATCAAAATTATAATCTTCAAAAGCTACTAGTGAAATACGTATATTTGGAATATTTTTAAATAATTCTTTAACAATTGTTTCAATATTTCTTTTAACTTGATTAATACAACCACTCATTGAACCAGTTGTGTCAAATGCGAAACATATGTCAAATTTCTTCTCATTCACAGAAATTTGCTCACTCTGTATAACAACTGGTGTTGAATTAATAACTGGTGTTGAATTAACAACTGGTGTTGAATTTGGTGTTGTTGATACAGACCCAATAGTTTCTAAAACGACTTTCTTTGGACGACCCATTTTTATCTTTTTATTATTAATAATAATGTTTAATCCTTTTATATTGATTTTTTGTTAATAAAATAAATATAAATTTAATATAGAATAAAATGGAATATGATAAAAATTTTTTATATAGAAGATATGTAATTAAATTATTGCAAAATAGTGGAACTTTATATGATGGGAAAAAAATAGTATATATTGATAATAATTATTTATATAATTTATTTTCAGGTGGTATGAAAAATACTTATTATAATAAAGGGTTTTATTATAAAATATTAAAAAGTAAAAATAAAAATAATTATTCATATAAATTTTTAATTGGTAAATCACCAAATTGTTTAGAAGCAACATTAAATTATAATCCAAAAACAAAAATAACTGAAAATACGGTTCATATTCAATATATGCAAAGTAATATAAAATGTGGAATTCCAAATGGAAATAATTTTAATTATATTCAAAAATTATATAATTCGAGTAGTATATTATATTCATTTATACAATATGTTAAAGATAATTATAAAAATGTTAAATATATAACACTTATAGATGAAGCAAATTATAATTGTAATGAATTATATAATATGGAAAAAATACCATTATCAATATATTATTTTTTAAAATATATGAAATTATATTATATGAAAAGATATAATTTTCATATATATGATTATAATAAGAATATAGAGAATAAAAATATAAAAAAATTTAAAAAAATAGTAAATTTATATAAAAATGAAAAAAAAATGAATAAAAGTAAAATTAAATATATTATAAATTATTTAAAAAAACGTATTATGAAAATTAAAAATGAAGATAATTATATAAAAGAGTTATTAAATGAAATAAATATTATAAAAAAATTATTATTTCATTATAAAGAGTTTGATATTTTTTTACAAAATTATCGTTTTAAAAATTGTTTTGTTTTTTATTATATAATTAAATCTATATTAAATAAAATGAATAAAAAAATAAAAGATTTTTTAGAAAATATTCATTTATTAAATTTTAGATATATTTTATGAAAATAAAAAATATTTTTTATATTCTATTAAACAATCTTCATGATATTTTTTTATTAAATAAGGGCCATGAAAAGGCCCATGTTTATTTCCTTCATTTATTATTTGAAAATTTTTTAAATTATATTTATTTTTTAATATATTATGATTTACATTATCAGACAATGAAGAATTATGATAAAATAATATTTTATATTTTCCATTATTTTTAATAATATATTCCAAAGGTTCTAAATAACTTTTATTATAATAATCATTTATTTTATCTTCACTAAATACATAACAATCTTTACAACTTTTATATTTATTTACATCTTCTTTCGCTAATGATACTTGCCCATTTATTATTATACCACATTTGAAATTCGCAATTTTTGGTAAAGTATTTAATAAACCCATACTTCCAGAACTTCCAGCAAATCCATAAATGGCTTCATAATTATTTAACGTTTTTATTAAATCTATTATACTATCAATTATAGTTAAATACCAATGATATTCAGCAACATCTTTAATAAATAATATATCAAAATCATTAAAAATAGTATTTAATTGTTTATAAAGGGAAAAGTGATCGGAAAATCCGACTTGTGTCATATCATTAAAATAAACTAATAATTTATTTGAATTATTCTTAATATGAATATATTTAAAATTCATTTTATTATTTATATAATTTATTTACATAAATAATATTTTTTACTAAAAAATAAGTTAAAAATTATTATTTTCATTATCTTTTTTATTTAACAATTTTTCTCTAAATTCTTTATTTTGATGAAAAGATGCAGCATTAAATGCATTTATAAACTCTTTATAACTTTTATTTTCTAATATAGGAAGTAATTTATTATATAAATATAATGTATCATTAATCATTTTATCAAAATCTAAAAATATTGTTGGTATATCATATTTAACCATTGTATAATTATAATTCGCCATAATTTTATAGTAAAAATTTATTTGTGAATCAAAATCAGTAGCATTCCATAAACCACCATTTTCATTTCCTAAATTAAGACGTGAATTTGCCGATTTAGAATAATCTCTAATAGGAATAATCATATATTTTATTTTAATATTATTATTAGAAACAATATTTTCAATCTTTTCAATAAAAACTGGATTTTTAATTATTTTATTTTTACAATTTATTAATTGCTCCATTCCCGAATTACAATTTTCAAAAATATGATTTCTAAAATTATGAACGTTATATCCAGTGTCTAATTTTAACATTGATAAAAGAATTATTAAAAATGTTGTTCCACATCGTCCCGTTCCACTTATTAATATTTTTTCACTCATTTTTTTATAAATTAAAAATATTTTTATTCTATTTTTTATTATCTTTTATTATTTTTATTTTTTACGTATTATATTTTATTTATAAGTTCAAAAATATTTTTTTATATATTTTTATTTATTAGAAATAAAAATAATATGAACGAAAAATATAGTAAAGAAAAAATATTACCATCCGATTTTAAAGGAACTCCATATAGACTTACTAATAATTGGCTCGAACTTATTCCAATCTCTTTAAGCGAAAATCCTATTAAATATTTAGAAATAGGTACTTTTTTAGGAGCAAATATTATGTCATGCACTAAAACTTATGGTTCTCATCCTAAATCTATATTATATGGTGTCGATCCATATGGTGAATATAATGATTATGATGAATATAAAGGAGAAATTCAAAATATTTATGATACAATGAAACAAAATCTCAATTTATTAGCTCCTGATGAAAAGAAGAAGATTACAATTTTTCGCGATTATTCTTATGATAAAATACCTAAATTTATGAATGATTATTTCGATATTATTTATATTGATGGAAATCATTTACCAGAATATGTTTTAGAAGATGGAGCTCTCTCTTTTAGAAAATTAAAAGTTGGAGGTTATATGATTTTTGACGATTATGGTTGGAATGGTGATGATTGCACAAAACGCGGTATTGATGCTTTTATTCACGGTTTCCGTGATAGAATTGAAGTTTTAGGAATTAAAGAAACACAAGTTTTTTTAAAACGTATTAAATAAAATTATTAATTTTTATATTTACCTTATAAAAAATTTTTTAATAAATAATTATTTATTAAAAATATATATGATTTTTTATATAATATTTTATTATATTTAATTTATACTTCTCTTATAACAAATTCTTCTAAATTTATTTTAGGAATAGTTTTAAAATATTTAGCATTTATACATTTATTAGAAATATATTTAACTTCATTATTCTTCTCTTCGGAATTTTTAAATTTAAACTCAATATTTAATTTAGAACATCCCATAATACGATTAACTTTTGTAATATATCTTAATTCATTATGATATTCGAATACGATTTTACTGAAAAAATGCGCGCATTTTAAACAATTTTTACTACTCATTTTAGCTTTATTATTTATCTCTTATATTAAATATAATAATACTTATTTCTTTTATATCATTTTTTTGTTTATAATTATTAATCATTTTTATCAAAAATATAAGTATTAAAAGAGTTTGCCCTTAAATATTTATATTTTCTAACTTTTCTTCTAATTCAATCATTTGTATCATATTTTGTGAATTTTTATCGCAATAAATATAATAATAATTACTAAAATCCAATATATTTTGAATAATAGAATCATAAACAACTAATGATTCATATGTTTTAATAAATATTAAAACAGTAATATAAATATGATTTACTTCTTTTAATATTTCAAGTGGCTTCATTGTATGATATTTTTCAATAATTTCGTGGGCGCTTAATAATAAACTATTATCATGACATAAATAAAAGTTATGAAATATTAAAACTAAATCCATAATATTACAGATTGTTAAATAATCATTTTTATCTTCAATATTTATTTTATTTTCATTATTTAATAAATCATTATTTAATAAATCATTAATTAAAAAATTATTTAAAATATTTTTTATTCTATAATATTTCATTTTAAAAATTTCATAAACATTTTCTCCATCATTTTCATAAAATTCACTCATTTTTTATTTACGTTTATATATTTATTAACGTATATATTTTTTAATTATAATATAATCTTTATTATAATTAATCTTTTTTAAATCATTTTTTCTCTTTTTTATTTAAGAATATGTCATATTATTATTATTTACGTTGCTATTATTTTTGGAAATATATTCTTTAATATTCCATAAATCATCAAAATATAAATAAACAATTCCTGCTGTATAATTATCTCCTAAATCGCGATTTAATACACTCTTTTTATAATAAGCATTTTCAAACAAAATCAATGGATGATTAAATAATGTTTGAAATTGTGGATGGTTTTGATGTATATAAATATATAATTTATACTTTATTTCATTTGCTACATTTAACCCACATATACTTTTAATATGATTTGTTAAATAAAGTATTACATCAGGTAATATATTTTCATAAAAATTAACACATTTTATTGGAACAATTATTGATATAATATTTACACAAATATCAAGTGAAAAGATAAATGTATCACTACTTCCATAATTATAAATAATTGTTTTATTTAATGGATATAAAGAATTTATTTGAAATAAAGGATTTATCTTCTTTATCTCTTCATTCCATTTTTTACCAAAATGTGTGTAATTATTTAATAAATCTTCGTTTTTAATTATTATAAATTTATTAAATGTTTCTATATTATTCATTTTTATTTTTCTTTTATTTTTATTATATAAAATAATATTTATATACAAACTTATTTTATTTAATATATATTTCCTTTATATATAATTCTTTTTTTAAAGAAAATAAAAAAATGATTTTTATCTCTTTTCACTTTTATAATTATATAATTAAAATAATAATACATTATACATAAAAAATGAGTTCTAATATTGTTATTAAAAGTTCATCTTCAAAAAATAAATCTTTGGTTTATTATTATAAGTATATTGAAATTATATTAAATGATAAATTCAATTGGGCTTCACCACATGCTTCTAAAAAGTTTGAAAATAATAATAAAAATTTGTATGCTATTTTAAAAACTATTATTGATGCCAAAAATAGAAATAAAGAATTAAGACCATATGATTTAATGTTAATCGTTCAAGAAGGTAATGTTAATGATGAAGATTTGATTTTACAAATTTTCAAAAACATTAAAGAGAAGATTAATGACCCTTTGCATCTTTTTGACTATATGTATGATTACGATGAGTATCAAGATAATAATATGTATAATGATTTATTTATAGAAAAAGAGTATAATAATCACTCATTATTAATGTTAGTTCTTAAAAAGAATTATAATAAAATTGCCAAATTTCTATCTTCTTATAAAATGATTAATAATAAAGTTGAAAGTTATAATCAATATTTGAAAAAATATGTAAATATTTATACATATGCTTTGGATAACAAAAATTATGACTTTTTAAACACTTATCTTAAACGCGACTCAAACACTTTCTGGAAATATACTCGCCATACTCCACTTTCATTATATGAAAGTATTGAAGATAAATCATTACCTTTAATTGATACTATTATTGAAAATAATATACATGAATTTAATAATAATAAAATTTATATGGAACTTTCTATGGGATTAAATCAAAAAGCCGTTATAAAATTAATTGAATATGGTGAAATTAATCCTTTTTATATTGATAAAAGTAGTGGAAATAGTGCGTTAATTTCAGCAACATTTACACGAAATGCTACATTATTTGAAAAATTAATGGAAATAGCGCCTTTATGGTATATATTAAATAAAAATGTGGAAAATAAAAGTGCAATTGATTATTTAAATCAAAAATCTAAAAAAGTGATTAATAACTATATGTATGACCGTCTTCATACATTTATTAAAATAAATTGCGAAAAACCAAAAGTTATTATAATTAATGGTAAAGAGCGTTATTATATAAATAATGATATTCAAACAGAAGCAAATACAAATATTGTTGCTTAAACTATTTTGTTATTAAATTATTATATTTTAAATTATTATATTTTTATTAAATAAAAATAGATATAAAGAAATAAGAGTAAATAAGAGTAATATTATATAAAATAATAGTTAAAATGAGTATTCAATTTAATAATATTTCATTAGAGAAACTTAATAATATTCCATTATCATGTAAAATAATGGGATTTATTATAATAAAAAATATGTGTTCTGGTATTTATCTTGGAATAAGTGAATTTAAAAGTTCATCTAAACCGATTACAAATTTATATGACCGTATTATGTCTAATACATTTACAGGATTATATGAAGCACTATTTTGGCCAATATCTTTACCATATACAATAACGAATGAGTTAGATAATGTTATAAATTATATGCGAAAATAATTTATTTTTACTTCATATTTTTATAACATTTTTCAATTTCATTGCTTAATTTATAAATAAAATCTTTATTATCATTATTATAAATAAAATGTTTTGAATATAATAAATCTTTTGATACATCTTTATTAAATAAAATATATTTAATATTATCTTCTTCTTTTGGAATATATTTATAATCACTTTCATCTTCATTTAATAAATATAAACATTTTGCTTCTTTTTTATTTTTTACAATTTTATATGGAAAATTTATCATTTTTATAAATTCAATAAATATAATAAATATATTATATTTATTATATTAAAAAATAAACGCATTATTTATTTTGTAAATCTTCATTCGTTTTTAATATTCCCATTTCTAATTCATCTAATCCATCTTTACCATTATTTAATTCATTACTAACAATATTTTCTGTAATATTTTTTAATAAACTCTTATTTTTAATTAAATTTTTAAATTTCTCTTTGGCATTTGATACAACTCCACTATTTGATATAGTATTTAATTCTTCATTTATCTTCTCTTTTTGACTTTCTACAAGATTATTTAATGTTTGATTTGGCATTTGATTAGGTAAAAGTTGATTAGATATTTGATTTGGCATTTGATTAGATATTTGATTTGGCATTTGATTAGGTAAAAGTTGATTTGGAATTTGATTAGGTAAAAGTTGATTAGGTAAAAGTTGATTAGATATTTGATTAGGTATTTGATTTGATAAAAGTTGATTTGGAATTTGATTTTGAAGATGATTTATTTTTGGAATATTTTGATTAGAATTATAAATAGATTGGTTATGTTTTTCGGCCATTTGTTGGACATATGTTTTTTCGGGTTTATTTTGTCTTAATTTTTCAACAACATCTGTAACAATATGAGCTACTTTCTCTTCTTTACTTAATTTATACTCTTCTATTGGTTTTATATCCAATACTTCTGGCTTACTTATATGGGCGAAATCTTCATTATTTTTAAATTCTAATAATATGTGCATTGGAATTACCGGCGATTGTTCTATTAATCTATCCATTTCACTTCGACACATTTCGACTAAATCTGCTCCATTATATCTTCTATTTATTGGTGGTAATGATAATTCTGTTGATATATTTCGCGCAAATTTACCATATGAAACAGATGCAACACGATGTGATTCAGTTAATTCATCAACACGGAAAAAACGGGCTAATGTCCCCATTATACCAATAAAAATATTAACACCCCCAATAACCATAGGAACATATGGTTGATAAGGTTCTGGAAATAATGTTTGACTGAAACTGGCTGTTCCAGTAATAGTGCTAAAAACGATGATAGGAACAGCAAACATATATGAAGATTTATTAAAATAGCGATAAGCACGATCATGGAGAAGACGATAAGAAGACGCGGTTTCACCCCATTTTTTTAGAAGTTGAACTTCTGAATCATTCCATACTTTTATAACAGGTTCTTCTTTCTTATCATCTTTTTTATCTTTATCTTTATCATTATTTAAAGGTAATGGCATTTTATATTTTTAATTTATTAAATTACTTCTAATTTATTATTTTATTTTTATTTTTCCCGAATTTTATTTTTTTATAATATTTTTTTATTTTTTTTAATTAAAAATAATCATATATATCATTTGATAAGTTAATACTTTCTAATGAATATAACTTATCATTATATGATAAAACATATGTTTTATTATCATATTCTAATAAATATGAATAATATTTTGGAATTTTAGTATAAATAGTGCGTTTAGACTTTTCATCATAATATGAGTCATAAGTTGTGCTTATATTTACTATTTTTAAATCTTCGTAATGAAATATATTGTAATTATCAGGTTTATTTCTATATTTATAGGCCATTAATACTTTTTTTAAATCGGGATTTCTATATGAATTTTTACATTTTAATATATAATTTAAAGAGTTATTTTCATATATTATATTAAATTCTTTTGTATTTTCATCAAATTTTAAATAATATACTCCTCTATCAATTCCTACAAAAGAATAAACTCCTTTATTTATTAATTTTATATACTCTTTATTACAAATTTCCATTTTTATTATTTATTATTTATTATTTATTATTTATTATTTATTTTATTATAATAATATATTTAATATATTATAAATCATTTTTTTCTTAATATCATATAACGTAAAAATAATATAATCAAAAAATTGATTTTTACTATTTATATATTAAATGAAGTATATAATAATTATATAAATGAATATAAATATAAGTTATATAAATGAATATAAGTATATATAATAATTATAGTAATATACTTTTTGAAAATATTTCAAATGATATTATAGATAAAAGTAGATTAACGATTGTTGATATATTTTTAGAATTGAATTTTCCTAAATGTACAAATAATATTCAATTTTATTATTTATTATTTATATATATGTATATATTTATATTTACGTAAAAAAAATAAATAAAAAATGATTTTTTTTTTAAATAAAACTTTTTATTTTTTCATATAAATTATAATAATATATCTTTATTTAATAAGATAAATAAAAATGGAAGAAATAAAAGAAGATTATATTCCACTTTTCGAATTAAATATTTCAGAAGAAATTATCGAAAAAAAATCTTTTACGTTAATTGATTTATTTTACGAACTTGAATATCTTCAATATAGAAATAATAATTCCCTTTATGGAACATTAAATAAACCTTTATTTTATATTCCAATTGGAACTCCTATTAAAATGGTTTTACGTTCAAATAATATTATTGACCTTTATTATATAGATAAATCAAATTACGTTCATACTTTTATGGAATTTATATTTAAATGTTAAAAAAAATGATTTTTTATTATCAAGTATTATAAATATCTAAATTATATTATAAAATAAAAGAAAAATGAATAACGATTTTGATTATTTATATATTATTCCAAACGAATTAGAACCATATAATTATATATATTCTTCTGGATATAATAGTAATGATGTTGTTAGATATTTTATATTACCAAAAGATTTATATATTAAATATAAAGATATAGCACAATTGAATAACTTTTATGTTCCATCTGATGAAGATGATAGTAATGGATTTTTATATCAAAAGAATGATAAAATAAATCGCATTAGTCCATATGAAAATAGTAATGGATATAAATCATTATTATTAAGTGTAGTTGTAAAAGGTGAAAATGCTGAAATACGTAATAAAAGAAGAATTATTAAAAAATTTAGTAATGAAGAATTAGATTTAATTCAAAATGAATTAGATAAATAAAAATAAAAATTATTTTTATTTAAATATTTTTAAATATTATTAAATATATTATTTAGAAATAGTGTTATTATAAATTAAATTATAAAAATGAAAAATTATTATATTCGCGAAAAAAAAGGAAATAATTTTATTTATACAAATGCTAATGGAAAAGTTATTAAAGAAAAAAAAATATTAGACCAAATTAAAAGTATATATATTGCTCCCGCTTATCATGATGTTAAAATTTATTTAAAAAGTGATTTATTAGCCACTGGTGTTGATGAAGCTGGTCGAACTCAATATATTTATTCATCTAAATTTAAAATGAAACGTGAAGAAAAGAAATATTGTCAATTAA